>Ga0268281_1001303_pt1 | contig 14789 bp, 11 predicted proteins | sample saktaG_10_FD_190134 | JGI IMG/M metagenome (GOLD analysis project Ga0268281, IMG submission 190134) | Saline water microbial communities from Sakinaw Lake, British Columbia, Canada - sak_2011_5_24_50m | ecosystem: Environmental > Aquatic > Non-marine Saline and Alkaline > Saline ... | reverse complement strand
AATACGCCTGAAGCATTAGAAGATTTAACCTGTACCGACCCGGGCGCTGACACAGGAGAGCTTGATGATTATTTAAAGATTATTCTTTGGGTGGATGCAAACGATGATAATATTTTGTCAACTTCTACGGAGACATTTTTTGTTTCTCCCGCCCAGAGCTTAAGCGCGCTTAACGGCATTACTTTCTTTCCTTCCTCTCCGATTAATCTTTCTGCCGAAGAAAGCGCTGATATTAAATTAATGTGGCAAGCCGACCCAGACCATTTATCCGGCAATCTTTTCCAAAGCGACGACACAGCTTTCACAATCACCTTCAACTTTATACAAATATAATTTCAAGTTCGCCCTCTCCTGTCATTCTGAAGGAGTAGTAGCGACTGAAGAATCTCATTCCTTTTGTCTTTGGAAGAACATTCTCTTCTCTCTGTCTTTGGAAGAACCTTCGGTTCTTGACGGAAGATTTGAGGAGCAGTAGCGACGAAGCAATCTCTATTTTATTCAAAACAAATAAAACAGTTTTTCTATGAAAAAACCTTTACTATACTTAATCATTATCTCAATAGCTTTCTTTTCTAATAATATAACTTCCGCATATTTCTCTGATAATAAAACTTCAGAACCCAATAATTTCAAAGTCGGCAGTTTAGATTTTTCCCTTAAAGAAGGAAATCTTTTTTTAAATGGTGTTACGCCTCAACAATCGGGCTATCTGAGTTTTGTTATGCAAAAAACAGGCAATCTTAATTTTCAATATCAAATTAGAGCGCTCAATCCAGCCGGTGAACTTTGCGATTATCTAAATTTAGAAGCGCGTCTTAATGGCGATGTTTTTAGTTGGCAAGGTTCTCCGTCTGATTTTTCAGATCATGTCTTGGAAGCGCAAAATCCTGAAGCATGGTTTTTTGATTTCAGTTTAAATAACACCAATAAATTTGTTCAAAATAAATCATGTTATTTAAGATTTGTTTTTGACGCTTGGCAAGCTAATTTAGAAAATAATTCCCAAGGTTTTACCAAGACGAAAGAATTGATTTTTACTGTTCATTCCGGCAATTGGGAAACAGGCGTTTTCTTAAATGAATTCCTGCCTAACCCCAGTGAACTTGATCCTAATTATGGCTTTGACTTTGGCATAGATTCAGACGATATGCCTCAAGGCGAATGGATTGAACTTTACAATAATAGCGATCACTCTATTAATATTGCTAATTGGTATTTTAAGGATATAGCAGATCATCTAATTTTCATTACCAGCGAAAATACCAATCCGGCAACAACAACAATTAACGCTTACAGTTGGTTAGTGGCTTATATGAATCAATCTATTCTTAATAATTCTGCTTCATCTGGAAGTCCCGCCGACACCATTTATCTTTATGATAATGAGAATAATCTTATAGATTCCTATGCTTATTACGGAACTAATTGCGAATTTGAACCGACCCCCGGAGAAGATAATCCCCTTACGCCTCCATCTGATTGCAATACTATTCTTTCCGTTCCCGGTAATAAATCTTATGCCAGAATTCCCGATGGCAGTGGCAAATGGTACGACCCCATTCCCACGCCTGGTTTTTCAAATACATTGAAGTCTTTTAATTGTTCCTCTTTGTCTTTGCGAGAAGCAACAGCGACGAAGCAATCTCTTTGTCATTCTGAGCAAGGCGAAGAATCTCATCCTCTTTGTCGTCCTGAAGGAGTAGTAGCGACCGAAGAGTTTTATCTCCCTTAAATAGAAATCCCTCGGCTATGAGTTATCCACAGATTGAGCTTGACTAACATAAAAAGTCGCATTACAATGTTTATATAGAGTTCTTTCACTTTCGGTCCTTGAAACCTCCTTTGAGGGCTACTTGGCAGGCCCCCGCCGCCAGCGTGAGGAACAAGCTTATACAGTTGTTCCTCTTTTTTTAGTATTAAAAATGTCCCTTTGCTTATAGTAAATAAAAGATTTCATCTCTAAGTAATGGAATCCTTGTATATCAAAAATACCCGTGTTTAGTCACGGGTATTTTTTTGTTTTTTTTTAATTATAATTAGACATTTAATTTTCCCTGCTTTTCTTTTCTATGTTTCTTCCTTGTTAGGAATAATCCCAAGAAAATCAAAACTGCAATAATTATTAAAATCCACCAAGGAATATTCTTTAGAAATGAAACCAAGTTCGCGCCAAACAATCCAGTTTTTTCGGGAGTTTCAGCTGTTTCTTTTATTATCTTTGCCAAATCTCCCTCAAGCGAAGATTCTTCGCCTTCAACCGTTTCACCTTCAGTTGTTACCGCACCCGTTTCAGTTCCCGAAGAAGGAATTCCGCCAATATTTTCCCCTGTTCCAGATATTCCTGTTCCTCCTGTTTCTCCTTCACCAGTAACGCCTTCTTCCGCTTCCTCTCGTTCCAGCGCTTCTTCTTTTGTTAAAGTTGTAAAGCTATGTTCCTGACCAATAGTCGCCGGTGAAGCGTGAGAAACGCAACGATAATAATAAGTCGTGCCAAATGTTAATCCTGTTAGAGTAATACTATGATATGTCCCTTTTCCAGGACCCAAAATATCGTCTCCATCTTTATAATCTGCATATCCATATTTCATTTCTCCAGCGCTAAAATCAAATTTATTCGGACTAATATCATAAATTACTCGGCTTGTAGCATCATAACTCGTATTCCAAGTAATTGTCGCGCTTGTGCTTGACGCGTTAATATTTCCTTCATTATAAATAGTCAATCCCGGGAGAGTTCCGCCGCCGCCACCGCCGCCGCCCGAAACAACGCCTCCTTCTTCTCCTTCAAATCCTATTAAAATATCAAAACCAAGATTATCTGCCTGATATTCATTGTCGGATCCTGTTATAAAACTAATAGTAAAATTATATTGTTTGCTTGATTCTGTTGTAATGCTATTTAAAATTATTTCACTATCATTAAAAAATTCCGCAAGCGTATCGTTATAAAGAACATCGCTTCCATCTTTAATTTCAATTTCCAAAACATCGCTCAAGTTATCGCTATCAACAATATTAATCGCTTCCGTGATAATTGTTTTTGTTTTCCCGCTTGTATTGGAAACTTTAATCCATTTTGTTACTGAATCACCGGGAATAAAATTGCTTTCACTAAAAAGCGGTTCCGATTCAAAGTCAACCGCCAATCCAGCGGCAAAAACCGGCACTGAAAAAAGCATCGTCCATAGTAATGTCCCTAAAATTGTTTTAAATATTTTATTCATCTTCATTATTGTTTTCTTCATCAATTATTACTGGCTCTGGCTCTAAAATTGGTTCTGGCAAAATCACTGGCACTTCTTCTGTTATCTCCTCAACCGCCTCTTCCTCAACAACTTCTTCGGGTTCCTCTGTGTTCTATAGAGTCCCCTTCAATGGTCTCTTCTTCGATTTGGTCATTTGAGCTTTGATCTTCATTTGTAATTTCTAACTGGTCATTTGGCATTTCTTCAGCTTCCTCTCCCTCTCCTTCTCCAATAGAATCGCTATCACCATCATCCGTACTGACATCCGTATTTATGTCATTAGCCGTAGAATCAGAATCATCGGGATCAGTATCCATTATACTAGGTTCAATCGGCGGAGTTGAAACCGCATTCTCGGCACTTACTGGATTTTCCAAATTTTCTTGATACTCTTCCTCTTGTTCCTGTTCTGTATTTTCTTCTATCTCTAATGGCGTGGATGAATTATTTGTAAAATCAAGCGATTCTAATTCTCCACTTGCTCCGAGAGAATCATCAGATTCTTCTACAAGAACATCTTCTGTTTCTTCCACGAATTCATCTATCACTGTTTCTTCTTCATCAGGTTCTGATTCTAATTCACTTTCACTGTCAGCCACAAATGCCTCACCCATAACCGAAGATAACTCTTCGCTAAATATTTCGGGCAATTCTTCTGCTGACTCTTCTTCGGTGTTCTCTTGTTCTTGCAATTGTTCTACTTCTACTATTTTTTGTATAAAACCTATATTTTCTAAAACATTCGGAGCGCCAGGTGTTGGAATTGGATCAACCCAATCGCCAGTTCCGTCAGGAATTCTGGCATAAGATTTATCTGCTGGCACTGAACCCAAAGTTCCAACAGCATTATAATGTGCCAAAACTTCAGTAGCGCTCAATGCCCGGTCATAAATTTTTACTTCGTCAATAAGCCCATCCCAATAAGAATAAATCGATCCACACCAAAATTGTTTTCCTAATTGTAAATTCAAATTATTTGTATCAATGATTCCTGGGTAGTTTGTTGACTTTTCTTCTGCTCCATTAACATAAATACGCATAGTCGTCCCATCAAATGTGCCTACAATATGATACCAAACATCTGTGATCGGAATAGTTCCGCCATATACAGAATATCCTGAACCATCAATCGAAATTTCGATTCTTGGAGAAATAGTTCCCTCATTATTTTTCCAAACTAAATTCCATACTCCATAATCAGTTCCACTTGCCTTCGTTATGATTGGAGCATCGTAATTTTTAGCAGGCAATGAACTAAGCTTCGTCCATGCTTCTAAAGTAATTTCATCTGTAATGTCCAAACTATCTGAATCTGCTACTTCTATATAATCTTTACTACTTGCATCAAGTGAAAGCGCCTGATTTATTTTTCCATCACTAACAATACTTGCGCCTTCTTTAAAACTTCCATTATTATTATTTTCACTTAGATCTAACAAATTCCCATCAAACGGCAGATACATAACTAAGTCATTTGTTCCTCCGGGAGTATTGTTAACATTGTAATCAGACGCGTCATAAGTATAGGAATCCATTTCTACGCCGTTTTGATTATAAAGTGTTATCGTTCCTGAAGTATCGCCCATTAAATCACCGCCCGCATTAACAACCAACCAACCATTAGGATCTATTGTAGTTAATCCGCTAGAATAAGTTTGTGTGTTAGTAAAATCAACATCAATGCGATTGGCGTCTGCCATTACATAATATCCATCCATATCAATTTGGCTTGTGCCATTATTATAAAATTCAACAAATTCTTCATAGAGATTTGCGTTCGGTAAAAATTCATTCATAACAATGTCCGAATCCCAATAGCCCATTTTTACTGTGCTATTTATTGTTTCTGTGTCGGTAAATCCTTGAGTATTATCGCTTAAATTCTCTTGCCATGCTTCAAAAACAATATCAAAATTACATATTTCTCCCTGTAAGGAGTCAGAATAATCTGAAGATTTAACAGTAAAAATTAAGCTCGGTTTAGCGGAAAAAGTAGTTTCGTCAGAAACAAAACTGGACAATGACTGATATACGCCAGTCAAATCATCTTTTACTTCTAAGTAACCGCATAAACCACCAGTGGCACTTACTACCTTCGCTTTATATTTAAAAGGCAATGTCCCGTCTTTATTTAAATTAATTGTTTTGGTGGAAGTTAATTTTGTTGGTTTTAGATCGGGATCAAAATTGCCACTCGAGTTTAGAGAAAAATCTAAGACTCCCATTTCAAAACTATTAGTTTCGTTTGTTTCTGTGTCATTAAAATATGAAAAAGTATCGTGGATAGCCAAAATCCCCGTGTAGTTTAAACACATTATCAACCAGAAGGCTATAAGTTTTTTAAAACTTTTTCTCATTAATTTTTATAAATATACAAAAACCAAGGTTCTTGAGCGTAGCGAAAGGTTCTTCCAAATTTTGAAAAGTTTTTTTTCATCTTCATCGTTTCAAGTTTTAAGTTTTAAGTTTCATGTTTTACGCTTTTCTCTTTTATTCTTTCGTCAAGGTTCTCCGACTTGTCGGAGGTTCTTATCTTCTTAACTTCTTTAAAAATCTTTTTCCCTTGATCAAAAATTATGAACAGCGCTGGTACAATCAAGACCAACATAAAGCCAAGCGGTTTACGAACTGATGCCACGAGATAACCGGCATAAGGAATTTTTAGAAAAACTTTGCCAATTATATTGTCTTTTGCAACTTTTCGAGAATCGGGCGCGTTATTGGCATCACCTTTTGTAATATAATACATTTTTCCCTCAACCACTTCTAAGTCGTAAATCCTGTGAGTTGTTGGCTCGTTGGATCTGTTGGTGCTTTCAAATGTTATCACATCATCTTTTTTATAATCTTTAAACGGCGCTGTCATTACCACGCTTCCCGTTTTAATTGCCGGTTCCATTGATCCTGATTGAACTACCATTATTCTATATTTCGCAACCGGAAAAACAGACAGAATCAAGACAAATCCAATCAAAGCAATAAAGGAAACAAAGGTATAATAAAGAACTTTTTTCATTTTATTTTAAATTCATTATTTATGATTCTTGATTCATAATTCTCTCTCTGTCTTTGGAAAAACCTTCGGTTCTTGACGAGAGAGTGTGAGGAGTACCAACGACGAAGCAATCTCATTCTTATTATTAAATCCTTTGTTCTCTTGCTTACTTATAAGTAGGCAAGAGTGAAAAAATTTAATTAATCAGCGTTGGCTTGCTCCAAGATAAATGTCACATCAAAATTCAAAGCATCGCCCTGAATTTCGTTTTGGACTGTTGTTGGAATCTTCCAATCTATTACAAAATTATATTCAGCGCCAGTTGTCATTGCTACAACTCCATTATTGCCAGGATTCCAAGTCTTTCCGCCATAATTATCAATAGCGTCATATACTAAACTACCGGTTGTATATATAGTGGTGTCTGATTTAAGTCCAATGTCAGTCCCGTTATCATAGCCACCATCTTGATTTACATCAATATAGAGAGCCATTTGAGCATTTGCGCCCAATGCGCCGGCAGCAGTAGTACAATGTTCTGTTCCATCATGCTTACCATAGGTGGTATTTGTACAAGCATAATTCGCAACCATTCCCATAGCAACATCCAATTCTCCGTCTAAGCTACCAACATTTTTCAATATAGAGCTCTCTTTGCCTGTATCTCCAGGGGCCTTATTTGTCAAATTAATAGTTTGAACAGCAATATTTCCACCATTAATATTTAGATCCATAGTACCAGCTGCCATTGTATTATTTGTTGATGTTTCTGTATCTGAGAAGTAAGCGCTAGTCACACCAATAACTATCCCAGCAATCGCGACCATAATTGATAAACTTATAATTATTTTTTTCATACATTTATGTTTAAGATATTGTTGAAAAAAACAAGGTTCTTAGTCTTCCGCCAAGGTTCTTATTTTTTTCATTGTTCGATGAGATCCTTCGTTATCACTCAGGATGACAATAGTGTCATTCTGAACGCAGTGAAGAATCTGTGTTTTTTCTCGACCTTTGTCCCCCTTAAGCTAAATTAATTAATTTAGTTCTTCCGTCAAGGTTCTCCGATATCAATGATATTGGAGGTTCTTCTTTATTCAATTTCAAAATTAATATCTGTTCCCATAACAGTTGTCCAAACTCCATAAGTATTTTGGTGAAAAGATTCCTCTGTCAACACCATATCTAAGTCATAATCACCATCGTCTAAGACAAGTCCATTACAACTAAATCTCTCAATCTGTCCATTCACATCATTCGGAGCACAGGTTGGATAAGGATCTTGAATGCTTAATTGACCATTGCTCATCTGTCCACAAGTTCCACCACTACAGAATAAAACATGATAACTGTTTGTCGTTTTGATTGTTTTGGTAACATCTCCAAAATCATTAGCCGTAATATAGTCCCAAGCCAAATAACCAGCAATACATTCCTTGCTTGAATCTGTATCAAGTTTAGCTTTGTTTGTTTCATATTGAGCATCCATTCTATTGCAACTTGCGCCCGAACAACTACAATCTAAGCAAGTCCATCTCCCTTTATAACCAATATATTCACTGGCGGAATCATTGCCACTTGATCCATACTGGCAAGTCGGTTTACCAATAAACTTGACTTGATATGTCATATTGGGTTTTAGATCTGTTGCTGTTATTGTTCCTGATAATTTACTAAGTGCAGGTGTATCATAAGTAAAACTAACATTAGCTAAATCATAATCATAATCATCGTACGGACTTTTACCGAATTGTGGACTTGCGTTTAAATCGTTAAAATAAACTGTTTGCGATTGAGATGGGTTACCATCAGTGCTTTGAGTATATCTAATAAGCCCAGGCCAATTATCAAATAGCCAATTAGCTTGGTCGCCCCAAGAGAGCGCGCCTGAACTTCCAATGTTTGTGTTTGATAATTGATCTGACCTTACTAGCCAAATCTTTGCTCCGTACAGATAATTATCATCGTTTATTATTGGCAAATCTCCCGCGTCAAGAGATTGCCCAGTGTTATTAACCTCTCCTTTCCCATCTGCTACCATAATATCACTAAGAACAGTTACGGTTTTAGAATTACCCCAGGGATCAGGATAATATATCAGATTATACTCTTCTCCAACAGTAAGCCCTCTACCAATAAAATCATAATTAAATGTTTCAGCCAAAGAATCATATTTCAAAACTCCAATTCTTTCATCTCTAATCAAAGCCCAATCGTCCCCAGTATCCTTGTTTTGTATAAAACTTAATTGTTTAATTGGTTCTTGCGCGCTAATTTGCCGAGCTAAAACTTCAATTTCAAAACTCATAATATCGCTTTGCGCCCAATTTTCCGTAGCAACTGGCAAATAGAATTTTTGATTGACAATAATGCTTTCCCCTGATTCAAGAATTCCGTAAGACGGTGGAGTTATTCCTATGTCCAATTTTACAAGTCCAATATAATAATCCTTAATTTGACTTACTGTAATGCCCGCTTCTTGTTCTAATGCTAAATTGCCATCAACATCAAGCGCATAAACCATCGCTGAATCCACATCATTTTTAGGACCGCCATTAATATCATACCAATCTTGTTCTGAATCCGAAATTCCGTTTTCCTCATTAGAAACATTCTTAATCGTCATCCAAACTCTCATCGGCAAACTTCCTTTATTCTTTAAAGTAAAATTAATTTCTTCGGCATCTTTTCCAGGATATATGCCTGTAAAAATATAGGTTTTAACAAATGTTCCTTCTCCATCAATATCAAATGTGCCGGCTTGAACAATATTGTTTGCCGATTTTTCTTCATCAGCAAAAAACGCGCCAGTAATTCCAATTGTAATCCCTGCTATAATAACTATTATTAATAAGCTTATAAAAACCAAGGTTCTTCTTTTGAAGAAAGAAGGTTCTTCTAAAATTCTTTTTCTCATAGAAAACTAAAAATCAAAGATTAAATCCCTCATTCCCCCGCCCTTTGTTGTTTTAAATAAACTGAAGAATCTCATCCATTAACAAAAAGAGCGAGAGTAAAGTCATTCAATCTTAGGCATCAGTATCGTCATAATTGACTAAACCTGTTTCAAATAGAATGTCTGATTGAGGCCATGATGTCATTACACTGCCACTATAAGAACTTGACGGTATCAACCAAACTTTTCCTCCTGTAATATCAATCCCTAAGTCAGGCGTACCGCTAATAGTAATTTCTGTACCTGCGGTGAAATGCCCCGTTCCAATAATTTTACTTCCTGTGCAAGGATAATCGCCCGTTGTGCCGACATAAAACAAAGTATAGTTACCCGTTGTTTTAACTTTAGCAACAAAGCTGTATTCAAAAGCAGATGCTTTTGTTTTATAAGTTAAGGTTCCTTGAATATTGTCACCACTTAAAATATCCCAATCAGGTGCGCCTCCTTTATTTTCCAAAACAACAGTTGCGTTTCCTTCTTCATCTTGCGCCATTTGCTCACCTTTAATTTCCATATCAAATGTTAAACCATCGCCTTGATATTCGTTTCCTGCGTCGGCGTCAAAATGATAGCTTTGTTTTACAATCATTTCTGCTCCAACTGGCAACATTCCTAATTCAACATAATTCGCACCATCTATACCATAAACATCTGTTAAACTTAGATTGTCTGAATCAGAATAAATTGTTTGCCACCAAGTCTTTGATCCATTTTTCCAAACTTCTACCGATAAATCGTAAATAATTTTAGTTTGAACATTGTCAATTTCGTTCCATTCTGATGTCTGACAATCTCCTGTGTCTGAAAATGTCCCGCCCTCAGCTATAAATTCCGGCTCTGAAGAAACACCGCAAACACCGCTAGAACCGCCGGTTCCAACCATACTATAAATTCTTTTAGAAATATTTACTGGATTTTGACCAACATTCTGAATGTTAAAAGTTATATATCCTGTTTCTGAAGGTTTTAAATCACCGATATCATAACTTTCACTCCACGGATTCTGTCCATCAATAGCAATGTCAATCGTTCCCGCCGTAAATGTATTTCCCGTTGAGGTTTCTGTGTCCGAAAAAAAAGCTCCGGTTGCGCCGATAACGATACCGGCAACCATCGCCATAATTGATAACGAAATAATAATCTTTTTCATGTAATTTAGTGTTTACAAATATATTTTTGAAAAAACCAAGAATTCATTTTCTCTGTCTTTGCGAGGAACGAAGTAATCTCTATTCCTTCTATCCATGATTCTTGATTTTTCTTTTAGGTGTCATAGCGAAGTCGACCGATCCTTAATCGTGTTTTCGCGTTTTGACAAAATAAGCAATAAAAAAAGCCAACCCTCTGAGTTAGCTTCCTATTTTCAGGTTCTTATTTAAAACTTCTATGTTTATATACATAAAATGTTTTGTTTTTAAGTAATTTTATTTACATCTCCAATCCTAATAGATAAATTTTAAATGTCAAGCATTTGCGTCAATCAAATGAAGAACCCTCCCTGAGTTCTCCATTTATAACCTTTTTTAATCCTTACTAATATATCCTCTCAAAATAAAAACCTTTTGTCAAAGATATAAATATAAATATCCAACACTTGCTTATTAGATAGTATGAGCGTTGTTAATTTTAATATCAATAAAGAATTTCAAATTTTTGTTCTTGATAAAAATTATAAGATGTGCTGTTCGTGGCAACAAACTATGGATAACCTGTGGATAACTCATAACTGCCTTTTGAGCTTTGGCGAAAATTAGGCAGTTATGATCCTGAGGAGTGAAGCGACGAAGGATCCCATGATTGAAATGAAAATTAGATAATCATGATCCCGAGTAAGCCGAGGGATCTCACTCATCTCACCTACTATATATATATAAACTACAAATAATTTATTAATATCTTGGTTTAATAAAACAGAAGTTACTGCTTTTGTATATACGACAAAAAAACACTTCTTTGGGTTCTGTCCCTTAGCAGTGCTTTTTTAATTTGAGCCCTGCCTGTCGGCAGGCAGGATTGACGGAAGATTAAGCAAAGCTTGACGGAAGATTAAGAATCACCGCATTTATGCAGTGATTAATAAAATGTATATTATTAATCTAATATAAAAGGATTAAGATCGGTAATCGTTAAAACTCTTTGAATGTCAGAATGAGTAATCATGCCCTGAGATGGTTGAGTCTTTTCATCTTTATATCTCTGGTTAATAATTGAAAATCCTACATATTCTACTCTTTTTAATTTTCGATATCTTACCCAATCAAGCGCTGGAATTAAATCTGTGTCAGAGCTTATTATGATAGCGGTGTCATATTTATTATCAACCGATCCTACTATTAAGTCCGTTGCTATTTTTACATCAATACCTTTTTCTCGTGTTCTTTCAAAAACAATACACTTCAGCCCTTTTTTAAGAATTTTTTTGTAGTCAGTAACTCTTTCGTCTATTATTATTTTCTCTTCTCGCTTTCTGAGCTTGCTTGTTTTGATCTCCCAGTTAGTTAAGCTAAGACTAGTGAGAAATCTTGTTTGTTTTGCCATAGCTTCTCTACTTCTTGTATCGCCCACTTTCTCCCTCACTGTACCAACATAAAATCTTTTGCCCCGATTAATGACCTTCCTATCGCCTGCTAAAAACTTTATAAAATCATTAAAATTAAAATTTATTTCTTGAATATTAAGTTTCTTAATCACTAGGTGATAAAAATTAGCACCATCTATAAAAACACAAACTTTTTCTTTCTTTATCATATTTTCATATTATATCATAAAATTAAAAAAATCCTGCACACTATATAAAATAGGCGCAGGAGACTTTATGTATTCATGATAGCTCAAATTGATATGATGTCAATAGCATGCCACAAAAATGAGAAGGTTCTCCCCGACATCACATCAGCGAGAACCTTGACGGAAGAGAAAGAATCACCGCATTTATGCAGTGATTAATAAAATGTATGAAAGAGAGAATCAATATTTAGGAAGCTTGAATTAATTCTCAGACTTTTCCATCTTCCTCATATACAGAATATTATAAAAAAACTGCCGATATTGAATATTGACAGGTTTAATTTTTTCTTTAACGCAAAACAGGCATTTCTAAAAATTATACTTTTTTACTCTTCCGTCAAAAAAGTAGTGTTTTTTTACCCTTCCTTGCCTACCCTGCCTGCCGGCAGGCGTCAGGCAGGTGTCAAAATATCTAAGTAATTAATCTTTTTTTTAACGCAAATAAGGCATTTCTAAAAATTATACTTTTTTATAATTAATAGAATTATATGTTAATGTTTATATGTTTGTCAACATCCTTTATCCACGAACAAAACTCTTAAAACCCTCTTGAGTCATAAATTATCACAGGTCCGACCTTGGTAAAATTTATTTATTATTCAAAAATCACGCCTACTATACTATGATATAACAAAAAAATTTGATTTTTTTTAAAATGTAGCATAGTATTGATACAGTAATGCATTAAAAAGTTCTTTGCATATTTTTTTTGAAAAAACAAAAAATCCAATAGCGCAAAAGGAGGCGCAGAATGAAAATGTTCAGGATTGGGTTGGTGTTGGCGGGAGTGCTTGTTTTGTTGTGTATTTCGTCTTTGGTGTTTGCGTCAGGCGCAAACGATCAGAGAAGTGGAGCAATGAGTATTACCCTTGGTGATGTTCAAAATGGTTCTGTTACCAAATATTCAGACACGGTTGATTGGTGGAAATTCTACTCTCCTGAACCAGGCGGCATAGTTGCGTTTTTGTCGTCTTCCGATACTGATCAATATTTAGTGCGTTTCTATATGTACAATTCAAGCCTACAGTTAATTGGAAGTGACAGTCGTCTTTCCGAGTTCAAGTCTCATTTCGGAACTGTAAAGAGTGGTTATTATTACTTGAAGGTTGTAGTTGGCTATTCCTCTCAAAAAAAGGTTAATTACAAAATAGGCGTTGCTTATTCTTCTGAACAAAAATACTTATTGGGAACATTTGATATTGATCGTTATCACACTACGATTGAGGCGAATGAAGAAACATGGTTGTTTATCGTTGATAGGGATGACTATTTTGATCCTGATATATATGTTTATTACAATGGCGTAAGAAAGGGCCTTAGTAATAACAGTCAAAATATTGATCGTATTCATTGGGATATTAGCTTTAGAAGGACTTATGATATAGAGATTATCTCTTCGGCAGGTTCAGGCAGATATTGGATTATGAAAGCTAGCGAATAGTTTAGTAATAAAGGGGAAGACATAGGTCTTTCCCTTTTTTAATCATAATATATGAGTTTAAAAATGGAGATAAAAGTAATTTTGAGATTTCTGGAACAAGCGCTAAAAAAACTATTAATCATTAATGGCTTGCGATTGTTAAATTAATTAAAAAGTCCTGAAATGTAATTCCAGGACTAATTGCGTTTAGAACATTTTTTTTAGAGCGTCTCTTTCTTGTGGATGATTTTCTATCCACTTTTTAAGCTTATCTTCTGCTTTCTTAGCAATTTGTCTTACTCTCTCTCTGCTTAAAAATCTAAGAAATTTCTCTCCGGTTTTTTTAGTATATTCTATCTCTCCAATTGCTTCACTAACTTCGGCAAGCGTCAATGGATATCCATTAGAACCATATCTTAATCGCAGAACCAACGCCTCTCTTTCTGATAAAGCCCTAGCCATGATTTTATATAAGAAATCAGCCCTTTTTTCTTGCATAGCATGCGTTTCCGGAGAATTTTCTTGTGAGCTTGATAGAAGATCTAAGTGGGTTTCTCCCACCTCTTCTTCATATCCAATCGCTGTGTCCAGTGATACTACATGATAAGCATGAAAAGCCGCTAGAAAAATTTTTAATGTGACCCCGTGATCCTCAACAAACTGATTGATATATGTTTCAATCTCCCCTTTAGATAAATTCTCTTGTGATGACAAGAATTGTTTTGTTTTTCCGACGAGATAAGAATTTTTTTTTGATAATTCAATAGAACTTCTATTTTTTGCTAAGTAGCATTTGATAGCTCTTTGAATATAATCGTAGGCGTAGGTTATAGGGTTATTGCCAAGTTCAGGATTAAACTTGGGTATTTTTTTATTCTCTGGTTGCCACGCTGAAAATAGCTTGAAAAGATCTAAATATGCCTCTTGAACAACATCCTCTAATTGATCAAAAGGAATGCGATAATCCCTAATCGCCAATTTGAGGATTAATCTAGTCATTCCAAAGATTAGTTTGGCGCATGCGTCGTCGTCACCATTTTTTGCTAATATCGCCAATCTCATTCGTTCTTTTGGAGGCAAAATTGTTGTATATTGTCGCGTGTTAAAAAACTCTGTCCTTACTCTTACCATTGTATTGTTCATTTTTCTTGCCTCTCCTTAGATAATTCGTCGTTCAAATCCTGTTCCGCAACGATGCCTCCGCCAACCAATGCCCCGACAAATAAGATGCTAACAATAATTATTCCCATTGATCCTCCCTTTTGTAAAGAACTTGAATTTCTTTTATACTACAGTAATTATTAAAAATGTCAAGGATTATTGCGTGGTCACCCAGTGCCCATATTTTTTTATCTTATTGTTTGGCTCTTGACAATAAGATCATTT
>Ga0268281_1001300_pt1 | contig 14827 bp, 11 predicted proteins | sample saktaG_10_FD_190134 | JGI IMG/M metagenome (GOLD analysis project Ga0268281, IMG submission 190134) | Saline water microbial communities from Sakinaw Lake, British Columbia, Canada - sak_2011_5_24_50m | ecosystem: Environmental > Aquatic > Non-marine Saline and Alkaline > Saline ... | reverse complement strand
TAGAACGTTGGAACAACACATTGCGGCAGAGACTGGCTCGGTTTGTGCGGAAAGCACTGTCATTCTCGAAGTCTGATGTTTACCACGAAGCGGCACTCAAGTTGTATCTCCACTACTACAACACAGAGTGGTGTCCCATCAGTTAACATGTAACCACTACCCCCAACCAGATTGTCCTTGCTCATGCTTCACATCCCTCCTTTCGGCGTGAGATTTGGCTTCCACGCAATGAGACCAACCGCCTATATTATAGCACATTCTGAATCATTGGCAAAAGGGGCGTTTTGTGCTATAATGCCTACCTGTAGATACATCCGCTTCCCAGCTTGATAACACCAACAATTATGACCAAGGAGGTGCAACTTTGGCAGTAGACCTACGATCGTACATTTTCCTCGACAGCTTGCAGCCGCAGCTCACGGCCTTCATTGGCTCCACGGCCAGGGGATTCCTGCCACTCGTGGGCGACGCTTCCCTCTGGGTGGAGATCTCGCCTGGCATCGAGATCAACCGCATGACGGACATCGCGCTGAAGGCCACTAACGTGCGGCCAGCGGTGCAGGTAGTGGAGCGGCTGTTCGGGCTGCTGGAGGTACATTCGCCCTCCCAGGCAGACGTGCGGGCAGCCGGGGCAGCCATCCTGGACGCACTGGAGGTTCAGGAGAGTGAGCGCTGGAAGCCCACGGTTTTCTCCAGCCAGGTGATCCGCCACGTGGACGACCATCACGCCCAACTGGTCAACCGCAACCGTGACGGCTCCATGCTCATCCCTGGCCAGACTCTCTATATCCTGGAGGTGGAGCCTGCTGCCTACGCGGCGCTGGCGGCCAATGAGGCGGAGAAAGCAGCCCACATCACCCTGATCCACGTGCGGCCCTTCGGCAGCTTCGGCCGGCTCTGGCTCGGCGGCGAGGAACGGGACATCATGGCCGGCTACGGCGCTGCCCTGGAAGCCATCGAGTCGGTGACAGGGAAGGTAATGGAGTCAAAGAGGAGAGCGTAGGATAGGCTTTTCAGAAACCAGGTTTTTTGGCTAAATTAGGCACCTTTTCTCATCCCAGGAGATCCCAGAAGAACGATTCCCCTGGTAAGAAGACCAAAAACCTGGTTTCTCCCTCAAGTTCAAAACTCAAACACAGAAAGGGAGGTCTTACTACAATGGCAGAAGCGTTAGGTATGATCGAATGTAAGGGTTTCGCGGCGATGGTGGAAGCCTCGGATGCCATGGTCAAAGCAGCTAAGGTCGAGCTGGTGAGCTATGAGAAAACTGGCGGGGGCTACGTAACGGCCGTCGTGCGCGGCGACGTGGCCGCTTGCAAGGCGGCTGTCGAGGCCGGCGCCCGGGGCGCGGAGAGGGTCGGCGAAGTGGTCTCTGTCCACGTCATCCCTCGGCCGCATCTGAACATTGATGTGGTGCTGCCCCTGGGCCGCTACGAGCAGGCCAAGGCGGAGATAGAGGGGTAACGAGTAGTAAGTAATGAGTAACGAGTGATGGCTACACCTCATTCCTCGTATCTCATTGCCTCGTTACTTGCTCAGGAGGCGAAAAATGAATCTGTGGCGAGAGCTACCGCCGGGGCCTCGGGTGCCGGATGTGATCTACTGCATCGTCGAGATACCCAAAGGTTCCCGCAACAAGTACGAGTACCAGGAGGACACGGGGGTCATCAAGCTCGATCGTGTCCTCTACTCCTCGATTCACTATCCTGGCGACTACGGTATCATCCCGCGAACCTTCTGCGAGGACGGCGACCCGCTGGACATCCTGGTGATGACCAACCAACCAACTTTCCCCGGCTGCCTCATCGAGGCTCGACCCATAGGCGTCTTCCACATGCGAGATGCGGGGCTGACCGACGACAAGGTGCTGGCCGTGCCCGCTACCGATCCCATCTTCAGCGGCTATCACGACATCGGCGATATCCCCCAACATTTCTTAGCAGAGGTGGCCCATTTCTTTCAGGTCTACAAGGACTTGGAAATGGTGGGGATCGAGGCCCTGGGCTGGGAATCGGCGGTTGGGGCCAGGAAAGTGATCGCTGAGGCTATCCAGCTTTTCGAAGAGCGATTTGGGCAGGGAGGTTAGAAATGCTAATAGGAAAAGTGGTTGGCACCCTGGTCGCCAGCCGCAAGACGGAGACCATGGAGGGCTTGAAGTTACTGGTGGTCAAACAGGTGGACATCGAGGGGCGCGAGGCAGGCGACTATGTCGTCGCCGCTGACGTCGTCCAGGCCGGCATAGGCGATTACGTCCTCTACGCCAGAGGCTCCTCGGCCCGCCAGACAGTTCAGACCGACCGCCGCCCCTGCGACGGCGTGGTCATGGCCGTGGTGGATACCTGGGACGTCAACGGGGAAGTGAAGTATAAGAAGGGTAACGAGTAACGAGGCAATGAGGCAACGAGGAATGAGGCATACTCGTCACTCGTTACCTCGTTGACTCGGTGCCCTCACTTTGAAAAGAGGATAGCATGGCTCTACAGATTGACGAACAGCGTATCAACGCCATCGTGCAGAAGGTGGTAGCAGAGCTGCGGCAAGAGAGGAACAACGGACGGCGGGATTTAACGGACACTTCGAGTGTCGGGCGGCAGAATTTGATGGATACTCCTGGCGTCTTCGCGGACATTGACTCTGCCATTGCCGCAGCCCGGATCGCTCACCAGCAACTGATAGCGCTGCCGGTGGCGCGGCGCGATGTCATCATTTCGCAAATGCGCCAGGCGGCGCGGGAGAACGCCCAGGTACTGGCCTACGAGGCCTGGCAGGAGACGGGCATGGGGCGCTACGAGGATAAGATCGAGAAGAACCTCCTGGTAGCTGACAAAACGCCCGGCACGGAGGACCTCAAGCCCATCGTCTTCACCGGCGACCACGGCCTGGCCCTGATAGAGCGAGCTCCCTACGGGGTCATCGGGGCCATCACCCCCAGCACCAACCCCACCTCGACCATCTTATGCAACGCCATCGGCATGGTAGCCGCCGGTAACGCAGCGGTGTTCAACTGTCACCCAGGGGCCAAGAAGGTCTCGGCTCACACGATACAGATCCTCAACCAGGCCATCGTCCGCGCTGGCGGTCCCCCCAACGTCATCACCACCACCCCCGAACCCACTATCGAGAGTGCCCAGTACGTGATGAAGCACCCCGCCATCAACCTGCTGGTGGTAACAGGCGGGCCGGGCGTGGTGGAGGTGGCTATGAACAGCGGTAAGAAGGCCGTGTGCGCTGGGCCGGGCAACCCGCCGGTGGTGGTGGACGAGACGGCGGACATGGAGCAGGCAGCCAGGGACATCATCAAAGGGGCCTCCTTCGATAACAACATCATCTGCGTACTGGAGAAAGAGATCATCGCTGTGGATGCCATCGCCGACCGGCTCAAAGCGGTTATGCTGGCTCGAGGGGTGGCCGAACTCAGCCTGGAGCAGTTGAACCGGCTGATGAAGGTGATTCTGCAAGAGGACCACGGGCCAGGCAAGCACGGCGTGATCAACAAGGCCTTCGTGGGCAAGAACGTGAGTGTCATTCTGAAGGAAATCGGGCTGAGGGTGGACGATCAGGTGCGCCTGGCCATCGCCGAAGTGGATCGCTCGCATCAGCTCGTTTGGACGGAGCAACTGATGCCCATCATCCCGCTGGTGCGGGTGGCCTCGGCCGACGAGGCCATTGATCTGGCCAGGCAGGTCGAGCAGGGCATGGGCCACACAGCGGTGATGCACTCCAAGCACCTGGATCACCTGAGCCGCATGGCCCGAGAGATAAACACCAGCATCTTCGTCAAGAACGCCCCTGCGGTTGCTGGTCTGGGCTTCGGCGGCGAAGGCTATACTTCGTTCTCCATCGCCAGCCCCACTGGTGAGGGGTTGACCAGCGCCAAGGACTTCTCGCGGGTGCGAAGGTGCACGCTGGTGGATACGTTCAGGATCGTGTGAGCAAGCGGTCGGGTGGTCGTTGGTCGGATGGTCAGATGGTCTCTTGATGGGCATTGGTGGTTTTCAGATTTGGACCCTGTTTTTGGTTCCGGCTTGTCCAGGTTAAGATGTCTGAGCAAATTGTTCAAAAAGTAAAAGATGCCGGCGTCGTCGGCGCGGGCGGGGCGGGCTTTCCCACCCACGTCAAGATAGCGGCCTGTCCTGAGCCCGGTCGAAGGGCCCAGGTAGACACGGTCATCGCCAACGGCGCGGAGTGTGATCCCCTGTTGCGCAGCGACCAGCAACTGATGGCCAACCGCGCTCCGGAGATCATCGAGGGATTGCGGCTGGTGATGCAGGCCAGCGGTGCCGAGAGGGGCATCATAGCCCTGAAGCGAGAGTACTCGAGCGCCGTGGCGGCCTTGCAGAGAGCGATGCGCGCCCCTCCTTCATCCCCCCCAACTTTGGGGGGGAAAGAGGGGGGGAACATCTCCCTGTATTTGATGGAAAGCCACTACCCCGCTGGCGACGAGTTCGTCCTGGTCTACGAGGTCACGGGGCGGCTGGTTCCGGAGGCGGGGCTGCCTCTTCACGTGGGCTGCATCGTCCAGAACGTGGGCACGCTGTTCAACGTCGCCAGGGCGCAAAAGGGGATTCCCGTCACCCACCGCTTGCTGACCGTCACCGGCGCGGTCAACGAGCCCAAGACCTTGAATCTGCCCATTGGCACCCCCATCGGTGAGGCCATCGTCTGGGCTGGCGGGATCAAGATCCCCCGTTGGACGACGAGGACTGAGGAGGACTACGCGGTGGTGGTGGGCGGGCCGATGATGGGTTGGCTGGCCCAGAGCCTCTCCGAGCCTGTCACCAAGACCACCACCGGCCTGATCGTGTTGCCCAAAAACAACGCTGTGGTTCGCTACCTCGGTCGCCCGCTGGGGTCGTGGGTCAAGCGGGGGCGCTCCACCTGCGACCAGTGCCGTGATTGCACCGACCTCTGCCCCCGCTACCTGCTGGGACACGACCTGGAACCTCACAAAGTAATGCGCTCCATCAACTACGGTCTGACCGAGCCTACGGCCATCATCACGGCGGCTGTGCTTTGCTGTGAGTGCAGGCTATGCGAGGCTTACGCCTGTCCGCTGGAGCTTTCGCCCATGGCCTACTACAAAGAGATCAAGCGCCAACTGGCGGCCCAGGAGTGGAAAAACGTCGTCCACAAGCGCTCCGACCTGACGCCCCATCCCATGCGCGAGTACCGCCGCGTGCCCATGGAGCGCCTCGTTGCCCGATTGGGGCTGACTGAGTACGATGAATGTACTTGCCCGCTGGACGAGCGGGAGTATCAGCCTGAGCGCGTTACTATTCCACTCAAGCAGCACATCGGCGCGCCATCTCAGCCGGTGGTCAGAATCGGCGACAGGGTGCGGCGCGGCGACCTCATCGCCCGCATTCCCGAAGGCAAGCTGGGGGCCAACATTCACGCCTCGATTTCGGGCCGGGTGGAGGCAGTGACTGGTGAACACATAATGATCGTAGCTTGATTGATGTGGCGGAGTTGTACTCTGCCACCAGGGGGCTCGGACAACTCCGAGCCATCAGAAGGCCCAACGTTCGCTTATACATACGTTAGTGAAGTGTGAGGCGTGAAATAAGCGGGAGGGAGAATGACGCACTGGCAGTACACCCCCTACGTGTTGCCTTTGCTCGTAGCAGCGGCTATATCGGCTGCCCTTGCGCTTTACGCATGGCGACGCCGCCCTGCACCCGGCGCAACGCCCTTCGCATTGCTCATGGTGGCTGTAGCTGAGTGGTCGCTGGGGAACGCGCTGGAACTGGGCAGCACCGACTTGCTGACCAAAGGTTTTTGGACCAAGATCGAGTTCCTGGGCGTCACCGCCGTGCCGGTGCTGTGGTTGGCCTTTGCACTGCAGCACACTGGGCGGGAAAAGTGGTTGACGACCCGCAATCTGGTCCTGTTGGCGATTGAGCCCCTCGTCACGCTGCTGCTGCACTGGACCAACGAAGTTCACGGTCTGATAGCGAGGGACGTCAGACTGGACACCAGCGGCTCGTTCCCGGTGCTGGACTTGACCTATGGTGCAGGATTCTGGGTCTATATAGCGTACTCGTACCTGTTGCTTTTGCTCGGCACTTTTCTGCTCCTCCAGGCGCTCATTCGTTCACCGCGCCTGTACCGAGGACAGGCCGGCGCTGTGCTGATCGCCGCGCTAGCGCCGTGGGCGGGGAATGTGTTATATATATCTGGCTTAAGCCCGTTCCCCTACCTGGATCTGACACCCTTCGCTTTCACCATAACTGGCCTGGCGGTGGCTTGGGGCCTGTTTCGCTTCCGGCTGTTAGACATCGTGCCGGTGGCACGGGATACCGTCATCGAAGGCATGAGCGATGGCGTGATCGTGCTGGACACACAGAACCGTATCGTGGACCTCACCCTGGCTGCACAACGGATCACCGACCGTCCGGCCTCAGAGACAATTGGACAACCGGCCGCCCAGGTATTTTCTGCCTGGTCCGATCTGGTGGAACGCTATCGCGACGTGACAGAGGTGCGCGAAGAGTTCGTCCTGGGTGAAGGTGAAGCGCAGCAGTGTTTTGATCTGCACATCTCGCCCCTCTATGACCGAAGTGGCCGCCTCACCGGCCGGCTGATTGTCTTGCAGGACATCACCGAGCGCAAGCGGGCGGAGGAGGCGCTGCAAAGACAACGGGAAGAGCTACAAATTATTCTCGATTCTGTACCGGCATCTATTTTCTACAAAGATAAAGAGAACCGATTTATTCGCGTTAATAGAATCTGTGCTGAGAGGCTGGGCAGGCCTAAAGAGGAGATGGAGGGCAAATCCTGCTCTGAGATTTTTCCTCCCGATCAGGCAGAGGTTTACTGGAGAGACGATGAGGAGGTAATGGCGTCAGGATATCCGAAAAGAAATATTATCGAGCCCTCCGAAACTCCTGAAGGAACAAGATGGGTTCAGACAGACAAGATACCTTATAGAGACGAAAAGGGGAATATAATTGGCGTAATAGGTTTTGCTGTTGACGTCACCGAGCGCAAGCGGGCGGGGGAGGCGCTGCGCCGCCGGGCCGAGGAGCTCGCTGCGCTCCAGGCGACAGTGCTCGACATCACCGTTCCGCATGGTTTGCCAGCACTGCTCCAGACCATCGTCGAGCGAGCGGCGCTACTGCTGAACGCTCCGGGCGGCGGGCTGTACCTATGCGAGCCGGATCGGGGAGAAGTCCGCTGCGTGGTGAGTTACAACACCCCGCATGATTACACCAGGACGATACTCAAGTACGGTGAGGGTGCGGCTGGCATCGTGGCCCAGACCGGGGAGCCGCTGGTCATTGACGACTACCGCACCTGGAGTGGACGGGCTGCTGTCTACGAGGAGGAGCAGCCTTTCACCGCCGTACTCAGTGCACCAATGATCTGGCAGGGCCAGGTGACAGGGGTGATCCACGTCCTGCATGGTGCAGAAAGCCGCCGCTTCACAGAGGCTGACCTGGAACTGCTGATGTTATTTGCTAACCATGCAGCCATTGCTGTCGAGAATAGCCGGTTATATGAGCAAGCCCAGGAAGAAATCACCGAGCGCGGGCGGGCGGAGGAGGCGCTGAAGGAGTACTCGGAGCGACTGGAAGAGATGGTAGAGCAGCGCACCCTGGAACTGCAGAAGACATACAGCGATTTGCGAGACAGCCAGGCGAGGCTCATTCAGTCGGAGAAGCTGGCGGCCACGGGGCGTCTGGCGGTCAGCGTGGCCCACGAGATCAACAACCCTCTACAAGGCATCACCAACTACTTGTCCATGATCTCCCAGCAGGTGGCCCAGGATGATCCCCTGCGCGAGGACCTGGACATGGTCAAGCTGGGCTTCGAGCGAATCAAGGCGATCGTCCTCAGGCTACGGGCCTTCTATCGCCCCGCAGGGGAGGAGATGGAGCCCACCGACATCAACGGGGTGGTGGAGCGGGTCCTGGCCCTGATGGGCCACCAGCTCTCCCTGGGAAATGTAGAGGTGAAAAGGGAGCTGGCAGAGCACGAGCTGCTGGTGCTCGGATCGGCGGGACAGTTGGAGCAGGTGCTGGTGAACCTGGTTCTGAACGCCCAGGAGGCCATGCCTGAGGGTGGGGAGTTGATGGTGAGGGCCCTGAGCGACGACGTGGTGCAGCTTCAGGTGTCGGACACAGGACAGGGAATCAGTGAGGAAGAGATGAGCAGGCTGTTCAAGCCTTTCTATGGTGGGAGAGGGGGCCAGGGATTGGGCCTGGGGCTGTGGATCTCCCACAACATCATCGAGGGGCATGGAGGACGTATCGAGGTAGAAAGCCAGGTGAGTGAGGGGACCACCTTCACCATCAGCCTGCCGGCGTATCAAAGAGATAAGGTAGAGTAGCTTTGATCGCCGGAGGTCTCGTTCGACTGAGCTCACGACGAAGTCTCGACCGAGGCAGGAAGGGCTCAGCCAGAGACCTTCGCCCATCCATCAATGAGGCCTCCGCCCATCACAAGTACATCAACGAAAAAGGTAGGGCAGCATGGAAAAGCAAAGTAAAGTCCTGGTGGTAGATGATGACCAATTCGCTCTTCGGGGCATGGCCAGGGCACTGGAAAGCGAGAGTTATCAGATAGTGACAGCCGCCAGCGGCTCAGAGGCTCTTGATCTGTTGAAGCAGGACTCCTTCGACCTGGTCTTGACTGATCTGAAGATGCCAGACGTGGACGGGCTTGAGGTGCTGAGACAGACCAGGGAGGTCGCACCCCAGGCGGTGGTGTTGATGCTCACTGGATATTCCTCTCTGGAGTCGGCGATAGAGGCTTTGCGTGAGGGGGCGTATGATTACCTGGTGAAGCCCTGCTCGACTGACGAACTGAAGCTGAAGATCGAAAGAGGGTTGGAGAGAGTCCGCCTGGCCGAGGAGCGCCAGCGGGCGGAGGAGGAACTTCGACAAAGTTACGTGAAATTACAAAGGGTCCTGGAGGGGACAGTCCATACCCTGGTAGCAGCCATCGAGATGAGGGATCCTTACACCGCTGGTCATCAACGGCGGGTGGCCCAACTGGCCTGTGCCATCGCCAACGAGATGGGCCTTTCTGAGGAGCAGATCGAGGGAATCCGCATGGCCGCGCTGATTCACGACATGGGCAAGATCACCGTGCCTGCCGAGATTCTCAGTAAGCCCACTCCGTTAAGCGACCACGAACGCGGCCTGATCAAGAATCACGCCCAGGTCGGTCACGATGTGTTGAAGGAGATGGACTTCCCGTGGCCGCTGGCCCAAATCGTGCTCCAACATCACGAGAGGCTGGACGGTTCTGGTTATCCTCAGGGGTTGTCGGATGAAGAGATCATGCTGGAGGCGAGGATCCTGGCCGTAGCCGACGTCGTCGAGGCCATGGCCTCTTACCGGCCTTACCGACCAGCTCGCGGTCTGGATAAGGCCCTGGAGGAAATCTCGCAGAACAGGGGTGTCCTTTACGATACTGAGGTGGTAGACGTTTGCTTGAAGCTCTTTACCGAAAAGAGGTTCAAGTTAGAGTAGGAGAGGAGAGAACAATGGCTGGTAACGATGTAGTCATCGAAGCTTTCACCGAGATGGCGCCCCGCTACGCGGAGACGGTGGATCGAGAGCTCTGCCAATTTTGGGGGCTCGGTTACGAGGAGTTTGTTGAGCGGTTAATTGAGGTAGCGTCCGCCAACGAGGGGGACGTCGTCCTCGATGTAGCCACCGGGACGGCGCTCATTCCCCTGAAGCTGGTGGACAAAGTAGGGGTCAGAGGCCGGGTCGTGGGGCTGGACATCACGCCGGCCATGCTCCAGCATGGGCGGAAGAACGTGGAGGCAACCGGTTCGTCCTCACGCATCAACCTGGTTTGTGCTTCGGCTATGGCGATGCCTTTTGTCGAAGGCGTCTTCGATGTCGTCATCTGCGGCTTGGGTATGCATCACATGGATGTGCCTCAAATGTTGTCTGAAACGAGCCGAGTGCTGAAGACAGGGGGCAGTCTCATCATGGCCGATGTGGGTGCGTCTCCTTTCTGGCGGTCGTTCTGGGGGATTGCCTTGTTGAAAATTCTCCTGGCCCGTTATGGACTGACCCGCCGGGGTGCTCGGGCCCAGGCAGAGGTGGAAGCCTTCCCGAATGTTCGTACGACGGATGAATGGCGCACCACCCTCTCGGAATTCAGTTTTACGCAGATCGAGATAACCGAATCTCCAGCTCGTCGTCGCTGGTATCCTTGTGCCCTGACCATAAGGGCAGTGGCGGGGAGAATCTGAAGCTTATTATTAAACTCAAACGGTCTTGGATTGCCAAGACAAACAAAAATTCAAGGAGGCAAGTAAAATGGCAACGGCAGCAGAATTACTGAAGCAGGGGCGAAGGGATGAGATTTGGAGGAAATACTGTGGCTTCCTCGATCTCAGCCTGGAGGAGTTTATGGAGATCCAGAAGCGCCTGCTGATGGAGCAGATCGATCTCCTCAGCAAGTGTGAGCTGGGCCGCAAGCTCCTGGGGAACAAGGTACCGACCAGCGTGGAGGAGTTTCGTGAGAGTGTTCCTCTAACTACCTACGAGGACTATCTCCCATACTTGGACGAAAAGCGAGAAGATGTTTTGCCGGAAGAGCCTGATTTTTGGATCCGTACCTCAGGCAGATCTGGAGTCGGCCTATTTAAGTGGGCGCCCTATCCAAAGAGAATGCTCCAAGCAGGGACAGATCTCGCGTTTGCTAGTGTGATCTTTGCCACCTGCCATGGGAAAGGCGACTTTGCTCTCGAAGAAAACGATAGATTCCTTTATGGCATGGCCCCACCGCCTTATATCTCAGGGATGTTACCCTATGGCCTGCTGTGGGAATTTCCTTTCAAGTTTCTGCCCTCGGTAGAGGAGGCAGAGCAGATGTCCTTTCAAGAGAGAATAGCGAAGGGATTTGAATTATCGTTCAGGGAGGGGTTAGATGTCTTCTTTGGGATAAGCAGCGTTTTAGTGAGGATGGGCGACCAATTTGCTCAAGCATCAGGCAAGATGGAAGTCTCTTCCATTTTACTCCATCCCAGATCGCTCTTTAGGTTAATGAGAGGACTTCTCAAAAGCAAATTAGCCAAGAGGCCCATGATTCCCGCTGATTTATGGAATGTGAAAGGGATCATCAGCGGGGGCACAGATACGGCGATTTACAGAGACAAGATAAAGTATTATTGGGGGAAAGAGCCTATAGAGATGTATGGAGGGACGGAAATCAATTTTATTGCCGCGCAGACCTGGGACTACGAGGGAATGACTCTTGTTCCCAGTACTGGCTTCTTGGAGTTCATCCCAGAAGAGGAACATTTTAAATTCAAGCGAAATCCCAGCTATCAACCGCGCACCGTTCTCCTAAACGAAGTTAAAGTGGGTGAAAAGTACGAGTTAGTTGCCACTAACTTCAAAGGAGGTGTTTATGTTAGATATAGAATCGGAGATATGATCAAAATAACCGCTTTGCGTAACGACAATCTTGATATAGACATTCCCCAAGTAGTATTTTGGGCAAGAGCCGACGACATCATCGACTTGGCTGGCTTTAGTCGGCTGACCGAGGCGATCATTTGGCAGGCGATAGAAAACTCAGGGATAGGTTGCAAAGAATGGACAGCGAGAAAAGAGGTTAGAGAGCAACAGCCTATATTACACCTATATATCGAGTTGCTGGACGAGGATCGTTGGAAACCAGAAGAGGTTAAAAACGCCCTGCATCAAAGTTTAAAAGACGCTGATCCTTCCTATAGAGAAATGGAGGAAATGCTAGGATTAACACCTCTTCGGGTGACTCTTCTTCGGCCAAGTGCATTTCAACGTTACACAGAGGATATGGAGTCGGCTGGGGCCGAGTTAGCCCATTTGAAGCCACCTCATATGCAACCATCAGATGAGGTCATTAATAGACTATTGGCACAGGGGTAGTCTCCCCGTAAGGTATAGCTTTTAGACCACGGAGGCACAGGGTTTGTGGAAAGACTTTTGTGACTTATCTCTGTGCGCTCTGTGTCTCCGTGGTAGAAAATTGCCCAGCATACTTCTAACAACAATCGAGAAGGAGACTATCAGGAGTAAGAAAGCATGAATCTTCCTGCCATATTTTCACTTGTAGCTCTCGTTTGCTACCTTGTCTTGGTGGTTATTGCCCTTCAGCGTGGTGCAAGAGCCAGGGTAAATCAATTGTTCATAATGTATGTTATAGCTATGACCTTTTGGCAGATTGCTGCTCTGATGGTTAGCATCAGTCCCAATGCCAATATAGCTCTGTTCTGGTACAAGCTTATGGCCGCTGGAGGAAGTGTGCATCTTATCGTTTACTTCTTTTTCGTACGAGCTTTTCTGCGAATAAAGGGCCAACGCGAGCTCGTATATATAGGCTATGTGGCATGTGCCATAACACTGATGTTAGGTGTGGGGGGTAGCAGGTATATTATCGAGAATGTCTATCGGGATGAAAGCACTGGCCTGTATGTTCCGACCTTTGGCATTTTGGTATTTGCGCTTGCGTTATGTGGATACTTTTTTCTAGGGCAAGGAATATTTAACCTTTCTCGCAGGCACAAGAGCGCGGAATCCGATCTTGAGCGCAACCGCTTAAAGTACCTCTTACTGGGGATAAGCATGGTAATACTGGGCACCCTCGCTAATTTTATCCCGCCTTTAAAGCCCTATCCGGTTGACATTGCCGCAAACATTATTAACGCTCTCCTCATCGCCTACGCCATCTATCGCTACCAACTCCTGGACATCACCGTCGTCGTCCGCAGGGGCTTGCTCTACTCCGTCCCCACCGCCCTCATCGGCGCTGGCTACTTCCTCATCATTTCCCTCGTCATAGGGCTGTTTCATGCCTTCGCAGAACCTCAGATCCTCCTCGTCTCCCTCCTTGTAGCTATCATGACTGCTGTGGTTGCTCTACCCCTGCGGGACAGGGCCCAACTGTGGATTGACAGGCTCTTCTTCCGCGAGAAATACGACTCCAGCCTGATGCTCCAAAGGCTCAGCCACACAGCGGCCTCCGTCCTCGACCTCGACAGGCTGACGAACATGATCCTGGACGAGGTCACCGCAACCATCCATATCGAGAGGGCAGCTTTTTTCCTTAAGCGGGAGGAGAGCGGAGAGTTCCGCCTGACGGCCCAAAGGGGACCGGAGCAGAACGCCGATTTGAGGCTGAGAAAAGACCATCCCATCGTGGATTGGCTGTCCAGCCACGAAAACGCCCTGACCAGGCACGACATGGAGATGATGCCGCAGTTCAAGGCCCTCTGGGATGAGGAGAAGGAGGATCTGGAGAGAATGGGGACGGAGCTCTTCATTCCGCTGGGGGCCAAGGGCGAGCTGGTGGGAATCCTTGCTATAGGCCCAAAACTCTCGGAGGTGGCTTACTCGCAGGACGATCAACTCACCCTGATCACGCTGGCCAACCAGGCCGCCGTCGCCATCGAGAACGCGCGGCTCTATGATGCGGCCCAGCGAGAGTTGGCCGAGCGCAAGCGGGCAGAGGAGGCGCTGAAGGACTACTCGGAGCGACTGGAGGAGATGGTGGAAGAACGCACCCAAGAGCTCCGCGATGCCCAGGCAAAGCTCATTCAGTCGGAGAAGCTGGCGGCCACGGGCCGTCTGGCAGCCAGCGTGGCCCACGAGATCAACAACCCCCTGCAAGGGATCAGCAACTACTTGTCCATGATCTCACAGCAGGTGGCCCAGGATGATCCCCTGCACGAGGACCTGGAAATGGTCAAGCTGGGCTTCGAGCGCATCGCGGAGATCGTGCGCCGCTTGCGAGCCTTCTATCGCCCCGCCGGGGAGGGGATGGAGCCCACCGACGTCAACGGGGTGGTGGAGCGGGTGCTGGCCTTGCTGGGCCACCAGCTCTCCCTGGGACAGGTGGAGATGAAAACGGAGCTGGCGGAGCAGGAGCTGCTGGTGCTCGGATCGGCGGGGCAATTGGAGCAGGTGCTGATTAACCTGGCGCTGAACGCGCAGGATGCCATGCCTGGGGGTGGGGAGTTAACCATGAGGACGGCCCTGCGCGACGACGTGGTTCAGCTTCAGGTGTCGGACACAGGGCGGGGGATCAGTGAGGAGGAAGTGAGTAGGCTCTTCAAGCCCTTCTACAGTGGGAGAGGGGGCCAGGGATTGGGCCTGGGGCTGTGGATCTCGCGTAACATCATCGATGGACACAGCGGCCGCATCGAAGTGGAAAGTCAGTTGGGTGAGGGGACGACTTTCACTATCAGCTTGCCAGCGTACCAAAGGAAAAAGTAGGACAACATGGAAAGACAAAACAGAGTCCTGGTGGTAGATGATGACCCATTCGCTCTTCGTAGCATAGCCAAAATGTTGCAGGGCGAGCGCTATCAGGTGGTAACGGCCGCCAGCGGCTCGGAGGCCCTTGAACTGTTGAAACAAGGCCCTATTGACCTGGTCTTGACCGATTTGAAGATGCCGGGGGTAGACGGGCTTGAAGTGTTGAGGCTGGCCAGGGAGGTCGCGCCCCAGGCGGGGGTGTTGATGCTCACTGGATATGCCGCTCTGGAGTCGGCGATAGAGGCCTTGCGCGAGGGGGCGTATGACTACCTGGTGAAGCCCTGTTCTAGCGATGAGTTGAAGCTGAAGATCGAGCGGGGGTTAGAGAGAGTTCGCCTGGCAGAGGAGCGCCAGCGAGCAGAGGAGGAGATCCGGCAGCGCACCGCCCAGTTGGAGTCGCTGCGACAGGTGGGGCTGGAGATCACCTCCGAGTTGGACCTGGACGTTCTCCTCCGCTCTATCGTCTCGCGGGCTATTGAACTGCTGGAGGGGACCGCGGGCGGGTTCGATCTCTACCAGCCGGATCGGGACGTGATGGAGTGGACTGCGTCCATGGG
>Ga0268281_1001298_pt1 | contig 14832 bp, 17 predicted proteins | sample saktaG_10_FD_190134 | JGI IMG/M metagenome (GOLD analysis project Ga0268281, IMG submission 190134) | Saline water microbial communities from Sakinaw Lake, British Columbia, Canada - sak_2011_5_24_50m | ecosystem: Environmental > Aquatic > Non-marine Saline and Alkaline > Saline ... | reverse complement strand
TGGTCGATTAACAACTTCTTTAACAATATCAGAATCCGCTATGCCCTTGGCTCTTTCTCGTTCTTCCCTGAGCCTTTTTGCCCTTTTCCATTCTTCAAATTTTCTTTGCCAATCGTCTGCCATGATAGTTGTTAATTATTAATTATAGTGTTTCTATCTATAATTATTTATCGCCTCTATCTCCGCGCCAGAATCAGGGTTTTACTCTGTAATTATATGGGTTTTTTTAGTTATTTAAAGGTTTGTTTTTCATCGGGGGGGAGTGATGACTTTTCTTGGGGTGTTTATTGGGTTTGGTTTGCAGTAAATAAATATAAAAAGGATATTTCCATAGCATTACTAGGGAAAGGGAGTTCTAATAAAAATTAACATGGGCATAAAGAAAACATTAACAAGTTTAGCATTAAGTGGGGCATTGGCTTTAGTTGTATTGGGTTTAGCTGGAAAGGTTAAAGCATCTCCATTATTCTTGGATGATTTTGAAACAGGAACAGCAAGTAGGTGGATAAATCAAAATGGTGGATGGCAAATAGTTAATGACAATGGAAATCATGTTTATCAACAAGATGGATTAAATAGAGGCGGTGAAAAATGGACGGGAGCTGTTGCGAATTTTAGTGGAAAAAATTATAATAATGCAGAAGCAGATATGAGGGCTTTGGAAGAGGGGGATTTTGGAATGACTCTTTCAATATTTAGCAGTTCTGATAGGGTTGTGACTGCATCTACAGATGATTTTATCTCATTGGCTATGTTTCCCCGATATAATCAGGTTTCATTATATGTTAATAACTCTGGAGAGGGTTCTGGAACAATAGAATACGCTCTTCAAATGCCTATAGAACAGAATAGGTGGTATCATACTAAAATTGAAGTTGAAAATGGGCTTATCAATGCTTCAATTGATGGGCAAACTCTTTTTTCGAATATTCCTACAAATCTTACACAGGGATATGTTTGTCTATCTACAGATGGACTAAAAGCAGATTTTGATAATGTGAAAATAACTCCAGAACCAACTACGATGGGCTTATTGGCTCTTGGAGGGTTAGGCTTATTGACAAAGAGAAGGAGTAAGTAATCTGGGTGAGGGCGTGGTGGGGTTGGGGTTGAGAAGAGAAAAATCTAAATAGATCTTTAAATCTTGATTAATATGGGAGACAAAGAAGAACGCGAACGAGGAATAAGAGACGGTCTGAAAGCAGATGCTGGAGATCAGGTTTGTCATAGCCTCTCAAGAGCATTTAATAATTCTAGCTATAATAGTGGCTTTGATGAAGGAGTAGATAGTAAACCAAGTAGCAGTGGAAGCAACTCAGGTTCTAACTCAAGCTCAAGCAGTTCCGGCTGGGATTCTTTTTGGGGAAGTTCTTCATCTTCAGGAAGCAACGAAAGCAGCAGCGATGATAATTCTGATTCAAGCCCAAGCCCCTCTTATTCTGGAGGCGGAGGAGGTGGCGGTAATAGAAACAGCAGCGATGATGGCACTGGGTGTTTAGGGTGTTTAGCAATGATTGTATTAGCTGGGGCGGCTTTATTTGGATGGAATCATTTTAGCGGAAATACTAAACAAAATCCTGTTAAATCTGACAACTATATCCAGAAGTCTCCAGAAATGACTGCAGAAGAAAGATTAAGAATAGAAGTTAATCGGGAAATGGAAGAAGCGATGAAAGCTCCCAATGCCCGTTCAGATCAAAACCAAGATTATTCAAATAAATCTGGGAGGTATAAAGAAAGACCCAGGGGAATGAGTTTGGAACAGAGATTACAAAATTCTTATAGTCTCAGTAAGGATGAAGGATTAGATGACCTTTTTGATATAAATAACAGGGGCACCTCTAAAAATGAAAGAGGAGATATAAACAATATCAGGATAGTTTATGATGCGCTGGAAGGAGACACTAAGGGTATGAGATTCTACATTGACTTTACGGCATGGAACGCTGGGGGGAGAACCTTTTTACCTTGCGTATTTTTTTATGATGAAGATGGACACAAGCTGATGGATGCTGACAATTTATTTAGAGCGGGAGACGGACAGGTTTTTACTCATGGGAAGAAACTGACTGCTAATGCTACATGGGCAGGTTCAAATTGGAGTGACTGTAGCATGTTTATCCCACTTAAGCAGCTGGACATCCGAGAGCCAGGTAAATATAATTTAAATTATCATGTGGAGATATTTGATGTGACTAACCCCGACAAGCCCGTTAGTGTTACAAGCAAGGAGTATTGTTTTGAATATAGTTTGGGCAGTGCAAAATAGTTCTAATGAGAAAGAAGAAATAGCTATCGTGTTTATTTTAAAGATAGATTAGACTGATTAGGTATTTATTCCCCATAAGCATAACCAATCTATTTCTGTTTTCTTTTATCTTTAAAATGATTTGTGCTATGGAGGATAATTGTTTGCTTTTTTCAACACGCCCAAACTCTCAAATCCCTAGAATCATAAACAACTTCACAACCTTCTATTGAAGAGTCAAAAACATCTTGTTGGTGGGGGACAAACAAAAAGATTTAAATACTACTATAAACTAAAAGGTTTATAGCTATCAACCAAATGGAGACAAAGAAATGGAAACAAAAAGCAAAACAACAACAGATAAGATACTGAGCATATTAATCAAAGAACCTCTTGCTGACCATAGTGCGACGTCCATATCTAAAACCTTAGGTATAACAAGACAAGGTTTATGGAAAACCCTAAACAAACTATCCAAAGATAAATTAATTTCTCTTAAATCAATAGCAGATACAAAGAAAAGTACATTTAATATAAAGCTAAATTTTGAGAATCCAATAACAGAAAAAGTTATTTCGCTATTATTGACAAAAGAGTCTTTAAATTATGAAAGGTGGAGATTTAATTTTTCTGAAGTTAAGGATTATTCTAAGTTTATTATCCTTTTTGGAAGTATTCTGCATTCTCCAAAAGAAGCAAATGACATTGACTTGTTAGTAATTGCAGATGACAAAAAAGATTTTAATACAATAAGCAAAATAATGTTAAAATTGCAGCAGTCTCAAACAAAAAAGATTCACTTCATAGACCTTTCAGATAGGGAGTTAAAAGAAGAGCTTAAAACTAATAAGAATCCAGCTTATGTGGACGCGTTTAAAAAAGGAATTGTCCTATCTGGGCAGGACGACTATGTTAAATTTATTGAAAGTTTGGATAAATAATGGAAATAGAAGAAAAACTAAGAGAGTGTTTTAAGACAGCAGAAAGAAACGAGAAAGAAGGGATAAAACACAAGGGCCTTCTAGCAAGAAACCCCGACCAAGAAGAAGCTAATTAAAATGGAAAAAGTAGAAAAAGAGTATGGCCATATGACTGAAGTATGCAAAAAGGCGATAGAACAATGCGAAGAAATAGTTTTCTCTAATAAAGAGTTTAAAGTTCCTAAAGAATTGCTTGAATGAAGTTACTACTTATTTTTTATTTCTAAAACAGACTAAAAAAACCAAAGAACTTAAATAGAATCTCAGGATAAAATCAAAAGATTTATATACCTCTGGTGTATTATTATACACATAAGGTGTATAGAAGGTACAACATGATAACTGAAAATGAGAAAAAAGTCTTAAGAATGCTTTTCATAGCCTTTGATTTAGAATACTCAATAAATCAGATAGCTCGGGAGTGTAATCTTGCCCCCAATGGGGCATTAAAAATATTGAGAAAATTTGAAAAAGCAGGCATATTAAAATCTAAAAAAATTGCAAATATAAAATCTTACCGTCTTGATTATGAGAATGAAAAGACTTCAAATGTGATTATGCTAGCACTTATTCCGGAATTAGAAGGAAGATTAAAATTCAGATTTAGCGATTTAAAAGACCTGAATAGATTTACCAAAGCATGCATTATATTTGGTTCATATATTGAATCAAAAAAAGAGCCAGAAGATCTGGATATTCTGTTTATAATAGACAAGAAAAACTTCAATGATTTTAAAAAGCAGTCGCAGATTGTGTATAAAACTATTCCTATAAAAGTTCACGATGTCCTGCAAACTAAAGAAGACTTTATTTCAAATCTTAAAAAAAGAGATAAGGTCCTTTTGGATATCCTTAAGAAAGGAGTGATTTTCTGGGGATTTGATGAGATAATAAGTACTATCAAAAATGAATATAAAAGATAAATTAGCTTCCTGCCTGAAGGAAGGTGAAAAAGGGGGAAGGCATAAAGGTCTTAAAAGAATTAAGCCATCGGAAGATCTCATTCATGGACATATTAAAAAAGCAATTCATAATTTTAATGCGATGGACTTCTTTTACAATTCAGGATACTCGGATTGGAGTGTATCTGCTGCATTTTATTCTCTTTATCATTGCTTACTTGCATTAATATCTAAAAAAGGGTTTGAATCAAGGAATCAATCCTGCACTTTTGCATTGATTGAGAGTATGATTGAGAATAAAGAAATTGAGCTTACGAGAGGGGAATTAAAAGAAATATTTGATAAAGATATTACTGAAGATTTAATGCATAGTGATAAGATTCTTGATCTAAGAGAAAAAATGCAGTATTCAATAAAAACCTCCTTAGAAGACAAAGAATTTCAGTTATTAAGCGAAAGAACAAAAGTATTATTTGATAAGATAAGAAAAGAGGTCGAGAGGGCTATTTAATTTAACTTTTGATGATGCTAAACATTTTTTCCAAAAATCAAAACAAGAAACCATTAGATTTTAAGGTTTTGTCGCTTTGCTTGTTCAAATCGGGCTCGGTTCCAACAACTCCAAACCACAAATCCCTCACAGTATAAACAACTTAACACCAAAGCAATACCAACACCCAAAACAAAAACAAAAGATTTATAAAGGTATATCAATTGATATAACTATGCAAAATCAAATAAAAGCACCAGCACGATACCCTCGATTGGATACTATCTTAATGATAGAGGAATTCATAAAAGAAAATGATGGAGAATATAAGAAAAAACAATTATGGGAAAGGTTACCAAAGAAAATGATGTACCAAACATATAGCATTGCAATTGATTACTTGCTAATCTCTGGAAAGATTTCAGTTGATTCAGAGGGTAAAATTGGTTGGATATTTTATCCAAAAGAAGCAGAAGAAAGAATGAAAAAAGCACATTTATTTTGGAAAAAATCAAATGATAGAAAAACCCTGTGAAGTGCAGTTTGCTAATGAAAAAGTAAAAGAGGCATTTGATAAATTAGAATTAGAAGATTCAAATTTAAAGAAATTTATTGAAAGAGCTTTTTGTGATATAAAACAAAATCCTTTTTGTGGAATTCAGATTCCTAAAAAACAAATTCCTACAGAGTATATTAAAAATGGAATATTCATAATGTCTGGAAGTATAATCTTCCTAATGCCTGGAGATTGATTTACTCAATAGAAGGTGGAGAAATTGTTATTATTAGTATTGTCTTAGAATGGATGGATCATAAAGAGTATGAAAGATGATTTCATTATTAACTTAATAAGATATACACTCAATTAATCAACAACCCCAAACTCGCAAATCCCTCGCAAGATAAATCGGATCACAATCAGATAACTTTGAATTTATTAATTGCCTTAATCAGTAGATTAAAGAAATCTTTGACAACATTATCCAATATAATACTTTCATCTATTGATCCTTTAGACATCTTGGAAATCTTTGAATAATATTCTTTCTTATCTAATTTCTTAATCTTGGAAACCCATTCTGAGGAAGTCTGATAGTTATCAATAATTATCCCTCCAGAACCAAGAGCTTCCTTTAATCCTCCAACATTGCTTCCTAAGGTAGGGATACCATTTGCTAAACCTTCAAGGGCCACTCTTCCAAAGGCCTCTTCCCACTGTGAAGGAATTAGAAGGATTTTAGTCTTTGAGTAGATTTTCCAAACATCTTCTGTGGGGTTTAGGATGGTAACATTTGGACAATTGCTAAAATCAACATATTCTGGCTTTTTACCTGAATATTCTGTTCTTAAGGAATAACAAATTCTTTTAAGAAGATCTTCAGAAAATTCATCGGTCTTTGGGTCCTTTAATGATGCCCAACCAGCAACAACTGCAAATTTTTTATTAGGGAAGGACTGAACTATTTCTTTGAATATCCGACCCCCCTTTCTTCCAAGGGGATTAAACATTAGTATATACTCTGAATTCCAGGGATTATAGTCTTTGATGTGATTGGAAACAAGTACTTTTTCAAGACTCACGGGAGGGTGAAGAATTATACTGTCTCTTGAAAAATTTTTTAAGATATATGAACTTACAGCATTTGAAACGGCTATTATCTCTGTTGGACTAAATTCTGATTTTTTAGAAATATCTAGGTTAAAGGGAATTTTGCAAACTCTTAGGATTGTGGGAATATTTTTTAGTTTTCCTATTTTTAGGGCTATATCGGACCACATTAACTGGGTTATAATAGCGTCTGGTTTGAAAGAGGCTATAATTGATTCTATCTCTTTTTCTCGGTTATTATGCTGAACTCTAGCTAGATTTACTCCATCGTAAGTCCCCTCGCTCTGATTATTTGTATATCTCTTATCTGTTACTGCTAAGACCTCTGCACCAAAGCTGTTTTTTAATTGCTTTATAAGTGTGTGCATGCTTATTTCTGCGCCTCCAAAAGAAGGACAATAGGTTCCACAGACATATAAAAGTTTCATTTGATCTCCTTAAAAATAGAATTATCTATCCGATCTAACTTTGAAACTTCAATGTAAAGTTTCTCTACATTCTTGGGAAATAAATTTAATTTAGATGGATTTTTAATAAACTCTTCAATGATTTCAAATAGTCTGGACGGATCTTCTGTTGGGAAAAAGGCAATTCCAGCTCCAGCTCGTTCAAAATTTACAGCTCTTAATTCTTGGTTATCAATCCTTCTTTCTCCAGGAATTAAAATCGCTGGTTTTCTTAATGCCAAGAGATCATTAAGGGTGAAGTACCCCGCCTCAGAAATTACTAAATCTGCCTCCTTAAGGAGATCTTTAAAATTATTGGACCAGTCTAGAATATCTCCACCAAGAATACTTCCGTGATAAGCACCACGGATAATTGTAAGTTTTAATTCTGGATATTTATTCTGCATACTCGGCACAATAGAATTTATAATTTCAAAGAATCTTTCCGCAGATGGTCTGCCCCCTCCGCCGCAGGTTATCAGGATATTTTTTATTGAATCAATATTTTTAGAATCTTCCAAGGGGTCTAAAATTGGGCTAACTAGCTTTTCATTAGGGTATAACTCTGGAACATTCAGGATATCGTTTAATAAATAGACTTTATCGAAAAGAGAATAATATTTCCTAGAAATTATTGCGGCACGATGACTGTCTCGTAAAGGATAGCTTACTAATATTGTTTTTATCTTCTTGTCTCTTAAAGATTTCAATAAGCCAATGTCAAAGAAAGTTGAGAAAATTACGACGCCCAAATTTTTTTCTTGTACTATTTTGACAATCTCTTCCTTAAACTTATAGTTCAAACAGCCCCCGACCGTTTTCATATGTTCTTGCTTTGGGATTTTAATAAAATTTATTTTTGAATTGTTCACATTAGAAAAATTCTCATAATTATATTCAGATAAAACATTCAACTTTGCATCTTTAGATAACTTATCTGCTAATCTGGTAATCAAACTCATATGGCCCATGGTCCCCCCAGTCCCTAAAGATATAAAACCAATATTCACTTTCATATTAATAGTACAACTTTTCTAATAGTTCCTCCATTTTTTGATAATGAAGATATCTTTTGTTCTTCATTTCCTCTGCATATTTTTTACTAATCACTTCATTTTCTTCTATTCTGCAATTCCCCCATTCAGGCTGTTTCCAGTCCTTTGCCCAATCCCAGTTTATATAGCAGAAAGCTTTTACTACATTATGAGTGTTAATCCATTTAAAATAAGGGTTAAACCACTCCTGCCAGCTTTCTTCTCCTTTTTCAACTCCAGTTCTTGCTGCAGAAGATTCTCCAATCATTAAGGGTTTTTTATGGGTTTCTGCTTCTTTTGCGAACTCTTCTGTAAGTGCATCGGAGTTATTTTTAAAATGCCTAGCTGAAAATAGGTCATTTCCGAACCAGTCAACATAATTATCTCCCGGATAGTAGCTCATTATCTGGCTGAGATCTCTGCTAAATGCAGTGCATGCACACCATACAAAGGCAACATTTGTTACCTTGTTTTTTTTGAATAAATCTACTAGATATTTCCATGTTAAAATAAAATCTTCAGCATTATATTTACCCGGCTCATTAAATTCATATCCCAGTCTTATAAAAACCGGAGTTTTTATTTCCTTTAAATAATTTATTAAAAAGTTAATTTCTTTATCATACTGTCCTAAGATAATTTCTTTGCATTGATTTCCTTTTGTTTTAGACACAAAAGTCAATCCGATTTGAGGGATTAAATCATAAGAGATCTCTTGAAGTTCTTTAATCCTTTTAGGAAGTTTATCTATTAGAGTATCTATTTTTGCATAAACCATATAGATTAACGGATTATTTCCCTTAACAACTTCCCAGTACTTCTTAAATTGTTCAATGCTTTGACCAGCTCCATGAAGAATCTTATTGCCTTTTGGCTCGAATTTTTGTTTGAAGTTCATTTTTCTATTAGTTAATAAGTCATTTTAACTTTAAATCTTTTGGCTATATTCTTCTACTTAGCTTTTGATAAAACCCCCTTATCTTTGTAACCGTTGAATTTAATTTTTTTACCAAGTTCTTTCTTCTCTGCAATCTAGCATTATTTATCCTTCCTTGTGAATGCCTTAGTTCGGAATAATCTATGAATAAACGCCCGTTTTTTATTATCTCTTCTGGAATTCTAGTTAAATCTGCACTGCCAATTAATCTTGCTGAATTATAATCTTCTAAAAAGACTTGCTGTTGTCTTAAACAAGGGCTACCTCTTCTTTTTAAAAGATAATAAAAAATAAAAGTGCCTATGTCTGAAACTAAATCTGCGTACTTTAAACTGTCAAAATCAATTAATGAAACCCGTTCTTCATTGAAAATCAAATTTTCTTGGTGAAAATCACCGTGGACCATTCCACGGCTAGGCTCGTCCGTTTTATTGGAGTATTCCTTGCCAAGAATATGCATCCGGGCAAGTAACCTTGCTGCAGAAGTTATGTCTTCTAAACTAAGATATTCTTTTTTAGATCCTGGCACAAAAGAGAATACAGAACTGGGCATGCCTTGAAATAAGACTATGCCTTCTCTAGGTAGCATTAGTCTTGAACAAGGAAATTGTTTTTCAGAAAGGTACCTTACAAAAGGGAGGTGTTCTGGAAGTCTTTTTTGATAAATTTTTTGGAGATATTTTCCATTTTCACTATCTATTAAATATTTAGTTACATCTGGATTACCGATATTTAACCGGGTTGTACTAATAACTCTTCCAATCCCTGTTATTCTTCCTAAGGAATCTAGATCATTTATTTCTTCCATTTTCATTAGATTCTTTTATTATCTACAAGGTCTTCTAAAAGCCCTTGGGTCAACGAACTATCTCCTGAGAAGGATAATTTAATTAATCTTAATTTACTAAAAAAGTCACTCGATAAGTCTATCTGTGGGGGAACAATTTCGTCTGTTGTCTCTATCTTTAGTAGGTCAGTTTTTTTAGGGAATACTCTCGCTTTAACTAAATCTGCTGCTTCTTCAGGAGTACATTCTTCAACTTTTGGAGATCCTGGGGCATATTGAGTAAAAATAATGGTATCTACTCTGGAGGATGCGTCTGTATTTACTCCCAGCAAGTCTGCATATCTCTTTCTTGAAATACACAGTCCTGCATCAACTTCAAAGGCTTTTGAAGAAATAATCCTTTTTATTGTATCATCATCCAGATATTGGACTGCATTACATGAGCCTATATCTTCCATGAGGGGAGCCAAGGCTGGATGACTGACGATTCCTGAAAATCTTATATAAAATGGTCTGGGAATATAATCCCCAGTTAACTCTCCATCACAAGATGAAATTAATGTATTCCCTCCAGTGATTATAGTAGGCTGAAGCGTGGCCAGACCTTGAGTTAATGTAGACTTTCCAGATCTACATTTGCCTGTTATTAAGATTCCTTGGTGATTTACATTGACTAAAGCTGAATGCAACAGAAATTTTCCTTGTGAGGCATTCTCAAAATAAAGATTTTTAAAACATTTTAAGACGGCCTTTTCATCAAGTTCTGTAGTTGTTTCGACTTCATACTCTGAACTTGATTTTCTCCAGATTGTCCTCACCCGAGTTCCATATCTGAATAAATCTGCTCCCATATAAGGGCGAGACCAATTTTCTCTTGTGCTGGCAAAAGGTAATCTTCTATCTTTAACAATCTGAATTGGATGATTCGGTTCAACAACTTTTATTAAAAATCTATTATCTCCTGGCGGTAGTGGTGGCTCTTCGATATTCTCTTGAACTCTGTCCGATAATCCTTTAGATGTGTCTATAGTTATCTTCTGTTCTCCTAAATAATCATAACTTCTTCTCATTTTATCTTTGTTGAATTTTTATTCTATCTACTGTTGGATTTACAGCACACTCTACACAAAAATCTGGGAACTTTCTATCTAATACTCTTCTCCTTAATTCTATCGCTTCAGGAGAATTCCACACCCCATATACCCCTCGCTCTTTAACATTTCCAATAATATAAGTTCCAGGATAATCCCAACAACAAGGGTTTACCTCTCCATTCCAGTTTATTACCATAGAGTTCATACAGGTCCTACCCTTCCCAGATTTTTCAGGTTTTGTTAATGGACTAGAAGAACTATATCTCGAATAAGCAGTTCCAAGAGGAACAAATCTATCAAAAGTTTCTTGTTGTCCGTCCATAACATTAAAAGATTTTACTACCAGTTCATTAAATCCGAGAGCTCTTGCAAATTCGGCTGCTTTGTCTAATTGATCTATGTTACCTTTGTTAGCTACAACCTGCAGAACATAATCTGTTTTTGAGCCTTTCAAAGATTCTGCTGCTTTTTTTATTCCCCTCACTACTTTGGAAAAATCTCCGCCCACCTGATGAAAGTTATAGGTTCTGTCATCTAACCCATTTAATGAAACAATGAATTCATCTAGTCCCCTCAAAAATGAAAGATCTTGGAGATCTTCTAATCTTGATCCATTTGTACTTAAGATTTTCCTGGCACTATATCCTTGGATACTAGTAACCATAGTTCCTATTTGTTGATGGAGTAATGGCTCTCCATAATTCCAAAGAAATACTTTTTCAAGATTGTTTCCTGCTTCTTCAAAGATTCTTAATAAGAGGTCTGGGTCCATGTCTCCTTTTCCTCTTGCTAAAGAATGAGTGGGACAACCAACACATTGATAGTTACATCTACTGGTAACCTCTATATTTAGTCTTTTAAGTTTATCTGGTTCCATTTTGAGTTAATTTGTTTAATTCTTGAATGTCCTCTATTGCACAGGCGATCACTCCTTTCTTTACCCTCTTCGTTCTTTCTTCACGATTTTTTGCCCATCTATCTTTGTCAAAATAATCTCTTTCATGATCCAAATGAATGATTTCAAACCTTGCCTCTCCTGGAATTCTCTTAAGATCAAAAACTTCTGAGAGTTTCCATTGAATATCTTCATCATGACAACCCCAGCCTCCAAAACCTAACGAGTATCCTCCAACTAAATCAAATTGACTTCTTCTCATTAGTATTCCTCCTGCGTGGAAATGAAGGGTTGAAAATAATGGCTCTTTGCCTCGGTTATTTGGATCGGAGATATATCTTTTATGGTCTGGAGCAGTATAGAGAAATATTCTTTCTTCTCCATATTCAAACTTTCTGAATACCCTCATAACAACTTTGTTGTTGGGTGTTGTAACTGCAAAATCTTGAGACTTATCCAGGGAGTCCATAGCACTTAGAAGACCATCTTGTTCAACCATCTCTTTAAATTCTGCAAGGCACTCTACCGGCAGTCTCCTCATAGGAGGCTGATAAAGGACGAGATTTGGATTTTTATTCATTTTTTCAAGAAGGTCTCTAAAAAAAGTCGGATTTTGAAATAATATATCTCCATCATTATTGTAAACAAACTCTCCCGAAGAACTTGATACTGCTAAATTTCTGACAAATCCTGGTCTGAAATACTGTTGATCCATTAAATTTAGAGGAGGTCTTGAAATATACTTAATATCTTTTGGCAATCTTCCTGCTAAGAGAGGGGTAGCGTTCTCTTCTGCTACGACTATCTCAAGTTTAGCACCTTGTTGAGCTTTTGCAGATTCAACAGACATCAATGCCTTATCAACATCAAAACTTCTATAAAATGGAAGAATAACACTTACAACTCCTTCCCGTGTTGGAATAGGTGTTGCACTTTCTTGAAGTTTCCTTACATATTCAGAATTCATTTTGATCTCCTATCTGTAGTTATTGCTGTAATAACTCCTTCTTGTTTCCTTCTTGCAGAGATTTCTTCATTCCTCTTCCACATCTCTTTTGCAAAATACCCTTTTGGATGATCTAAATGTAAAACCTCGAACCGCCTTTCGTAAGGTATTTGCATTAGATCAAAAACTTCTGAGAGTTTCCATTGTAAATCAGAATCTTCACAACCCCAATTAACAAATTCTTGGCTATATCCTCCTACTAAATCATATTGCGCTCTTCTTATAAAATTCCCCCCACAATGTAAATCTTGAGTCCAAATGGTTGGTTCAGCGCCTTTCAGGGAGGGGTCAGAGAGATATCTTTGGAAATCTTCCCAAGAGGTTGTAAATGTTTTTTCATGTCCTCCTTTATTCTTGGTAACTACTTTTAACACTCTTTCTACATCGTCTGTTTTTGCAATATATTCTTGACGGCGGTTTAATGAATCTAACGCTTCCGAGACTCCTTTTTCGGAGGCTCTTCTCTTAAATTCTTCAAAACATTCAAGCAATAACCTTCTCATAGGAGGACGATATAAAGCAAGATCTGGATTTTCTTTAAGCAACTCAGTTAAATCTCTCAGATAAAATGAATTTTGGAAAAGAACATCTGCATCATTAGTATACAAGAATTCTCCTTTTGAAGCCGAGACTGCATTATTACGAACTCTTCCGGGATCAAAATCACTCAAATGGGGCAGAGGTATGTGCTGTTCAAATACATATCTTACTCCCATTAACTCAGCAAGATGTTGAAATTTAGGAGTTTCATTTTGTTCAGATATTACTATTTCAAACTCTACTCCTTTCTGGGCTTTAATTGAATCAATTGCTAAAAGTGTTCTTTCAGTATTGAATACTCCGTAGATAGGCATCACAACACTAACCATTCCAGAGACTGTTTTAGCTAGAACTATGGGCGTTAGTCTTGCAATTAATCCCTTATTTACCATCTTGAATCTCCCTTATTTTTGCTATCAATTTTTCTGAATTATAAGTTCTTTCTTTTTCTGCATATAATCTATTCTTAACGGCTTCTAACAATCCTTCTGGAATTTGATCTTGTGGAATCCCCGATAATTGAGAGAGAATGTGCCTATCTGAAGTAACACCAAACAAAAGCTTCTTCGCTTTTCTTTGATACAGCCTATGTTGAGATCCTGTTACTATTGTTCCTTCTGAAAAAAGCTGATCTGGTTCTTCAAGACCTGAAATAAGTTTGCAATAAGAGTTATAAAAATCTGAGAAAGCAGTCGCATTAAATGGAAGGTTATACGCCTTTACCAGCACTCGAGGGTCAATCATTGTTCCCCGTTCACCATGTCCGAAAACGGCGGTTCCAATTGTACTTACCCCCAATGAGTCCATTAAAGCAATATTGTCTAATGCTCTACCTGAATCATTATGCGGATGAAACTCCCAATATTTCTCCGTTCCAGGAGGTATGTTCCTCATTAATTTCTTTAAAGACGAAGGGGTGGCAATCCCTCTAGTATCACATACAGTCAATCTTCTGGCTCCTGCTTCTTTTAAAACATCATAAAATCTGAATAATCTTGTGTCAAGACCTTGCTGCTTGGCAGTTGTGTCTGCGAGAGCAATATCTAAGGGAAGTTCTGAAATTCTTCTCCAATATCTTATCAGGTTTGCAGAATCTTTAAGTATTTTATCAGGCTCCTGCTTTAGTGTTTGAGATATAAAATAATCACTAAACGGAATCCAAAAAACAGCAGAAGAATTATTGGTATCTCTAGTTACCTCTGCCATTAAGTCAAGATGAGACTTTAATGCATGACCAACAACGGCAGTTTCTATGGGTTCTGAAGAAAGTCTTGTAACTATTCTTTTACAAATTTCTTTTTCTTTTGAGCAGATTCCGGGGTATCCAATATTCATCAAAGAATTTGGGAACGATTGAGCCAATAAGCTCATCATATCCTCGTCTAAAAGAAAGTTCATTGACAAGCCATCACGTCTAATATCGTCTCTAATACGCATGATAATACTGCATATTTATAAGTATATAAATTTTTCTTATGTTGTCATTTTATAGTAATCATTTTGTTCTATTTGCCTTTCTTAACAGCCCCAAATCATCAAATCTTTCGCATCATAGACTCCTACTCCTCTCCCAAAAACACCCCCATTTTTGAATAAAAATTCAAAAACGAAAGCTTTATATTACTGGCAATCTTAGGTATTTCAGGCAGTAATGCGGTTCGGCGTTTCGCAATTTATTGCGGGACAAGGTTCTTTGCGGCTCTTAGAGCTCTGGTTACTGCTTATTTATGTATTTCTAAAACTAAAATTTCAACACTCCCAAATCATCAAATCCCTAGCAACATAAACCGCATCGCAATTACTAATAGAAGTGTTAAAGATAATTTGCTGATGATCTGTCAATCTGCTTATAGAAAAACTATCA
>Ga0268281_1001292_pt1 | contig 14896 bp, 15 predicted proteins | sample saktaG_10_FD_190134 | JGI IMG/M metagenome (GOLD analysis project Ga0268281, IMG submission 190134) | Saline water microbial communities from Sakinaw Lake, British Columbia, Canada - sak_2011_5_24_50m | ecosystem: Environmental > Aquatic > Non-marine Saline and Alkaline > Saline ... | reverse complement strand
AGAATTCGTGAACTGCGCACTTACGTCTTAAACGTCGAGAATCTTGAGAAGGTGGGGGAAAGTCTTGAACGCCGAGGGACAAATCTATTTAGCATGCTGCAGGTTCTTGATGCTGCTAAAGTGTTATATGAAACTAAGTTTAATGTTATTAATGCTGCTTCCAAGGCTAAGTATGGGGTCGAGGACCTGAGCGAGGGTGAAAAACAGCTGCTATGTGTGTTAGGAGGACTTACTCTGTCAAATCAAACTGAGTGTTTGGTTCTTTTGGATGAACCGGATACCCATCTTAATCCTACGTGGTCCTGGGAGTACGAGAGCATGCTTCGACATGCATTGCAGGAAAAGCAGCAACAAAGTTCGACTGTGCTGCTGGCGACACATGACCCTGTCATTATCTCTGGTCTGAAAAAAGAACAGGTTCTGATAGCGAGAATAGAGAACGGTCGGTTAATGTATGAACGGCCTTACCGTGACCCGCGGGGACAGGGTGTGGCGAATGTACTGACTAGTGAATACTTTGGCTTGCCATCCAGCTTGGATAAACATACCCAAGCTCTTTTGGATGAGCGTTTGAAATTAGCGTATAAATCTACACTATTAACGGATGAAGAAAAGAGACAATTGGTTACCATCAACAATTCCTTGGATAAGTTGGGCCTGTCTATCTCATTTCGAGATCCGGAATATGCAGCGTTTGAGAAGGCAAAGTATCAGCAGAAGGGATAGATCCATGAGGTATATTGACATCAATCTGCTGCTGACTCGAATTCCCGCGGTGGTAATGAATGAGTTGAAAACTCAACATCAAAAACTCTTAGATGGTGATAACCAAGCCAAGCAGGAAGTTATCGACGGTGGGAGCGCCACGTGGAGAAAGGTGAAGAACAACCTTGAGGAAATCAGCAATAGGAAATGCTGGTATACAGAATCGAAGAACCCAGGCTGTTTAAATGATGTTGATCATTTTCGCCCAAAGGCAAAGAATAAAAATGCTAACGGTGTAGTCCAATATTGGTATTGGTTCTTAGCGTTCGACCCGGAAAATTACCGATTGAGTTGCCAGTTTTCAAATCGATTAAACTACAATCCTATATTCGAACTGACGGGCGGAAAAGGAAACAGATTCCCTCTGTTACATGGACAAGCCCATGCTATAACAAAGGCTGAAATCGCAATAGAGAATCCGGTGTTACTCGATCCTTGCCACCCAGGTGATTGCGACCTCTTAGCATTCCAACCAGATGGCAGGCCGGTAGTGTCGCCAAAACAGTCGAGAAATCCAGACAATTGTTATCGCGTTAAGGCAAGCTCTCTGCTGCTGAATCTTGATTATCCGACATTTAATGAAGACCGGGAGGCACTCTACAATAAAATAAAGGAACTGATAACTGACCGTGGTGACACGTATGAACCAGGCACCCCTGCGCTAGAGCATGTGAAGCAGGATCTGCAAAAGCTAATGGAAGAGGATAGCCCATATAGCAAGGCTGCTGAATGTTACATCCGGGGTTTCCGCGATCGTGAATGGATAGAACAGCTATTCTTTTAGCCGAAAATATCCCGGATCGGTGAAGCTGCGCTCAGATATGGCTGTATAACCGCTTTCTTTTACCAGGCTATTGTGCCACAGCCTAGCCTCAGCCGGACCTTCAATACAAAGAGATATGCAATCAATCCTTTTTCGTGTCAAGTCCAAGTATCTTTTCAATTAATTGATGCCCTGATTTAGGCCACCCCGGCCTGTAATTATGTTCGGGAAAAATCCATCATCCTACACGCACTGTTGTATTTATACTGACTGAATATCGTAGGACTTACGTGCTCACCTCAACCGAAAAGCGATCTCGTATCGGTATGTCGCGTCTTTTTAGCATCAAAACACTTTTATATTGCTCATCCAAGTCATCATAATGTTCCAGGATTAAATCAACTAAAGCTTCTTTATCTATTAGTGTGATGGGCTTTTTACCAATAGCTTCCGCTTCACCACGAGCTTTAATCTGACGTCGCAATGAAAACACCGTGCTCATCCGGCGCTAACGTACCTCTGAGCATCAATATCTCTTTAATGCCTATACTACCCTTAACTCTCCTAACTTGGGCTTTTAAAGTAATATTGGTCAGACCTTCTGGGTTCAATGTGCCGATCACGTCAACACCTTTATCGCCAATATATTGGGTGGTCGCTGCCTCGAATCCGATAATACTTAGTAAATGAGTCACAAAATGTTCAAAGTCCTCCGGTGGAATATTGAATAACATATCAGATACAGCCGAACCCAGTTCTTTACCGGTGATAATTTTAGTTTTTGTTTCTGGTAACTGGCCTAATAGAGTCATTATTTATGCATTATGATGTTGCAGACTAAAAATTGTAAGCCAAGAATTAAGGCTTCCCTTAAGTTTTGGCGAGAGATCGGTGCTGGGAACTTCTTTTATCCAATAGGTAGTTCTTCGATGTGAATATGGGCACCCATCACCCCAATCTTGTTTATATTCATACACACCTGTTATCTTGCCAATTAGAAACCTTCCTTCACCCATATCAGGTGTAACTATGATGTCGTTATACTGCTCCCCATTAAGACAGGCGGGATGCTAAGAGAGTAACATGGCTGAAAATAAGGATAGGAACAGCCGTGAAAAGACAAAAGCTGGACCCGAAAACCAGGGCATTGACAGCCCTTCAAGGTTTGAAGGGCAAGACGATTGCGGACCTGTGCACCGGGCTACAGGGGCACGCCCCTACGTGCGCATGCGCCTGACACGGAAACCTTCGGGCGTCATATAGCTGCTTTTGCCGGGCTCTTCACCGGCAGGCTCTTTGCCCTCCCTGCGAACCGCAACCTCCTTACCTCCAGTCGGCAATTCGGCTTTGGCCCCGCGCCTGACACTGTCTTTGGCTAACAGCACACCCTGCGGTGTCCTGGCCGGCCCCTCCGCTTTCTCCTCCTCTACCTGCTTCTCAAGCCTCCTGACTGGCACCCTGCCGTCATCGGCCCTCAGCTCGGCCCGCGGCAATTCCCTGGGCCTGAGCACCCTGCCGCTGCGGCCGTAGCCGCGCAGTACCCTGTCCCCGGGAACAACAGCCGGCTCTTCAATAGCGGGGACTGTGGGAGGCGGAAGCGCGCCGGTCTGGCGCATATCATTCAGGGTCGATTCGAGGTCCTTGATCAGGTCGGTCAACTCTATGGTGTCGACCTCCTCCTCCTCGGCGGCCCAACTCTCGATCTCGGTGGCATAATGCTGCAGCTTGAAGCTGTGCTGCTCGAGCTGCTTGATCCACTCGGCCAGCTCCTTGGAAGCAGTCTGGATATCGGGTATCTCGGTTTCCAACAGGTTCTTGATTATATTCTGAACAGCGCTTTTTCGCGGCTTTGCAGCCATTTTCAACCTCTCTTCAACGGCACGGGCCGTGATTTACTATACTGTGACCGTATGAAATTATAACAACGCACTTGTGCCAATGCAATGCAAGGCGGCGTTTCAGCCCTTGCGGATAAATACGCGGTACCTGCCATCCTCCTCCTCTATTCCCAGGAACTCGTTGCCTGTCATTTTAGCCCAGTTGGGCATATCCTGCTTGATTCCCTCGTCGTCGGCCACCACCTCCAGCACCTGCCCCGGCTGCATGGCCTTCATCTGCCTTGCCGTATTGACGATCGGCATGGGACAGTACAGCCCCATGCAGTCGATTGTTATGTCAGCCTTCATATATTTCCTCCTATATGAAGAGGTTGATGCTGCTCCGGCGCGCCTCCGCTATATATGTTGCCACACCGGCATAGCTGTCAACCCCGCTGATAAAGGCATCCTTGCCTATCCCCATCATGCCCATGGTGGTCGTGCAGGCGATAAACTTGACCCCGAGCTCCCTGGCCGTGCCCATCAGCTCGTCCACCTGCGGGAAATTTATATCATCCATCAGGCCCTGCATCATGGCCTTGCCCATGCCCATCATGTGAAATCTCGACAGGTGCAGACGCTTCGCTCCCCCCCTGTTCATCAAATTCAGCATATTGCGCATGACCCCCTTGCTCTTGATGCTGCCCTCGTTCTTCTTGATCACGTTAAGCCCCCAGAAGGTAAAGAAGATCGTCACATCCATGCCCGAAGCGGCCCCTCCCAGCGCGATGTTGAAGGCCGCCAGCGCCCTGTCCATCTCGCCCGAAAAAAGGATCAGGGTCATCTTCTCTTTCTCCGCCATATCCGCACTCCCCGACCTATTTCAGCGGCTTCCCGCAGCCGCGGCAGACAGCCAGCGTCTCTTCCATGATCAGCGCACCGCAGTTGGCACAGCGCCCGAAGCTGACCTTGCAGACCTTGCAGTACGGGTTTTCGGCCACCACCAGCTCCTCGTTGCAGCACGGGCAGGTGTAGCGATAGACCAGGGGTTTCTTGCCTTTCTCAGGTTTCGCAGGCATGTTCATCCTCCTCCGGTTCTTCTTTATCCGTCAGTCCTGGTATGTCGATCTTGTTCTTTACGGCATAGTCCTTGATGGCCCTGTGCAGCGCCTGTGCTCCCAGGTTGGAACAGTGCATCTTGTTCTTGGGCAGTCCCTCCAGCTCGACGGCCACCATGGCAGGGGTCACGGTCAACGCCTCCTCCAGCGTTTTACCCTTGACCAGGTCGCTGACCATGCTGGAAACCGCGATGGCCGCCCCGCACCCGAAGGTCTTGTATTTAACATCCTCGATGCGCTTGTCCTTTACTTTTATGTAAAACGTCATCATGTCGCCGCACACCGGGTTCCCTATCTCACCCACTCCGTCCGCGCCTTCAATCTCGCCCACATTGTGCGGGTTCATGAAATGCTGCATGACCTTCTCGCTGTAAACAGGCATAGCTATCACCCCTTCTGTTCTTTGAGATATCTGGAATACAGGGGAGACATCTGCCTCAGGCGCTCCACCACCTGCGGCAGCTTCTCCAGCACGTACTTTACATCTTCCTCAGTGTTATCAGGCCCCAGGGTAAATAACATCGACCCCTGCGCCAGTTCGTGGTCGATCCCCATGGCCAGCAGCACATGCGAGGCTTTGAGCGCACGCGAAGTGCAGGCCGAGCCGCTGGCTGCCGCAATTCCATGGCTGTTGAGCAGCATGAGCGTGGCCTCACCTTCGATGAAACGCAGGCAGAAGCTGGCATATCCCGGCAGCCTCTTCAGCGGATGCCCCGTCAGGATCGAATGCTCAATGTTACCCAGCACCCCGCCGATCAACATGTCGCGCAGTCCCGACAATTTGCTCATCCTGCCGGCAAGGTCGCGCCCGGCTATCTCCGCCGCCTTGCCCAGCCCCGCGATGGCCGGCACATCCTCGGTGCCCGGCCTGCGCCCGCCCTCCTGTATGCCCCCATCCAGCAGGGGCAGCATGCGCACCCCCCGCCTGACCCAGAGCGCAGCGCTGCCGCGCGGGCCGTTGAACTGGTTGCCGGCCAAACTGAGCGCATGCACGCCGAGCCCCCCGACATCGACCGGTATGTTCCCCGCGCTGGCTACGGCATCGGTGTGAAAAAGCGGCCCGTCCCCGGTCAGCCTCGCGGCAATCTCCGCGATGGGCTGGATGGTACCAACCTCGCCGCTGGCGTGCATGACCGATACCAGGATGGTGTCGGGCCTGATCAGCTTCATGACTTCTTCGGGGTCGACCGCGCCGCTGGAATCCACCGGCGCCTGGCTGACCTCGAAGCCTTCTTTCTGCAGCGTGCGGGTGGAATTCAACACCGAGAAGTGCTCGATGGCCGAGACGATTATGTGCTTCCCCCTGTCAGCCCCGGCCCGCGCCATGCCCTTGATGGCCATGTTGTTGGCCTCCGTGCCGCTGGAGGTGAAGATCACCTCCTCGGGTTTACCGCCGATCAGCGCGGCGACCTGTTCCCGCGCGCCTTCCACCACCTCCCTGGCCCCGTCTCCCCAGTCATGCAGGGACTGCGGGTTGCCGAATACTTCGCCCAGGTAGGGCAGCATGGCCTCCCTGACCTCCGGCAACAGGGGTGAGGCCGCAACGTTGTCCATGTAAACCTTTCTCATATCGCACCGCTTCACTTAATAATAATCCATCCCCGCGCTACCTGAAAATCAGAGGGCCAGCATCCTGTCCACGGCAGACCTGGCGCGCTCCCGCACGCCCGCCGGCACCCTGACCTCGGGCTTCATCTCCTCCAGCGCCCTCAGCACCTTCTCCAGCGTGATCTTCTTCATATCAAGACAGACCGCCTTTGCCGTTGCCGGGATGAAGGTCTTGCCCGGGTTCTCCTCCCTCAGCCGGTGCAGTATGCCCGTCTCGGTGCCGATTATCATCACAGCGGCGTCCGCCGTGCGCGCGTACCTGAGCATCCCGCCCGTGCTGAGCACTTCGTCCGCCACGGCGGTGACCTCCGGCCTGCATTCAGGATGCACCAGCGCCACCGCGCCCGGGTGCTTCTCCTTCTGCCTGATGATATCCTGCGGCTGTATGTTGACATGTACGGGGCAAAAGCCCGGCCACAGCACCATTTCCCTGTTGATCCTGGTCGACACGTAGCGGCCGAGGTACTGGTCGGGCACGAAGAGTATCCGGCCGTCGCCCATGCTCCTGACCACTTCGACAGCATTTGCTGAGGTGCAGCAGATGTCCGACTCCGCCTTGACCGCCGCAGTTGAATTGACATAGCAGACCACCCGGGCGCCCGGCAATTCCTTTTTCCTGGCGATAAGCTGCTCAGCCGTGATCATGTCGGCCATGGGACACCCGGAGCCGGCATCCGGAAGCAGAACCAGGCTATCGGGTGATAGTAAGGAGGCCGTCTCAGCCATGAAATGCACGCCGCAGAAGACTATTACATCGGCCTTGACCCCAGCCGCCTTGCGGCTCAGCTCCAGCGAATCGCCGACGAAGTCACCGATGTCCTGCACCTCCGTACGCTGGTAATTGTGGGACAGGATCACGGCGCGGCGCTTCTCCTTCAGACTGAGTATCTTTTCGATCAATTCTTTGTTCTTTGTATCCTGCGTCATCTAAGTCACCCTGATATAGCAAAACCCCTGATATATTATCGCAGGCCCCGCGCATACAGGCGCGCTATTACTATAGCCGTCTTGACCACGCTTACCGCGTCGCTGCCCAGCGCCACGAAGAGCGGCTCCTTGCCCCAGCCGTCGCCCTCGTAAAAAATGTCCGGCACCCTTCCGCTGCGGCCGACAAGCTGTTTTATCTTCCAGGGCATGGAACTGCCGTCAACCTTCGACACTTCACCCGGCTCCCCGGTACGGTCTATCCAGCCGAAGGCCAGCTTCTTCTCACGGGCATATTTTTTTACCGCCTTTACAATGCCATCATCGCACTTGAAATTTATACCGGCATTGACCTGCGGGCTGTACTTCCTGGCTTCTATGATCAGCCTCGCCATGTGGTCCGATCCCCCCCACTTCGGCAGGCCGCAGGCATGGGGATAGCCGTTGACCACCGTTATCCTGCCGTCGATGGCCGCCACCTCTGCGGGCTTCGCGGCGCCGGGCAGGGCATATACTATGTTGACCCGCACTTCGGGCATGAGCATGGAGAACTCCCTGCAGCGCTGAAGCCTGTCCACGGCCAGGCAGAGGTTGCCCATGACCCGCTCAGAGGTGTCTTTTTTACCCATGCGTCAGCCCTCCACCGCGCTGAAATAGGCCGGCCAGAAGGGGTCCACCAGCACGGGCGTCAATCTTTGTTTTTTACCGGACTTCCTGATGAACAGCCTGTCGCGGGCGGTGATCTCCCCGATCTCCCAGGCGGGTATGTCCTTCCTTTTCAGCCCGGCTATGATCCTGCTGCTGTTGGCCGGGGGCGCCGTGATAACCAGGGTGCCTTCGCTGATGGAGATCAGCGGATCGATCTTGAAGGCTTTGCAGACGGCGCCTATCTCATCAGGCACCACGATCTTATTCTCATATAACGTCACGCCCAGCTTGGAAGCCGCGGCTATCTCGAAGACGCCGTTCAGCAGCCCGCCCTCTGTGGCGTCGTGCATGGCATGCGCCAGCGGCGCCGCCGTGAGCGCGTCCTCCACCACGGTCATCTGCAGCAGGTACTTTTTGGCCTTCTCCACCGTGCTGCGTCCCAGCTTCTTAGTCAGGGACCTTGCAGCCTGCCAGGCCAGCAGCCCGGTTGCCTCGACGGCAGGCCCCTTGGTCATGATGACGCGGTCGCCCACCCTGGCGTTGCAGGCCGGCGTTATCTGGTCTTTCTTGCCGATGCCCATCACCGTGCAGCCCCCGTTCAAAGGAAAGGCCATGCCGGGGTAGATGCCCGTATGGCCGCCGATGATGGCGATGCCCAGCTTCCTGCATTCCTCATCCACCTGCTTCCAGACCTTGTCTATGACATCTTCAGCCGTTTTCGGCGGGAACATCAGGCAGATGGTCATATACCTGGGTTTGACGCCCATCACAGCCACGTCGCTGGCGCAGATATGCACGATGGCCCAGCCGAAATAGGGCATTATCACGGGCATGCCGAACGTCGGGTCCTCGGCGATAACCATGACCTCTCCACCCGGCAGGTCGATGACCGCGGCGTCCACGCCGTGCCGGGGGCCTATGAATACCGACCTGTCTTTCTTGCCCAGCCTGGAAAGTATCAACCTGTCGAATGTGGCCCGGTCCAGTTTGCCCAATTCAGGTAGCATTACAATCTCCTCGCGCCATTTGATGAGACCATAATACATTCGGCGGATCGTTTAATCAACCCGGCGGGACCGTGGAGCGCGGAGCATTAAACAAAGGACTGTTTTCATGTATAATCCCTTCATATGGACGCGAAGGGCAGAGCGGCAAGGCTGATCGGCCGCTACAGCAAACCGGGCCCTGCCTGCAGCGGGCTGAAAGTGAAGGTGATCAGCCTGGTTGACAGCCGCGCCGTTGCTTCCCGCAGCGGGCTTACACCGCTGCAGGTTGAGATCATCTGCCTTGAAAACGGGGTGGTCCCCATGCGCTACCTGCGCAACATGGGGACTGCCGGCATCGAGGGTCAATTGAAGCTGCTGCGCTCCACCGTGGCCGTCTGCGGCGCGGGCGGCCTGGGCGGCACCGTTATCGAGCTGCTGGCCCGCCAGGGGGTGGGCCGCCTGGTGATCATCGACAACGGCAGGTTCGTGGAGAACAACCTCAACCGCCAGATCATGTCGGGGGAGGACGTGCTGCGCAAATCGAAGGTCAAGGCCGCCGCCAGGCGCGTACGGAGTATCAACTCCGCCGTAGCAGTAAAGGAGTGCAACGCATTTATCGATGATGCCAGCGTAAATAGTCTGCTGACGGGGGCCGACGTCGTTGTGGACGCCCTGGACAGCCTGGCCGCCCGGCTGGTGGTGGAGTCAGCCTGCCGCAGGCTCAAGCTCCCCTTTGTTCACGGCGCCATCGCCGGCTTCTGCGGCCAGGTGATGACCGTGCTGCCGGGCGATAAAGGCCTGGCCTCCATCTACGGGCCCGGCCGTGATGCGCACGGGCTGGAGGCCATCACGGGCAACCCGCCAGCCACCCCGGCTGCCATCGCCGCCTGGGAGGTCCACGAGGTCGTCAAGCTGATCACCGGCATAGGCACTCCCGTGCGCAACAGGCTGCTCTTGCTGGATTTCTGCGACGGCAGCATGGAAATGATCCCACCGGCACAGGAAGATTGATAATGGCCACGGTCAACGTAAGGTTTGTCGGGCCCTGGCGCCTCTACCTGGGCGTGGAGAGGGTCACGCTGCAGGCCGGAACCGTCGAGGAAGCCCTGCAGCAGGTGGAAGCGTCCTACGGCCCGAAATATCACGAGCGGCTGCGCAGGGGCGGCATCGTGGAGAAGCGCAGTATCGCGGGGGACAGCAACGTCCTGGTCAACCGGGTCCACATCAGGCAGCTGGCCGACCACGGCCTGAAGGACGGCGACAGCATCGACATCATCGCGCGCTTCGTGGGCGGATGATCCCGACCAAAAACCGCTGCGGTAATATAGTAACCGGTTTTTTTTAGTGATAGAATAGGCGGAACCATATATCCGCAGGGAGTATAAGTATGCCTTCCAGAGAATACATCCTCTCCATAGACCAGGGCACCACCGGCAGCGCGGCCATCCTTTTCGACCGTGACGGCAGGCCGGTCGCTGAGGCCGACACCGAGACCAGGCAGATCTACCCCAACCCGGGCTGGGTGGAGCACGACCCCGGCGAGATCTACCAGACTTCGCTCGATGTTGCGCGCCAGGCCCTGGCAAAGGCCGGCGCAGCTCCGTCCTCCATAGCCGGCATCGGCATAACCAACCAGCGCGAGACCACCATCATCTGGAACAGGAAAACGGGCCAACCGGTCAGCAATGCCATAGTCTGGCAGTGCCGGCGGACGGCGGGCCTGGTGGAAGAGCTGAAAAACAGGGGCGTGGGACAGACTATCTGCGATAAGACGGGACTGATACCCGACGCCTATTTCTCGGCCACCAAGGTGCGCTGGATACTCGACCATGTAAAAGACGGGCAGAAGCGCGCCGAGGCGGGCGACCTGCTCTTCGGGACGGTCGACACCTGGCTGGCCTGGAAACTGAGCGGCGGCAAGGCGCACGTGACCGACTACGGCAACGCCTCGCGCACCATGCTCTTCAACATCAATACCCTCCAGTGGGACAGGGATATCCTCTCCACCCTCAATATACCCGCGGCCATACTGCCCCGCGTCATCCCCTCCAGCTTCAGCTACGGCGAGACGGCGGAGGGCATCTTCGAGGGGGCCCGCGTGCCGCTCTGCGCCATAGCCGGCGACCAGCAGGCTGCGCTCTTCGGCCAGGCCTGCTACAAACCCGGCATGTCCAAGAACACCTACGGCACCGGCTCATTCATCCTCATGAACAGCGGAGAGAAACCGATCATCTCCAAACGGGGGCTGCTGACCAGCCTGGCCTGGGGCCTGGACAACAAAGTCAATTACGCGCTTGAGGGCAGCATCTTTATCACGGGGGCCGCGGTGCAGTGGCTGCGCGACGGGCTCAAGATTATTGAAAACGCATCCGATAGCGAGGCGCTGGCCCGCTCCGTGGATGACAACGGCGGCGTCTACTTTGTGCCTGCCTTCGTCGGCCTGGGCGCGCCCTACTGGGACATGTATGCGCGCGGGACCATGATAGGGATCACGCGCGGCACCACCAGGGGACACATTGCACGCGCCACGCTGGAAGCCATCGCCTTCCAGGTCAGGGACGTCATAGACACCATGCGTTCCGAGACAGGCATCGGCATACCGGTGCTGCGCGTGGACGGCGGCGGCACCTCCAACTCCTTCCTCATGCAGTTCCAGGCCGATGTAATGAATATCCCCATACAGGTGGCAGCCATACCGGAGACCACTTCGCTGGGCGTGGCCTACCTGGCGGGGCTGGCCGCGGGCCTGTGGAAGAGCACCACGGAGATAGCCGGGAAATGGCGGTGCTCGGCCACATTTGAGCCGGGCATGTCGGCCGACCGTCGCGAGAACCTGTACGCCGACTGGAAGCGGGCGGTGGAGAGGGCCAGGGGCTGGTCAATAAATTAGATTGTAGGTGCAACATGAAAAGGGATTTTAAAGCGGTCGCCGGAAAAACATTCGATGTCATTGTAATCGGGGGCGGCATAGTCGGCGCGGGCGTGGCGCGGGACACGACCCTGCGCGGCCTCGACACGCTGCTGCTGGAAAAGGATGATTTCGGCTCGGGCACCACCTCCCGCTCCACCAGGCTGATTCACGGCGGGCTGCGCTACCTGCGCCAGCTCGAGTTCGGCCTGGTGCGGCAGGACCTCAGCGAGAGGGAGGTGCTGATGCGCATCGCGCCCCACCTGGTGTACCCGCTGTCCTTCTTCATACCCGTACCCAACCTTAGCCTGAACGTGGCCATGTTCCTGGGCACAACGCTCTATGATGTTATCTCCTTCGACAAGACTCTGCCCAACCACAGGTATTTAAACAAAGCTAAAACGCTGGCCGAGGAGCCCGGGCTCAAGGTCAAGGGCCTGCAGGGCTCGTATGTTTATTCCGATTGCGCCATACCTCTGACGGAACGTCTCAACTGGGAGACCGCCCTTTCCGCGGCGGAGGGCGGGGCCACCGTGGTCAACCACGCAAAGGTGATAAACGTCCTGCGGGAGGGCAACCGCGTGACCGGCGTGGAAGTGAGGGACGAGATCAGCGGGGAGGTGCTGCAGGCCAGGGGCAGCATGGTGGTCAACGCCGCCGGCCAGTGGGTTGACACCGTCAAGGAGATGCTCTTCAAAGACCGGCCTCCATATCTGCGCCGCACCAAGGGGGCGCACATCATCATACCGGAGGTATCGAAGCACGCCCTGGTGCTCTTCTCACCCGTGGACGGCCGGCTGTTCTTCGTCATCCCCTGGGAAGGGTTCTCACTGGTGGGCACGACCGACACCGACTACAAGGACGACCTGGATGCCGTCTACGCCACGCGGGAGGACGTCGACTACATCCTGGAAGGGCTGCATTTAGCCTATCCCGACGTCACGATCGAAGACGTCTATTATGCATATGCCGGACTGAGGTCGCTGGCGCTCAAGCCCGGCAAATCGGCCTCCGACACCTCGCGCAGCCACGCGCTGATCGACCACAGCAAGCGGGACAACCTCGATGGCCTGGTGACCATACTGGGAGGGAAGATCACGGCCTACCGCGAGGTGGCCAAAGACGGGGCCGACCTGGCCTGCCGTAAGCTGGGCAACAGGGCGCGCTGCACCACGGGTGAGAAAGGTTTGCCCGGGGCGCCGGCGCCGGGCCCGGCTGAGATAGCCGGGCTGGCTGAAAAGACGGGGCTGCCCGGAGATACCTTGGCGCACCTAGCCCGTACCTACGGCTCCAGGACCGGGGAGGTCCTGGCGCTGGCCGGCGGCGACAAGGCCGGGCTGCGGCCGCTCAGCGCGGGAGGGCCGGATATCGTGGCGCAGGTATGGCACGCGGTGAAGAACGAGATCTGCATGACCGTCAGCGATTTCATGCTGCGGCGCAGCGCGGTCGGCCTGCGCAAGGACCTGGGTACCGATGCCGTGCCCGCGGTGGCCGCCGAGATGCAGAAGCTGCTGGGCTGGAGCGACGGGGAAAAGGAACGTCAGGTGCAGGAGCATAACTCTATAGCCTCACTGGCGCGCCGCTTTAAAAATGCCTGATGCTCTTGCATGGACCAGTGTGTGAGATTTCCTACCTATCAATTGCCGGGCTTTTTCGATATTATTTATATAAGGAGGTACGGATATGAGAAAAAAGGTGCTGGCGATCACTGCCCTTTTAACCATTGTCCTCAGCCTTATCCCCACAGGAGCGGCCACAGCAGCGAGCATGAGCCCGGCCATGGGCATCAGCGGGCTTGAAGTGACCATTACCGGTCTCGTCGCGGATGCGGCATACAAGATCAAGTGGGACGCGGAGACATACAAGCAGGGGGTGGTGGGCAGCGGCGGCAGCGTATTTTTTATTGTGCCCGAATCGTACGGTGGTGAGCACACGGTCACCGTGGAAAGCCCAGCCGGCAATCTGGCGTTCACGGGTATCTACATCATCGTGCCCAACATAACCATCGATCCCACTTCCGGGTCCGCCGGCACCGATATCACCGTGGTTGGCTACGGCTTCGGCGTCGGCGAGGATGACGTCGCGGTCACCTATGACGGATCTATAGTCAAGAGCGGCATCTCAGCCGACGAGAACGGCAGCTGGACCACGAGTTTTGCCGCACCTCTCTCAGCCAGGGGAGCGCGCGCCATAGACGCATCCGGCGATGTGACCAAGGGTTCCGACGTAGCCGACAAGAATTTCACCGTCAGCCCCGTTGTCAAGATGGATCCCTTAACAGGGGGTATCGGCGCGCAGGTCAACATCACGGCCACCGGGTTTGCCTCGGCCGAGGGCGGGATCAAGGTGCTCTACTCCGACAAGGAGGTGCGGTCCAACCTGACCTCAGAGGTCAACGGTTCCTGGAGCACCTCGTTTACCGTTCCACCGTCCATCAGGGGCAGCCACATAGTCAAAGTCCAGGGCAATACCACGGCATCCAGTGACATACCCGACATGATCTTCACGGTCGCTCCCGCTATAACCATCAGTCCCGCCAGCGGTGCTGTGGAGGACAGCATCAAGGTCAGCGGCAGCGGCTTCGCCAACAACGAGACCTCGATCGAGGTCACTTTCGACGGTAAAACTATAGAGCGTAACCTGCTGGCGGACGACAACGGCAGCTGGTCCGTGGAAACCAAGGTGCCGCCCTGCGGCAGCGGCCCGCACTCGGTCGCGGCCAGCGGCAGGATGACCCCGTATACAGATATAACACCGGCCACCTTCACCACACAGGCGGTGCTCACGATTGTCCCCAAGAGCGGCAATGTTAAAGATGAGTTGAGGGTGACAGGATCCGGCTTCAACGCCGGCAAGGATTATTCCGTCTCCTACGATGGCAACCCCGTGGCCAGCGGATCGGTTAACGAATCAGGCAGTTTCCAGGCCATGTTCAAGGCGCCCGGCGGCAAGAGCGGTTCAATTACCATCACGGCCACCGATACCAGGGATGCGACCGCCTCCACCACCTTTACCATGGAGAGCACCGCGCCGGGTACTCCCCAGATCGCCGCACCCAAGGATGGCGCCACGGTTGGCTTCATGGGCGATACCAAGATCAGTTTCAAGTGGAGCGATGTGAGCGATCCCAGCGGCATCACTTACGACATTGAAGTGGGCGAGGGTTCCAATTTCACCAAGAACCTGGTTGCCCATACCAGGCTGGGTGACGCCAGGTACACGCTGACCGAGGCCGAGGCGCTGCCCAACGGGGAATATTTCTGGCGCGTGAGAGCAGTGGACGGCGCAGGAAACGCCAGCGACTGGACGCCCGCCACCATAGTGAAGGTGGGCTTCATGACCACCAACACGCTGGTATT
>Ga0268281_1001290_pt1 | contig 14932 bp, 14 predicted proteins | sample saktaG_10_FD_190134 | JGI IMG/M metagenome (GOLD analysis project Ga0268281, IMG submission 190134) | Saline water microbial communities from Sakinaw Lake, British Columbia, Canada - sak_2011_5_24_50m | ecosystem: Environmental > Aquatic > Non-marine Saline and Alkaline > Saline ... | reverse complement strand
CTTCACCAGCCCCGTCAGCTGACAGGGCTGGAAGGGAGAATCTTTTGCTACCAAGGGCAGACTACCACTCAAGCTCATCTACTTTGAGGCATCACTTAACCAAGAAGATGCCAAACAAAGAGAAGCTTATCTTAAAACAACTAACGGTCGAAGGTTTTTAATCAAACGTTTAAAACACTACAGAGCCAATCCGCCAGCTGGCGGAGTTTGGCATCTTTAGTGAAGTTATTGTTACTGGGTATGTTTAAGGATATTTTTGGTTTATTTTCTAAAGACCTGGGCGTGGATTTGGGCACCACCAATACCCGTATTTATATTAAGGGTCGGGGATTGGTATTAAACGAACCATCTGTCGTGGCCATTAACACCAGAACAGATCAGATTATTGCCCTGGGTCAAAACGCCCTGCGTATGATCGGCAAGGTGCCGCCCCACATCCAAATCGTCAAGCCGATTGTTAACGGCGTGGTTTCTGATTTTGAAGTTGCGGAAAAAATGTTGCGATTAATTTTTGAAAAAATTCATCACGATAAATTTTTAATTACACCGCGCCCCCGCGTCGTGGCCACCATTCCGCTGGATGTTACTGAAGTAGAAAAAAAGTCCTTGGAAGATGTGATTATTCAGGCCGGCGCGCGGCAGATTTTTTTGGTGGAACGACCCATGGCCGCCGCTATTGGTTCACGCTTGCCCATTCATGAATCTATCGGTAATTTAATTGTGGAATTGGGCGGCGGCTTGTCTGAGGTAGCAGTTATTTCTTTGTCTGGCGTGGTTACCTGGAAGTCATTAAAGATTGGCGGCGAAACGATTAACAAACATTTGACTCAATATTTGCGAGAAAAATTCGGCATTCTCTTAGGCGATCAGACGGCTGAAGAAATAAAATTAAAAATCGGTTCAGTCGCGGCGCTACCCAAACCCCAAGAAATTAAAGTTCGTGGCAGAGATTTAATCGCCGGCCTGCCGCGAGAAATTTTAGTTAACGACATTCAGGTTCGCGAAGCAATAGCGCCGATTTTAAAGCAGGTTGTAGAGAGCATCTCTGATACTATTGAGAAGACTCCGCCCGAGCTAGTCGCTGATGTTTATGAGCGAGGCTTAGTGATTTCTGGCGGCGGTTCGCTCTTAAGGGGTTTAGATAAATTAATTCAGAAAAAGATTAATATCCCCATTCATCTGGCTGATGATCCTTTGACGGCGGCGGTTCGCGGAGCCGGATTAATTTTGGAAGATTTTGAAAATCTCAAAAGCGTTATTATTCCTTCAGCCAGAGACTGATTCAATTTTTCCGCGACATGCCCTTTGGGCTGCGCGCCTCGCCTGTCCGCGGTAATTAATAAAAAAACATATATTTTAGTAATCCACTAAATATACAACACAAATAGTGCTATTTGATAATTCGCGTCAGTCGGGCAGGGATCCGCTCGCGAAGACGAGCGGACAATTTTCAAACGATGATTCACATTGAGATTAACAATCAAACGAAATTCAAGATTAACGAAATCGCCATTGAGCGATTTTTACGCCGGGTCATCCGCCGCACCAAGAAGAATCTTGATTTATCCGTTGCCTTTATTGACAAACGTCAGATGCAGCGATTGAATCGCCTTTATCGCCACAATAACCGTCCTACTGACGTTTTGTCTTTTGAGGATCTGAATGAGATTATTATTTGCTATGAGGTGGCCCAGCGTCAGGCCAAGCAATCAAAATGTCCGAGGGATCAAGAAATAAAATTTTTATTACTCCACGGGTTTTTACACTTATTGGGATTTGATCACCAGACCAATTCGCAAAAAATTAAAATGGACCGGGCGTCCGCGAAGCTATGGAGTCCCCATGGATGCGCAGGCGGGTTAAAAAATTAAATTTATGTCTTGGCTCAGTTTTCGTCGCAGTTTTCAAGATGCTTACGGGGGGTTGGTTTATACGTTTCGTTATGAGCTATCTTTTCGGATCCAATCTGTTTTAGCCATCTTGGCATTGCTTTTAGCTTTTTATTTTCCTTTGCGCATCTATGAGCGAGTGGTGATTATTTTAATGGTAGCCCTGGTTTTGGTTTTAGAGTTGATGAATTCGGTGGTGGAAAGAGTGGTGGATTTATTCAAACCCCGGATTGACAATGCCGCGAAAATAATTAAAGATGTTATGGCCGGCGCTGTTTTGTTGGCGGCCATCGTCGCCATTATAATCGGCTGGATGATTTTTTATCCGCAATTTAAAAATTTGTTTATTAGATAATTTATGGCAGATAATATTATTAATGGTTTAGACATCGGTTCAGCGGCGATTAGAATTGCTGTCGGCCAGGTTACCCCCGACGGCGAAATAAAAATTTTAGGCGTAGCCGAAAGTCGCTCTGAGGGCGTGAATAAAGGAATTATTATTGATTTAGAAGATACGGTCTCAAGTATTTCCACTTGTCTGGATAAGGTAGAGAAGGTGGTGGGTTTACAGGTTAATCATGCTTATATTGGTATTTCCGGCGCGTATATTATTTCCCAAGAAAGCCGAGGGGTTATCGCGGTTTCACGAGCCGACGGCGAAGTAAAAAAAGATGATATTGAGCGGGTCTTAGAGGTGGCGCGCGGCATGGCCACCCCGCCTAATTATGAAATTTTACATACCTTACCGCGGTCTTTCATTGTTGACAATCAGCCGAATATTAAAAATCCTATTGGTATGACTGGTGTCAGGATTGAAGCCGAAGCGCAAATTATTTTAGGCCTCAATTCACAGATAAAAAATCTTAAAAAATGTTTATATCGCGCTGGCGTAGCCGAGGAAGAATTAGTCTTTACTCCTTTGGCTTGTTCTGAAGCGGTTTTAAATAAGCGGCAGAAAGAGTTGGGCGTGATGGTGATAAATATTGGCAGCACCACGACCTCGCTGGCGGTTTTTGAAGAAGACGATATTCTGTTGGCTAAGGTTTTGCCGGTTGGCGCGCGTTATATTACCAATGACATTGCCATTGGCCTGCGCATTCCCTTAGACTTGGCTGAATCAATTAAAATTGTTCATGGCACCGCCTATCCTTCCTTGGTGAACAAGTCGGAAATTGTTAATCTAAAAGATTTGGATAACAAAGAAGAGGGAAGTTTCGCCAAGAAAGAAGTGGCAGAAATTATTGAAGCGCGCTGTGAAGAAATTTTTAGGATGGCTGACAAAGAATTACAATCAATTAATCGTAGCGGTAAGTTGCCGGCTGGGGTGATTTTAACCGGCGCGGGAGCGCATTTGTCGGGATTGGTGGAGCTGGCCAAAAAAATATTTAAATTGCCAGTAAGTATTGGCGTGCCAGTAGGCGTCGTCAGCGATATGGAACAAACCTTTGATCCGAGTTTTTCTACGGCCGTAGGTTTGATTTTATGGGGTCGTAAGATGCATGGCGGCCTGCGCATCAGTCACCGTTCTGGAGTTAATTTTGGCTGGATGAAAGGGATTATCAAAAATTTATTTCCATAAAATAGACAGGTTAATGATTATATAAAAAATAGCGTTTTAAAGCGCTATTTTTATTTACTTTTTAGGGTTGACATCTGATTTAAATATGCTAAGATATTTATTAGCAAGCAATGGCTTGCTACTGACTTAGCAGAATCTAAGGAGGTTCATTAACGCAAAGGAGAAAGCGATGGGTAGAACTCTCGCTAGATCTGAAATCGCCGAGGTCGTTAGCCCGATCTTGGCGGGGGCAAGTGCCCTTATAAAGGGTGGCACGCACCCTAAGAGTCTTCAGCAGCTGGTTGACAATCGCGAAAAGCGAGCGAGGGCAGTGGCTTATATAAACGCTGGTTGTCCTGAGCTCCCAGTCGAGCTCTTGGCCGGGAGTGTTCCCCTCATTGATGAGAAGTTCTTCCTTCAGGAAGCCTTCTTGCTAACGGTACCGACGAATTACATTTACGAAATTCAACTCGAGTCGTTCTTCAGGGTGAACCGTCAGCAGTTCAGCTCTGTTGACGAAGGGTTGAATGATCAGAACTTCGCCAGAGGCACCAATCACCTTGAGACCGGTAAGACTTATTTGGTTAAGCTCTTTGGGGTTACTCAGCGTGTGAGCTCCGAGGATTGCCTCGGCCTATACAGGACTCAACACGGAATTTTTACCGGCGCTCAGGGTTTAACCTTGGTTTGGCAAAAGGCAAAGAGCGTTCTCTTATCCGAACATTCCGTATTGGTGTCCTATGACGAGAAAGACAAGCTGGGCATTGATTCTCAGGGTCGCCCTGCTGTGCCATTTGTTGGTTGCTATTTGACTGGTAAATTTAATTTTTTCGTCGGCACGTTTGAGGGGGGCGGCTGGTATCCTGACACTTACATCATCGTCTTCTGCGAATGCGCATAGGCGCTTAGTCATGTTCTTTGGGCGCTCGTTTCATCGAGCGCCCTTTTCTATTTGTAAAATTATTTGACCAATAGTCATTTTTGTGTTAGATTAATTGCATGGATTTAAATAAGATCAAAAAAATTCATTTTGTGGGCATTGGCGGCATTGGCGTGAGCGCCGTGGCCAAAATGATGTTGCAGCTGGGCAAAACAATTACCGGATCTAATTTATCTGAGTCTATCGTCACCCAAGATTTAGAAAAATTAGGCGTTAAAATTTTTTATCAACATCAAGCCGACAATGTGACGAGCGATGTTGATTTATTAATTTATTCTCCGGCCGTGCCTGATGACAATTCGGAGCGAATGAGGGCGCGTGAATTACGCATTCCAGAATTATCTTATCCAGAATTTTTGGGCGAGTTTTCTAAAGATAAATTTACCGTGGCGATTTCCGGTACTAATGGCAAGAGCACCACTACGGCCATCTTGGGTTTAATCTTAGAACAGACCAATCTTGACCCAACGGTTATTGTGGGCAGTCGTTTATCACAATGGAACGGCAACCTACGACTAGGCTATTCTAAATATTTTGTAGTTGAGGCCTGTGAGTGGCGGGCCCATATGCTAAATTTATCGCCGCAGATAATTATTTTGACCAATCTAGAAGAAGATCATCTAGATTATTATCGCGACCTTAATAATATTATTACCACCTTTCAGCAATATGTTGATAAATTAAACCCCGACGACTTATTAATTCTGAATAATGACGATGATAACCTAAAAAAGTTGAAAACTCATAGCCGCGTTCTTACTTATGGCGTCACCCAGTCAGCTGATATAATGGCTACTAATATTGAAACTGGCCCTGGCTATCAGCAATTTGATTTAATCAGCGATAAATTTAAAATCAAAATCACTTTAATCATTAAGGTTCCTGGTCTATTTAATATCTATAATTTTTTAGCCGCTATTGCCGGCGCTTTGGCCTTGGGCGCTTCAGTTGAGTCAATCAATAAGGTGGCCAGGAGTTTTACCGGCATTTGGCGTCGCTTTGAAGTTAATGATTTGAAAATTGTCCGCTCGTCTTCGCGAGCGGATCCGCGCAGCCCGAAGGGCATGTCGCGGAGAAATTTAAAATTAGAAATTGTTTCTGACTACGCTCATCACCCTACTGCCGTGAAAGATACGATTAAGGCGGCGCAAGAATTTTTCCCCGGTCGGCGAGTGGTGGCAGTTTTTCAACCCCATCATCATAATCGAACCAAAAGATTATTTAACGAACTTGTTGATAGTTTTCAGGGAGCGGATTTGGTTATAATTTCCGAGATTTATGATGTAGTGGGCCGCGAAGAATCTGATGATCAAAATATCAGTTCTTTAGATTTGGTTCAGGCGATTAAAGCGAAGCACTCTGCGGAGTCCGCCGAAGCTTCAATCTCTTTAATTCCTAATATAAAAAAAACGCTTGGCTACAAAATTTGTGATTTCCTGCGAAATGGTTGGCGAAGGAGGACGAAATATCCGCAGCAAGAAATTTTTTATACTCCGGATTTAAGTCAAACCAAACAGAAATTATTATCATTAGCTCAGCCCAATGACGTGGTTTTGATTATGGGCGCTGGTGATATTTATACTTTATTTGATTAAAGTTTTTATTCCTTAATAAAATAATATAAAAATCGCCCCCTAGGGGCGATTTTGTTATATTAATAGCATACTCATCGGAACAGTAATCGAGCCATAGATTTCGCCGGTTAGATGTCCGCCTTCAAGCCAGAGTTTGCCATGACCTCGCCCAACCCCATGTCTGTCAACTACAATCCAGGCCGAGAAGGACCACTCTTCTATAGTATAACCAACATCGACAGCGCCACCATGTTTTTCGTGTTTTCTGATTCGGACATTGCTTAATTCAATTGTTTGTCCTATCCATGGTTTGTCTCCTAGGCGAATTTTTAGGGTCGCTTTCTTATTCTTTTTTCGCGCGTTATAAATAGCGGTTAGATCCGGACCCAGAATTTGCCAGGGCGCTGGTTTGCCGGAAAGAAAGATGCAGACTTCATATGCCATTTGGCACCTCCTTATTGGTTATTATACTAATCTTTATTGTGGTTGTCAAGGAAAGACCTGGTTACCCGGGATAAAAGATAGGGGACAACATCAATGATAAAGTGGAGAATGATTAGAGGGGGTGCCTTATAGAAATTTCCATGATCAAAATGGCACTCAACTATGTTATCATATTGTTTGAAGTGGAGGTGCTTTAGCCAATTGCCAGAGCGATAACTAATATAATTCTTATGACGTCGTTGATAGGGAGGGGTTATTTTAAGAGAATCAAAATCATTTTTGCTAATCAAAATAAACTCTTTAATAAAATCTCTATAAGATTTATTTTTGTAGGAATATAATTTATCCCAAATTTCTTGGTCGGTCATTTTTTAATTTTAAACATTTTTCCGTGGCCCGGGATAACATAGTCAGTCAGTTTTAGAATCTTTCGGCGACTGGCTTTAAGCTCGAGCCAATTTTTAACATAAGGATCTTTTCTGTCCGTTAGACTCTTGGTGTCGGTTTTCTGCGTTTCCTGGTCGCTCCACCAAAATAAATCTCCGACAATCGCCACTTTGCCTATTTTTGTTTTAATTAATAGCGCAGCATGCTCATGGGCGTGGCCCGGCGTAGCGATAACCTCAATGTTAGTTTTAGGAATTTTACCATTAAAACCGGTTTCCTTGTCGCCATCATAAATAATATCGCCGTCCAAAATTTTTACTCTAGGAAAAAAAGATATATTGAGCCAATGATCAGGGTGATAATGAGTAATAAAAATTAGATCAATGTCTTTGGGCCGCAACCCAACCGATTTTAAATTTTTTAGCAATAAATTTTTGTTAGCGCCAGGGTCAACTAAGATATTTAGCCCATTATCCTGTAGTAAAACACACGTTGACGAAGCCCGCCAACCATTCTTAGCTTTCTTGGCATAGCCTTGAATTAAGATTTTTATCTTGGTCATATTTTGATTTTTATGTTAATCTTTAGTATAATAATGATTGTATTATACATCTATATTTAATAGTGGCAAGTTCAACGGCAATCACCAATCGTACTAATTCTACCCGCCTGCCACCTGCCCGCCACCCGCCCGACTCGCTACGCGATTCGTAGCGGGCGGGACGCCTGTCAATCGCATCGAGATAGACTTCGGAGATAAACCCTAACAGCAAATAAACTTCCTATTTAGAGATAGGCATATGGCGGGCAGGTTAGAATTAACTCCAAGGAGGCAATAGGCGGGCAGGTCCCTAATAATACTAAATTTTATTAGTAGTAATTCGTGATAATATTTGTATGATTAGAGATTTGAATATTATTATTAGTAGTAATAAGTACATGTATGAAGGTCGCTCATCTGGTCTGTACGTTCCCACCTTATCATGGCGGCATTGGCAATACTTGTTGGCACGAAGCCGAAGGTTTGTCGTCCGAGCATCAAATAACCGTTTTGACGCCAATGTATCATCCCAATCAGAAAATCCATTCTGATCATTTTGGGTTGGTTTATCTGCGGCCTTGGTTAAAATATGGCAATGCCGCTTGGGTGCCTCAGATTACAAAACATCTTTCGTCATTTGACATTATTCATTTGCACTGGCCATTTATTGGCGGAGCTAAGGCGGTTCTATGTTGGAAAATGTTTCATCCCAAGAAAAAACTGGTTGTTCAGTATCAGATGGACTTGGTCGGCCAAGGAATCTTTAAAATAATTTTTAGCGCTTATCGCTGGATATTTTTGCCGTTGATGGTGAAATTGGCCGATAAAATTATTGTCAGTACTTTTGATTATGCCGAACATTCCCAGTTGAGAAAGTTTTTTAAAAAACATCCTGATAAATTTATAGCCATACCTTTGGGCGTGGAGGTGAATAAGTTTTATCCTGAGAGTAAAAATTTAGATTTAATGAATCGGTATGGATTATCTTTTGATGATAGCATTCTACTTTTTGTCGGCGGATTAGATCAAGCGCATTATTTTAAGGGTTTAGAGAATTTATTGAGAGCCGTTGGCGTTTTAGCCAAAGAAGGTTTGGCAATTAAATTATTAATTGTCGGTCAGGGCGAGCTGAAAGATCATTATCAGAAATTGAGTCAATTGTTCGGCATTAAAGATAGGGTAATTTTTGCCGACGCTGTGAGTGATACCGACTTGCCGCAATATTATAATTTAGCTGATATTTTTGTCTTACCATCTGTCAATCAATCTGAATCTTTCGGCCTGGTCAATTTGATGGCCATGGCTTGCGCTAAGCCGATCGTTGTTTCCGACCTGCCGGGCGTGAGGACTTTAGTGCAAAATAAGATCAATGGTTTTCGGGCGATACCAAACGACCCGGAGGATCTAAGGGAAAAAATTAAATTTTTAATCAATAATAAATCTTTGAGAGAAGAGTGGGGGAGACGGAATCGTGAAATGGTCGAGAATAAATATTCTTGGACCGTGGTTAATCACCGACTAAAAGATTTATATCAAGAAATCGCTTGCAAGTAATATGTTTAATTTAATTAAAAAAGACCGTTATTTTATTTTTACTTTCGTCAGTCTTTTTTGCGTTATTGGTTGGTTCTTGAATTTCAGCTTTTGGCACATTCCCGTTCTCTATTTTCTATTTTCTATTTTCTATTTTCTAATTAACTCCATTTGGCTTGGACAAATTTTGGGACGAGCCATTGACTTAGAGCGGGAATTGCAGTTTATTTTTGGCTTATTCTTGATGTTGTTTTTGATTGGTTTTGGCCTAGCCATACCGATTTTTTTCTATAAACTTTTGCCGATTTATTTGTTGATTGTATTGATACTTTTAACTGTAATTATTTCGTTTTTAAATCGTCGAATTCGCCGGGCCTTTAGCGGGATATCTTCTCTTAAGCGCCTTGATGACGGGCAAGGACTTAATATATCTAAGGCTTGGCTGGTGATGTTTTTTATCTTATGCTTGGCCGCGCTCTTTTTTCTGCTCAAAGCCCGAACTGGCGATTTTGTTCTTTCACCTTGGCAAGTTATCCGGCCTTATTATTTATATTTATGGCTGGCTATAGTCTTGCTGTTGGGATTTTTTATTTTTTCCCGCGCCAAAGTAATAAAAATTTTATTGCTCATTATTTTGGCGTCTTTATTAATGCACGCTTATTTACCGGTTATTTACCAAGCCGGTTTCGGCGGTGATAAGTGGCGGCACTTAGGCGCCGAGCGTTCACTAATGCAGGGGGAGCCATATCTGCCGGTCTTGTTTGGCAAGCAAGTGAGCATGAAACAGGTCGGGCCGGTCATTGTGCCCGAAGTGTTGATCGTGGGCAATAAAAATTCTTACGTTAACATGTGGGGCCTGACGATTGCCCTGGCCTGGCTTTTGGGTTTGGATGTTTTTTGGATTGATTTACTGTTGGGGTTTTTACTATATGCCATTTTTTTCCCGCTTTTATTATTTAAGTTTGGACAGTTGTTGTCTGATAAAAAAAGATTTTTATTATTATTGGCTTTTTTGCCCCTTTGCTTTGGGGCCTTTCAGATTTATGGCAGCATTACCGTGCCAAATTCATTCGGATTTTTATGGTTTTTGTTTGTCCTGTGGCTCATGCTTTATGGTTTAAAATATCGCTTTGACCGTTATTTGGCGGTGGCGGTTATTATTGGCCTAATATTGAGTTATTTTAATTACATTCTTTATTTTATTTTATTATTAGAAATTATTGTTCTAGTATTTTTGCTAAAATTGATTTCGGCCACGACAAAACGTTCGGTTAAATTTATTTTGTTGGCGCTTTTGTGTTTAGTGGTCATTGGCTGCTGTATAATTATTCCGGCGGCGGATTTGGTAAGTAATAATATTTTTAAGAGCATTGGAACACCGAGAGACGTAGGAAGCAATTTATTAAATTTTACTAAAAGATTGGCGATGTCGCAGCCGATTTTTCCTAGAATTAATAATATGGAACAAGACAATTGGCTCTTTACGCAGGTTGACCAAAATTTGAATCGCGCCAGCGCCTTAAAACTTATTCGCTGGAACTGGATTTTGGTACCCTTGGTTTTCCTGTTAATTCTAGCGGGTCTTTTGGTTCGTCGGGATAAGAATAGATCGGTTAAGTATCTTTTAATGCTGTTGTTGCTTATTATTGTTGTCAATCAGTTTGTGGCGGTTTATTTTATGGCCGGTAATCATATTTTTAATAAACGCCTGGTATTATTAATGTCCTTTTTAATGATGGTGTTTTTTGCCTTGGGGATTGCTGCCTGGCTTGACTGTAAATGTTTTGCCTTGCGATATCGTCTGGCGGCTTTATTAATTTTTCTTTCTCTATTGTCGACCGCAGTGTATGTCTCGGGACCAAAAATGCAAACCGTGACCAGTGATGAATTAACGGCGGCTCGTTATCTATGGCAACAAATTTCTACGGCCAAAGAAGACCAACATTATTGCGTCCTGGCCAATACCTGGCCGCTTTTGGCGCTGGAAGGCGAGTCGGCCCGTCAAATTGTAACCGGCGGCTTTCCCGTTTATTTTGAATATGCTCAGCCCGAGCGCGTGCAATTATTTGATAATTTAAATAAAAATCCGTCCATTAAAGACGTTGACTTGGCCCTGGCCATTACCAAATCATCGGATTGTTATTTCATGACCGAAGATCGCTGGATTTATATTTATCGTAAAAGCGAAATTCTATCCAAATTAAATAAAATATTTGGACAGCCAGAAAAGATTGGCAGTGTTTATTTGTGGCACTTTCAACCCTAACCATATGAAGCGGCAAGATTTTGTTAAATTTATTTTGTGGGTATGGCGCGCTTTGCTAACCGCCGGCGCCGTCCTTTTACTATTGTGGCTATGTAATAATAATTTAATTGCCAGCGGAGTATGGACCATAGAGAAAGATTTTTGCCGCGATATGAATAAATCAATATTAATTTCGCCCCCTACGAATTTTATCTCTGACCTTTATCCAGTTAACCGCGTGATGGTTCCGATTATTGATGACCAACATCGCTGTGCCCAAGAGTTTTTTGCCGAACCGGTTTATTTTGATGTTAATATTCCTCGGAGCTTTAATCATGTTCGAGTACAGATTTATTATCAAAACTTTAATCAGCCGCTTTTACAAATTGGCTTGGCCAAGGTGGGGCAGTTATCGGACGATTGGGTTTTTCAATTGCAGCCGTTAGAAAATCAATATTTTGATAAATTAAACTGGTTTAAGATCGTTAAGGGGAACATTACTTTATGGCAGAAAAAGAAACAATTTGATACGATTGAGCAATTTGTTAACAATATTCCCGGCAATCAGCGCGTCGCTACTTTTTGTTATAATTTAACCGGCGAGGCCGTTAAGAATCCAAAAAAAGTTATTGCGTGGAATTATAACACGCCGATGCAGTATGTTGATTACTTAATTTCTACCTATCAGATCCCGAAGCAGGCCGGTGATCTAAAAGTTGGACAAGCAGATTTTTTTATCGCCCCGGATTTTTCTGATGGTCGCCATATTACTTTTATGTTTTCAGCTCCTAATTTAGGCAAGCTGCAACAACCGATTAAAATTTATAAAATTATTGCCGAGCTTGATCGCGAGCCAACCGGCTGGAGCAATTTTGGTTCGGTGATTTCTAATTTTTGGACATCTATTTGGAACAAATTAAATCAATAATAAATTAATAAACCAATAAATCCATGCCCAGTAACAAAACTTCACCCGCATTCTCATCTCAATTTTGTATTGAACCAAAACGGTAGCATTACAATTTCTGCTATATTATTGCCTCGCAAAACAAGATTGAGAATGCTTAAAGAAGATGCCAAATTAACTTAATTATTTGCTAAAACTAAATATTTTAATTTATAATTTATTATTCACACTTTTGTCAATTAATAGATTGGCATCTTTGTGAAGTTGTTGTTACTGGGTATGCGTTATCTCTTCTCTAAAATGTTCGCTGATTTATTTATAGCTACGAGTCTGCTTTTGGTATTTTTATTAATTGTTGAAGATTTTCATCCCGGCCTTGTCAGTCTATGGTTAAATCTAAGATTATTCTTGTTAATTGGGGGCGCGGCCGGCATTTTATCCTTGTTGTTTTCTAAAGATTATGATAAAATGAAATGATATGATTTATTTTCTTATTATAATTTTATTCATTGTCATCGCGGGCTTTATTTTTATATTTCGTCAGATAAGACGATTTAATCTTAAACAGTCCGGTGATCAGTCTCCGCTATTAATCCAGGCCCAACTTAAAGAGATTAGAGAAACATTGGATCATAAATTAAGCGATGTTCACCGCACCGTTCAAATGCAATCCAGTCAGACAAATCAAATTATTAAAGATGTCACCGAGAAGTTGACCAAACTTGATGAAACCAACAAGCAGGTAATCAGTTTTACCGACCAACTTCAAAACCTACAGGACATTTTGAAAAATCCAAAACAACGCGGCGTTTTGGGCGAGTATTACTTAGAAACGGTTTTAAAAAATGTTTTACCGCCCGGCAGCTATCAAATGCAATATCCTTTTAAAGATGGGACCATTGTTGACGCGGTGGTTTTTGTTAAGGACAAAATCATTCCCATTGATTCTAAATTTTCTTTGGAAAATTATAATCGTTTGGTCGAAGAAAGAAATGAAACGGAACGCGCCAGATTAGAAAAATTATTTGTGGCTGATTTAAAATTAAGAATTCAAGAAACAGCCAAATATATTCAGCCATCGCAGGGGACAATGGACTTCGCGTTTATGTTTATTCCACATGAGGCCATTTATTATGATTTAATTGTTAATAAAATTGGCGCCCTAAAAGACGAGGACACCGAGAATTTGATTCAGCGGGCAGCTGGTAAACATAAAGTAATTATTGTTTCACCAACATCATTTTTGGCCTATCTGCAAACCGTTCTTCAGGGCCTGCGAGCTCTGCAAATAGAAGAGTCAGCCAAAGAAATTCGCGAGCGGGTTGAACAGTTGGGAAAACATCTTTTGGCCTATGATGAATATTTTAAAAAATTAGGCAACAATTTAGGCACGACCGTTAATTCTTATAACGCGGCATATAAAGAACTGAATAAAATTGACAAAGATGTGGTTAAAATTACCGACGGCGAAAATAGGATTGAACCGCTACAAATAGATAAACCGAATAATTAATCTTATCATGAACATCGGCCAAAATCGGAAAACATTAGAAGCGATTTCTATTTTAGTGGGCACGATAGTCGGATCGGGTATTTTTGCCATTCCCTATGTGATCATGAAGGCCGGCTTATGGGTGGGTATTTTTTATTTTTTATTTTTTACCATAGTCATTTTGGTCATTCATTTATTTTATGGAGAGATAGTACTTCGAACCACCAAAGTAAAAAGAATTGTGGGTTATGGTGAAATATATTTGGGCAGATCTGGCCGCAATCTATTGTTTGTTTCCTCAATGGTGGGACTTTTTGGCTCAATCTTGGGTTACCTAATTTTAGGTAGTAGTTTTTTGGCCACTGTTTTTGGGGCGACCCAGGAAGGCAATCCGTTTTTTGTATTGGTGTTTTGGGCGCTTTTATCTCTGGGCATTATCTTTGATTGGAAAAGAGTTTCGTTTTTGGATTTTTTAATGGTGATCTTGTTGATTATTACAGTTATCGTTATTACTGCGGCGAGTTTTGCTAAGTTTGAGGTTGGTCGTTTTCAGGCTATTGATTGGAAATATTTGTTTTTACCTTGGGGAGTAATTTTTTATTCGATGGCTGGCGCTTCGGCGATTCCCGAACTACGAGAAGTCTTGGGTGAAAATAAAAATAAATTAAAAAGGGTCGTCGTTTGCGGTACGATTATACCGGTAATTATTTATTTTTTGTTTTCCTTGGGGGTAATTGGGGCATCGGGCGCACAGACTACCCCAGATACGATTATGGGCATAAAACAAGTATTTAGCGGCGGTTTAATATATTTGATTGCTATTTTTGGATTTTTGTGTGTCGCTACGTCGTATTTGGCTCTCGGGATTATTCTTAAAAAGATTTTTATTTTAGATTTAAAAATCAAACCCATTCGGGCCATTTCCCTGGTTTGTCTGGTCCCATTAATTCTTTATTTATTGGGTATTAAAAATTTCTTACAAATTATTTCTTTTTTAGGTTTATGGCTTGGGGCGGTGGAGGGCATGCTTTTAATAGCTATGCATCGCCGGGCCAAGGTTGCGGGCGATCGTCAGCCAGAATATTCTTTAAAAATACCAACAATCGTTTATTGGATTTTGGGTGTTATTTTTATGGTTGGACCTATTTTAAGTATTATTTTTGTTAAATATTAGATATGGTATGCCCAGTAACCCCCGAACCGCTTATTTATTAAAACCTTAAAAAACATTTCTCTAAATTGCCATTTTGCAATATAAATTACTCATCATTAGTGTGGGGCGCTAACGGGGCAGGAAAACTTCACCCGCATTCTCATCTCAATTTTGTATTGAACCAAAACGGTAGCATTACAATTTCTGCTATATTATTGCCTCGCAAAACAAGATTGAGAATGCTTAAAGAAGATGCCAAATTAACTTAA
>Ga0268281_1001289_pt1 | contig 14945 bp, 13 predicted proteins | sample saktaG_10_FD_190134 | JGI IMG/M metagenome (GOLD analysis project Ga0268281, IMG submission 190134) | Saline water microbial communities from Sakinaw Lake, British Columbia, Canada - sak_2011_5_24_50m | ecosystem: Environmental > Aquatic > Non-marine Saline and Alkaline > Saline ... | reverse complement strand
GTGATATCTGTGGCGTTACCCAATACAGCCGGCTTTCCTTCGTACTGGATGGGAGAGACTATCTGCATTATCCACCTTATCCGACCCTCCTTGGTCACCATTCTGAATTCGTACGGCGAAGAGGACTTTCCCAGGAGCATCTCCTGCCCCTTTTTCTTTACCATCTCCCTGTCTTCCGGATGAACGATGATGTCGGAGTATTGATCTATGAGCTCCTCCGCCGTATAACCGGCATATTCGACGGCGCTGGTATTAATATATCGGAACTTCCCGTCCTGCACGATAAAGACGGCTGCAAGAGAGCTTTCTGCCAGAGATTTATAGAGATCTTCAGTTTGCTTGCGTCGTATAATCTCTTTGTCGGGATCATTTGTTTTCATTCTTTACCTCCGTTATTTATCTTGCATTGAAGCAAGTAGGAACTGATATCCTCATCGGCCTGTTCGGGGGACAGGCCATATCTTTTTTCTTTCCGATGAGCTTCGAGACACTTGCAGTGTTTTGCAAACGTCTTGCATTATAAGTACATGAAATTTCGCTATCATATTCACATCTTGGATATTTATCAAGTAAAAACAAAGTTTTTACAACTTTACCAGTAAATATATCCATGAAGAATCCATGAAAACTTTCTTAATCAATCCCCTCGTCACTGCAAAAACGGAGTTGATATTTGACACCCTATTTGATACACAGATGATACCTTTCTTTTAGTGGAACTTGCCTTTGCTATGGGGTGAGTAGTGCAACCTGTTAGCTGATTTATATACGTTGTAAAGAGCTTTCAGAAAAAAACAGATACGTCAATTTCTTAAAAAACAGCAGTATTCTGGTAAAAAGAATTGAAACGGGCAATAAATAGGTCCCTAAATTTTGACGGAAAAATCGGGGACAACATTATACCGATTTTAGAGCCGAAGGTAAAGTGGATATAAGGAAAAGGAAAGAAGGTTTTTCTGCCGATAGGGAAACACTGCTGTCTCCGCAGCTGTTTCGGCACCGGGATATTATTAACCATCTTGAATCTTCACCCAGAGCGGGTCAGAAAGAATTAATCAATATCCTCAATTACATCCACTTTATGAATGATCATATCTTTTTCTATCTCAACCACCCAAAATACGAAGAAGGGATTCTGTTAAAGGCATCACCCGAGCCTTGTATGGAAAGTGAAGTTACCTGTAGATGGTCAGGTGGAATCCCGCCAGAACTAAAACTGGAAGACTATCAATTTCGATACCTTATTGTCATAGACGGTCAGTCGATCATCCTGGCGCCCGTAAGTCTTCTGAGTGCCGACGGTGAAGGTTGTACAGTCCAGTTATCCCAGGCAGGCTATATTTTGAACCAGCGTCAAAGCCGACGGTTTATCTGTAGCGATGTCACGGCCGAGGTGAGTCAAGCAGGCTTTATGGCAAACGGCGAACTTATCGATTTCAGTTCCGAGGGATTTCGTGTCAGGGTGGATTCCGATTACTTTAAGTGGTTCAACCCCGGTCGCCAGGCCATAATTAATTTGTATAACAATAAAAAAATTGTCTTTTCAGGCCCCTGTGCCATTATTCGCCAGACCGATGGTCATCTGGAAAGGGAAATCGTCCTGGTGCCCGTGGATGATCAGATAAGCCGTTTTAAAAAGGAGGAGATCCGTAACACCCGTCAGCGGCTGGCGCCGCCGCCCGTAGTTGTGTTCGAACACCCCTTTTCCAAAAAAAAGATCAAGCGTGAAATTTTCGATATCTCCACATCGGGATTTTCCGTTTTTGAAACGGAAAGTGAAGGTGTGCTGATGCCGGGCATGATTATTCCTGAAATGGTGATCACCCATGCAGGCGCTTTGAAAATGGTGTGTACGGCACAGGTGATCTATCGCCGTCGGGATGAAGCAAAAAAGAAAAAAATTTGCTGGGGCATTGCCATTCTGGATATGGACATCCACACTTACAGCCGTCTTAATCACCTGCTGAGCGTGAGCAGGGATTCGCATGCGTGTGTCTCGACGGAGGTGGATATGGATGCCCTGTGGAAGTTCTTCTTCGAGACGGGCTTTATCTATCCAAAGAAATACATTCAAATACAATCTCATCGAGAAAACCTCAAGGAAACCTATAGGAAGCTCTATCAGGACAATCTGGAGATTGCCCGGCACTTCACGTACGAGAGGGACGGGCAGATTTATGGCCACCTCTCCATGGTAAGGGCATATGAGCGGGCGTGGTTGATACATCACCATTCAGCCAGACGTATGGGTAAAAGACCTGCTGGTGTCAAGGTTTTGAATGAGATCGCGATTTTCCTCCATGGCATCTATAACCTGCCTTCGGCAAATATGGATTATGCAATGACTTATTTCCAGCCGGAAAACGAATTCCCCAATCTTGTATTTGGTGACTTTGCAAGGGAACTGAATAATCCAAAGGACTGTTCACTTGACCTTTTTGCTTATCTGACATATCCGGTCGGTCCCCCACAGACATCTCTCCCGGAAGGATGGTCATTGAAGAAAATGTCTCCCTTTGCACGGCAGGAGTTGGAATATTTTTATAACCATAAATCCGGAGGTCTATTGCTGAATTCCCTTGGTCTTGGGCAGAGGGACCTGCAAGATAAAACTCTTGAGAAAGATTACGAAAAGCTCGGTTTTACGAGGAAAATGGAAGTCTTTTCCCTCATCCACAGGAATAACCTGACAGCTGTTCTGATTGTAAATCAATCGGAGCTGGGATTGAATCTGTCAGAACTTTTAAATGGCATAATTGCTATTGTGACTGATCCGGAAGGGCTGCCCTGGGAAGCGCTCTCCCTTGCCGTGGGGCAGTTGGCAGATGTCTATCATCTCGACAAAATACCCCTTCTAATCTATCCTTCTGATTATCTTGAAGTCAGGAATATACCTTACGACAAACAATACCAGCTGTGGATTGGAAATATGCGCTATACAGAAAAACTCTTGGGATATATGCAACGAAAATTCGGGATAATTTATGAGTAGCAACCCAGCAAAACCAGACTTGACAGAAATGGGGGAAGTACCCCTTGTATAACAGTAGAACAACAAAAAATTACATAGAATATCTAAAAAGATATTATCCTGAGGTTGATATTGATTCTATTATTCATGATGCAGGAATTACAAGTTATCAACTTGATGACCAGGGGCACTGGTTCAGTCAGAAGCAGGTAGATCTCTTTCAGGAGGCCATAATTCGAAGGACCGGCAACCCGGACATTGCCCGTGAAGTTGGACGCTATGGAACTTCTTCCAAGGCGATTGGAGCTATTTTACCCTACATTAAGGGTTTTATCACTCCAGTAACTGCCTATATGATGCTGGAAAAACTCTACCATCTCCTGAGCCGTGCCTGTACAATTCATGTTAAAAAGCTTAAACGCAATGAAATCGAGGTTATTGTCAAGCCAAAACCAAATGTTGATGAGAAACCCTATCAGTGTAAGAACCGGTGGGGGGCATTTGAAGGTATGACCAAACCGTTCACAAACAAACTCGCTGCAGTCGGGCATCCTACATGCATACACAAGGGCGGAGACTGCTGCCGCTACATCATTACCTGGGAAAAGAGTCCGGCCTTTATTTGGAGGCAAATCCGTAGCTACGCCATCCCTATAGGTATCGCTGTGTATTTGATGCTCTTTTTTGCCTTGCCGGGAAAATACTGGTCGATCTCCATGCTGTCATGCGCCCTGATTATGGCTGCTGTCTCGTGGTATTCAGAATATCGGGAGAAAAAAGAGCTGGTGGTAGACCTCGAAAGTCAGGGTTATCTGGCAAGCAGTCTTTTGGATCAGACCGAGATTAGCTACAACAATGCCATGCTTATCAAGGAGCTTGGTCAGGCCTTCTCCAGCATACTGGACATAGATAAACTTCTCAAAGTTACAATGGAAACGATGGAGAAACGGCTCGATTTTGACAGAGGAATGATCATGCTTGCCAATAAAGAAATGACCCGTCTTGTTTACACCGCCGGGTTTGGATATAAACCCACAGAGGAAGAATTTTTGAAACAGACGGAGTTTCGTCTTGATAACCCCGAGTCTAAAGGTCAGTTTGTACTGGCCTTTAAAGGACAAAAATCCTTTCTGGTCAGCGACATCAAGGAAACTGAAAAAGATCTTTCGAAAAGAAGTCTCGAATTTGCAAAAAGGTTGGGAGCTCAATCATTTATTTGTGTGCCAATAGTTTACGAAGGGCGTTCAGAAGGAATCCTGGCAGTCGATAATATACAATCTAAGAGAAAACTTACCCAGAGTGATATGAGTCTCTTGACGGGAATATCTAATCAGATCGGAATTAACATTAATAATGCAAAAGCTTACGGGAAAATCAGGGAGAGTGAGGAACGATTCAAGGCCCTCAGTAGTAATGCTCCTGACATCATCTATACATTGGGAACAGATGGATTGTTCACATATGTAAACCCTGCCTGGGAAAAGATATTAGGGCACAAAAGAGAAGAGGTCATCGGGAAATATTTTATGGACTTTGTAATGGAAAAAGGGAACGAAAACATTGTCCGTCTCATAAAAAGAATAGAGAAGCATAAGGAAATAATCAAGGATGCCAGTGTTGTAATTATAGATAAGGATGGACATGATAGGCTCTTCACGATGAATAATGCTCCTAACTTTGACTTAGAGGGGAATGCTACCGGAATCGTGGGAACATTAAAGGACGTCACAGAACTGAAGCGCTCGGAAATAGAGCTTAAAGAGAACTTCAAAAAACTGCAAGTGGCCATGAACAGCACCATCAATGCCATGTCAATGATTATCGAGTCAAGGGATCCTTACACAGCCGGTCATCAAAAGCGGGTTGCTGATCTTGCCACCGCCATTGCTGAAGAAATGAGCCTTTCGGAAGAGAGTATAAATATAATCCATATGGCCTCCCTGATTCATGACATCGGTAAAATACACATCCCTGCTGAAATCTTAGCCAAACCTGGCAAGTTAAACGAAATTGAATTCAGTATGATAAAAACTCACCCGGAAATTGGTTATAACATCTTGAAGACAGTTGAATTTACACCTCCCATTGCTGAAATTGTGCTTCAACACCATGAGAGGTTGAATGGGTCCGGATATCCTAAGGGCCTTAAAGGTGAAGAAATTCTTTTAGAAGCAAGGATCATAGGTGTGGCCGATGTTGTTGAGGCTATGGCTTCTCATCGTCCTTACCGGCCGTCGCTGGGAGCAGACAAGGCATTAGAGGAAATAACGCGGTTCAGTGGCATCTCTTATGATTCTGATGTTGTAAACGCCTGTTTGAATCTTTTTAAAGAAAAAGATTTTGAATTCAAACAAGATTGGGGCATATAAATAATTTAACCGGATACAGGTTTCATCCCCTTACACAGAATCAAGGGGGTGTAAGTGAAACGTCGCGTGTCATAGAAAAATCTTTTAAAGTCGGCATAAAAGGTTTCATAACCGCCGGGATAATCATTGAATAAATCACCGAGCTTCACAGCGGCTACCTCCACTTTTTTTATCCAGTTGAATGCATCCTCGTCCCTTATTTTTCCGTAGATTAAATGGTGCGCCATGAGATGCATTTTGATATCTTCAAATCCATTGTCATAAAGATAGGAATACAATTTCCGGCCTGCATATGTGTCGAAGTTGTACTCCTCGTCTAATCTGGCCATCAGTGCAGGCAAAATATCCCTCATCCCGGATGGAAGTTCGTAATGATTGAGACAATTATGATCAAGATCTAGGAGACAAAGGCATCCCCCCGGTTTTAGAGCGGATTTCAGGTTTCTAACAATGTCTTGACTTCCTGCACGATAATATTCCAGCACAAAGCGAACCCAGACGATATCGAACTGACCGAGATCACTCAGGGAATCCCTCACGTCATGCACATAAAAATCAAGCCCGGATTTTTCCCCGTAATGCTTTTTTGCATAGTCGATTCTCTCTTCTGAAAAATCTACACCCACGATACTTCCGTTAGGCTGTAACATTTTATACAAGACAGAAGTCGTTTTTCCCGGTCCGCAACCTGCGTCGAGTACTCTGAGCCCCGGTTTTATACCACACCACAGAGCCTGTTCCTTAACTGCTTCCGGATTCGTTTTAACCTCCAGCCGAATGGCCTCTTCCTCGTTCTCCATCAGATACGCTGTGTCACTTTTCAAGATTCATCCTCCGATCAAAAATTAGCCTGTCCCGTTATCACCTTATTAAGAGCGTAGGCAGGGAATCTAACAAAAAAACACTCTTATATCAACAAAAGAAATTCTGTACTGCTTTTAGGTTTTCTACTATAATCAACATATCCTGAAAATCTGCTTTGAGGAGAGGAGATGTCAAAACTTTTAGTTAACCGGAAACCTTTTATTGTCGGCATTATGGGAAGCCACAAGGGGAATCCCGCCACAATGAAAAATGCATATCGCCTTGGAGAAGGAATTGCCAGAAAAGGTCATGTCCTCCTTACCGGAGGAGGGGGTGGTCTGATGAAGGCAGCTTCCGAAGGAGCACATCGAGCCGGAGGCTTTGTGATTGCCGTACTCCCCAGTGAAAGGAAGTTCCCTATTAAAGGATACCCCAATGAATTTGTTGATATCCCTATCTATACCGGCATGTCTGATGCCAGAAATGTAATCAATGCCAAGACACCGCATATTATGATTGCACTGAGCGGTGGCTCAGGCACCCTTTCTGAAATAGCCATTGCACTGAAGAGTGGGACCCCGGTTGTCGGTCTCCATTGCCCGGAATTTGAAATCGAGGAAGAAGGAATTTTCATAAGGGTGGAAACAGTTGAGGAAGTTCTTGAAGAGATAGATAAGTTTCTGAAAAACAGGGGGTCGTTCCTTGGAAGCTAAGGCACGACCCCCCGACATGTTACAGAAGTTTCACGTTTTCCGCTGCCGGGCCCTTATCACCCTGCTTGACATCGAAGCTCACGCGCTGACCCTCATACAAAGTCTTAAAACCGTCGCCTTGAATAGCACTGAAGTGAACAAATACGTCGCTACCGTCATCCTGTTCAATGAATCCGAAGCCTTTGCGCTCATTAAACCATTTTACCTTACCTTCTGACATCGCTTATCCTCCTTTCTCAAAATTTTCTAAAGTCGGATTGCCACAATGACAGAAAGAAGAAAACCGCCAAAACCCTGAAGAACATGGTGCAACTTTTTTGCATTTCAGTCAGATTGTTTGTGTCCACACCCAACTTCTACTGTACCTCTTGATCCGCATACAAGTGCTTTGTGTTATCAAAAGGATTAAAATATATAGTATAAAGTACATATTAAAACTATTTCTTTGTGTCAAGGGCTTTTTTAATCCACAGATTTCGCAGATTACACGGATTACTCTAATCACTACTTCATTCTGCCAGATATGTTCTCATACCCCTGATACTGTTAAAGGAGAAATATTTTTCCCGGTCCTGTACGTCACCGGGAAGAGAGTGATAATGAGCCATCCCCCGATTATTCTTCAGTAGTTCCTCGAAGACGGTTTCTTCAAATGGCTCACTTCCGGCCCGATAATGCTTTTCTACCGTGGCAAGCCAATTGTCTAACTGATCAAAGGCTGTATCAAATACATTTACTATGTCTTGCCTGCGTCCATAGTGACCAAAACAAATGTGTGAAATATCGGCAGCGGCAGCTTTTTCCATGGAATTTCGATAAATATCGTAGTTAAATACCGGTGGTGTTGCTATTCGCAGATAAAGGCCATTTTTTAGCGGGTAGTTAACCCCTGCAACTTCTCCTGCAAACAAGATGTCATCAACTTGATAACACAAATGATGGGGTGCGTGGCCTGGTGTTTGTAATACATTGATAACTGTTTCTCCTTCTTCAATACAATCTTTGTAAAAAATATTGCCTTCGGGTATCGGTACAATTTCTCCGTATACCTCTGCAACGTTACCCAATATCTTCCGGGTTCCTTCCCATAATTTGGCGGGATCAACCATGTGGCGAATGCCTTTGGGATGACAGTTGATCTTAGCATCCGGATAATGTTCCAACAGCAGTCCGGTGCCCCCTGCATGGTCAATATGAATATGAGTTAAAAGAATGTAGTCAATTTTTTTTACCTTCTGCTTTTTCAGTGCATCTACAAGAACAGGAATAGAGGATCGAGGACCGGGGTCTACTAAGATTGTCAAATCACCGGGGGTGAATATCCAGCTGCTGATAAAATTTCGGAACCCATCTAAAGGTTGATCTAAATCTATCAAATATAGATTTTCCATGGACTTATGAATTGTCATTGTCGAATTCCCTCCCGTATTTTTCATTTGACATCAAACTCTTATCTGGTACAGTAGCAAAAAATAAATCTTTGTCAACGAGATATATGTAGCCGTTGAAGGAGTTAAGGGATGTATTTAGAGTACTGGGGACTTAAAAGATTTCCCTTTGAAAATGTTCCAGATCCGGATTTCATGTATTATTCACCCGAACATGAGGAAGCACTGGCCCGGTTTATCTATGTGGCAAAAGAGAATAAGGGTATGGGTTTGCTTACCGGGGAAATTGGCAGCGGAAAAACTACATTAAGCAGGGTCTTGATACAACAGCTTGCCGATATAAAGTTCGATGTAGGATTGATGACAAATCCAATTCTCGAGCCCATGGATTTTTCAAGGGAGATTCTGTACAATCTGGGCGTTAATTTTGATAAGGACAAGAATTTGCACAAGTCGGATTATTTAAACATGTTATATGAAAAAATACTGGGGAATGTTCGCAACGGTAAGACTACTTTGCTAATATTTGATGAAGCCCATTTAATACCAAAGAACACCTTTGAAGAAGTACGTTTATTGTTAAATTTTCAGTTAAATGATAAATTTATGCTAACAATTATATTGCTTGGCCAGCCGGAGTTGAGGGCAATCATTAAAAATATGAAGCAATTAGACCAGAGGGTCGCAATAAGGTATCACCTGAATCCACTAAGTTATAATGAAACATTGAGGTATGTGATATTTCGTTTTAAAAAGGCCGGTTTGACCAGAAATATCATCACGCGACAGGCGGTAGATGAGATATACGATTATTCCAGGGGAATACCAAGGCTTATAAATAACATTTGTGATGTTAGCCTTATTGTAGGATTTATCTCAAAGGCAAGGATTATTGATTCCAGGATTGTTAAAGAGGCTATACAGGATTCGGGCTAAGTAATTTACAAAACACGGGACAGAACTTCCCTGTTTCGGTTAAGATAGTACCTGTAATTCATATCGGCCTCGGAGACATAGCTTCTCTGCGCCAGGATATCCTTCGGAAAGATTTTCAGTAGCTTCTTATTCCGCAGGAAGGTCTTCTTTGGAAACAGCATCTGTGACATATAAAACAGGGTGATCTTCAAGTTTGATTACGGTTTTGCCAGGCACTTTCTTTCCATGCATGTCGAATACAAATTTGATAGTTGGTTTCAGGGGATGAATCTTGCTGGTTGCGACAACTTTGCCTATTTCCATATTATTAAGCCTGACATAGCTTCCGATGGGGAAAATACCTATTTCATCAAGAAATGCTTTAATTATCTTTGAAGAAAACAGGAAAATCTTCGATCCAACCAGCTCTTTTACTGAAAAATGCTGTGCAAGCGCTTTTCTGTATGGGCGGTCATGAATCATGGCGTCAAAGGCATCAACCAGCCCTATTATTTTTGAGTATTCGCATATCTCGTATCCCTTTAACTCCGCGGGATAACCACTGCCATTTTCTCTTTCATGATGTTCATAGGCGACACGGGGCAGCATCGGATGTTCAGTCTGAAAACGGGACAGTATATTTCCCCCAATTTCGGCGTGCTTTTTTATGATATCTAACTCGGCTTCTGTCAGGTTTCCTCTTTTTTCCATTATGGTTTCCGGTATTTTGAAAAACCCTATATCGTAGAAGAGTGCAGCCAGTCCAAGTTCAAGGAGTTCTTTCTTGGAAAATTTCATGCCTGTTCCAATCCTGAGACTGCATGTCATGACATTAATCAGATGCAGGATCAGGTAGTCTTTTTCATTATTATAAGCATTAAACTGGGCCGTTGATTGGTAAAAATTTTCAATCAAATCGGGCGTATTTATGATGTGCTTTACAATATCAATGGCCTGATTGATGTCAAAGTGCTCGTCATTTTTTACCAATTGCTGGACTTCCTTGAGATAAGACACGATGGTTGAGTGAAGCTTTTTCATGTATTCAACGTCTTTTTGTGCAGGCAGGGCGTTTAATTCTGAAGATAGACTAAATTCCCTTAAGGTACTGAAACGTAAAGAATCGTCTGCTTTTTCGGTATCTATCCGGTCTTTGGGATCGCCCCTCCCCCCTTTTTTTATGCTGTTTTTTATGATGTCAGAATATCTTACCATAAGAGTATCTGTATACTGAGTTGAAATACTTCACGAAAATTTTAAAATAGTAAACTTCTTTACGCGTGAGGTTACTTAGCCAAATTTCGCTTCAAAATCAGTACGGTACAAGCCCCATAATTGGTAGATTTCGAAACACTTGCAGGATTTACGAATATTTTACCTTGCAATAATTTAAAGAATAAATGATAAGATGTTTAAATTCAAGATAAATATTGTTGTTCTTTACATTTTTTGATTTAACAAAACGAATTTGTGTTTATGTTCAGGTATATATTTAAAGTTAAATAAGACTTGATAAGGAGTTTAAGGAGAAATGGCGCGATGTTTTGCAGGACAGCAAGTATAATTTTAGCATTGTTTGTAGGTTTCTCCGTCATGTTTATTTCATCGTGTACCTTCGAGGCAAAGGGGATACCGGTGAAGGAATTTAGGCCTACAAAGGCAGCTGAAGAAGCAGATATGCAGCGGAAAAAAGAGATGGAAAAAGAAGTTGCCCGGATGAGCCAGGTTACAGAAAACAGTGTGTTTACAGAGAGACGGGGTGTTCCCGAGTACAAGATAGGCCCTGGTGATGTTCTAATCATCACTTTCTGGGATGGAGCCAAACCTGTACCGTATACCACTGCGGTCAGACCGGATGGAAAGATATCCTATTCCTATATGGATGACATTACAGTGGCAGGCCGTACTTCCCATGAGGTGGATGAAATACTGACGAATGCGCTTAGAAAATATATAAGAAATCCGAGGATTGATGTTGAGGTAAAAGAGTATAGAAGTAAAACCGCCCTTCTGTTCGGACAGATTAACCGTCTTGATACGTCAATTGCCGGTATCGGGACCGGTCCAGGAAAGTACCCCCTGAGGGGCAAGATGAGAATACTCGATCTTATCGTGATGGCAGGAGGACCAATTTCAGGTGAGGAATTTGCGAATGCAGATCTCAGGCGTGTGGAAGTGGTAAGAAAAGGGGAAAGCTATACGGTCAACCTTTACAAGGCGATGTTCCAGGGAGATGTAAGTCAGAATATTGTTATAGATAATGGCGATATCATAACAGTTCCGGAGCTTCCAACCTACGGAGAGAGGGTATATGTCTTTGGGGAGGTACAAACACAGGGGATATACAGGCTCAAGGATGCCTATGATCTTCTGGCGGCTGTATCCAAGGCAGGCGGCACGACAAGAGTGGCTGTGAATTCGGATGTAAAAATTATCAGGGGCTACGAGGAAAATCGGGAGAATCCGATTATACTTTCTGCAAATCTTGATCAAATATTAAAGAAGGGAGACATAGCCCAGAATGTGTCACTTCAGAATGGTGATGTGGTTTATGTTCCAAGAACGGCGATAGGCGACATTAATGAATTTATAGTCAATACCACGCCGCTTCTGGATTACCTGCTCTATCCTGACAAGTACAGAGACGCATATTTTAATCCTGACACCATGCTTCGTTTTAACAAGATTAATTAGGACTTTGAACTTGCGAATCATTCATCAGTTTTAGAAGAGTTTTCGATATGGCAAAATATGATTTGAACCTCAGAGATTACTGGCGTGTTCTCAGAAAGAGAAAGTTTATTATCGTCTTTGCCACTGTTGCTTTGGGTGCTTTCAGCTTTTTGTTTTCGATTCTGGCACAGCCTGTCCCTTTATATCAGGCAACTGCCAGCGTAAAGGTTGAGCAAACCGGTTCCGTCACCGGCCTTTACCTTCAAACCGTTTCCTGGTCTCAGACGGATTATATGCAGACCCAGGCTGCCGTAATAAAAAGCTATTATGTTATGGAAGCGGCTGCAAAGAGACTCGGCCTCATACCTTCCGAACTTCCATCCGAAGAAGTACGCGCCAACAAGAAATATCAAAATATTATACTGAATCTGAGAGAAAATTTAAAGACGGAACAGGAAGGCTACAGCAACATCATTAATATACTTGCAATTTCGCAAGCCCCTGCTTTTTCCCAGCGGGCAGCCAATACCATAGCCCAGGTTTACAAGGAACATCATGTCCTCAATCTCAACAAGAGAACAATTGAAGCGAAAAATTTTATCAAGAGCCAGTTGACGACCGTCAAAGAGAGATTGAGAAATGCCGAAGACGCAGTCAGGAAGTTCAGAGAAGAAAATGAATTAATTTCATTGAGTTCTCAAACCTCCACCATGCTGTCCCAGATGGCAGCATTACGGGTAACCCATGATAAGTCGGTTGCCGATTATCAGCAGATAAGCGATATAGACAAGCAGCTTGAAGGGGCAGTGGACAAACCACTGACTTCAAAGACCAGTTACTATATTAACGAGACGTCGAGTCTTTATAAAAGTCTCAATGACAAGCTTGTTCAGCTCATGTTGAGTAGGGATTCCCTTCTTCTTGTCTATACGGAGAATTATCCTCAGGTTGTAGAGATTAACAAACAGATCCACGAGATAGTGGTGAATATGAAAGCCCAGCTTTCCTCCCAGAAAAAGATCCTTGCAGAGAGCATAAAGAATCTGGAAAAGAAAATTGATGAGATGGATAAGCAGATCAAGGTACTTCCTGAGAAGGGATTGAAGCTGGCAAGGTTGGAGCAAGAGGTGGGGGTCAACAAGGAAGTTTATACGCTTTTAGAAAAGAAATATCAGGAAGCGCTTATAAAAGAGGCCGAAAAGATAGAAGAAGTACAGATAGTAAAGCCTGCCTTAGAACCGACCAAACCTATAAATCCGCCAAAAATAATGGCAACCGGTACTATCGGGATCATTATAGGATTAATCCTGGGTGTTGTCTTTGCCTTTGTAGTAGAGACTTTTGATACATCTATAGGTGCCATCGAAGAGGTTGAAGAGCTTACAGGTGTTAATGTTCTGGGGATTATCCCTCATGTCAGTGTCCAGGAGATCAAGTCAACGCTCCTTGATGAAAATCCTGATGAGATGGATGACAAAACTGCGGAGAGGTATTCGAGAATCGTATCGCATTTTGCACCAAAATCGACGCTGGCGGAAAGTTACAGGGCGCTCAGAACGAATTTGAGCTTTGCCGGCATAGAGAATGAGTTAAAGACTATTGTCTTTACCAGTTCTTCTCCCAAGGAAGGTAAAACTACGATAGTGGTCAATCTTGCTGTTACCATGGCTCAGGCCGGCAATAAAACCCTTCTTATTGACGGAGATATGAGAAAACCTATGGTTGCCAATGTGTTTGGCATTGATCAGGTGCCTGGTCTGTCAGATATAATACTCGGAAACTATTCGCTGGAAGATACGGTAAGGAGTGTTACGGATATCATGACGGGGAAAATGAGCATGGAAGATATTATAAAAACCCCCGGAATGGATAATCTTTATATTATAACAAGCGGAACACTTCCCCCTAATCCTGCCGAAATGGCCAGTTCTAAAAGAATTGCAGAGCTGATTGAACAGGTTAGAGCCGAGTATGATATAGTTTTAATGGATGCCCCGCCGCTTCTTTCCGCAACCGATGCCGCGATTTATGGTTCCATGGTGGATGGTGTTATTATGGTGTATCGCGTAGGGAAGATTGGCCGGGCTGTCCTGAAAAGGGCGAAAGCTCAACTCGATAATGTCAGGGCAAAGGTTGTTGGTATTGTACTTAACGGACTGAAGGCAGAGGTAAGCCCCGATTTCACTCGCCAGGATTATTACAAATATTATTACTATTACAGCGGAGAAGAGGGCAAGAAAGTGCAGGCAGAATCATTTTGGAATAAATTACTGTCGATTCCTGGCCGCCTGTACGAATGGTTCCCAAGAAAGAAATAGACATTTTGAACTGAACAGTGAGCGCATTCCCCGCTGCTTGAGACTGTGTCACAATTCCCTTTTTTGTCATTTCGACCGAAGGGAGAAATCTTTATGACTTTTTACGAATGCATCATTTTTGAGCGCAGGATTTTTTGTTAACGGATGGTTAAAATATGAGAGAGAAACGTAAACGCAAGAAGGTGAAGAGAAAAAAATCCTCTTTCAAATATGAATTGCGATATCTGGTTCTAATCACCTTTGTTTGTCTTATACTGGCCTTTGTCCTGGCTTTTGTCACCGGTGAGGTTCCGTCTTTTCTGGATAGGATTATTCAAAAACAAGCGGATCGTATAGTTGTTGAAAAGGTGAAAGTTGTTAAAAAGGAAACGTTAGAGAAGGCCAAAAAAGAAAATCTTGAAGATGTTGTCAAAAAGTATAAAGACAAGGCAAAGGGCGATAAATAAAAGTTAAAATTAATAACTCCCCCTTCCTCAAAGCGAAATCGCTGTAATTTCTCCCCTTTTGTAAAGGGGAAGCAACTTAATCTCCCCCTTTTGTAAAGGGGGACTAAGGGGGATTTTAATTTACTTCCTTCATACATTAACCTGGTAAGCAGTTTACACTCTCCCGGCAAAATGATGAGAACAGAAAATGGACAAATCGAAGCAAAATCAGCATTCCTTTTACTTGCCCTCGTCATCTTAACAGGCCTTGGTGGTCTTTTTATTGCCAAAACATCCTTTTACATATCTTTGCTCGTAATGACGGTTTTTGTACTCATTATTGTTGGTTTCCTGAGTGCGGAAGTAGCT
>Ga0268281_1001288_pt1 | contig 14954 bp, 10 predicted proteins | sample saktaG_10_FD_190134 | JGI IMG/M metagenome (GOLD analysis project Ga0268281, IMG submission 190134) | Saline water microbial communities from Sakinaw Lake, British Columbia, Canada - sak_2011_5_24_50m | ecosystem: Environmental > Aquatic > Non-marine Saline and Alkaline > Saline ... | reverse complement strand
CCATCAGAAATGGTGGTGGCACTGGCAGTTAAAAGACCGCCCATGCTCCAGAGAACCAAAGCAGCGCTTGCACCAACATACAACGCTTTCTTTAAGTTTGACATATTTTAAGACTCTTTGAGTAAAGATTAACAACCAGACTTGGTAAATAACCGCCAATTAAACAGTTATTTGTCAGGCTAGAAGTAATTTTCACTATTTAATTAAGTTCTGCCCCATCTTATTGTTAAACCCTGACACCAAACGATTTGATATGCAGGGTAAACCCTGACACCAAAAATTTTTGGTGCAGGGTAAACCTTCAAGGGTTAACCCGAATTGAAAGTTTACTGTCAACAAGACCCGACCTTTAATAAGCCACCCCAAACCTACCTACGGCAGGCCGGGTGGAGTCAATCTTAATTTATTCCAGATAATTAAGAGAGGGATAAATCAAGATTAGAGGGACTTACTAATTGGTAAATTAATTAATAAATTCTCCTACAAATTACGAATTGAGTACGAATATACGAATTTACATATCAGAATATTTGTATATTTGTATCTGATTTGTAATTTGTAGTAGTTATTTCTCTTGAATCAAGCCGGTATTAACTGGAATTTCCTGAATAATGGGGGCCACAAAATCTGCCGCTTGAGAATCAACTGGTTTTTTACCTGTCGGACTGGTCGGCGCGGCAGTGTTATTAATGGTATTATCAATGTTCGTATTATTAGAAGAATTAACCGGAACGATTGGCCCGCCTAGACTCGGCGTGACAAGCGCGGTTGAAGTAACATTGGAAGTTAAATCTAATTTAGCATTTGCTTCCACTGTTTTTACCATGGCATTGGTTAAATCTTTATTGACTAACAATTTTTGAGTTTCTAAAAGCGTTTTTTGAACCTCGGGGGATAAAATAATATCAGCCGCTTTTTTGCCATCTTCAATCGGCAAAGCGCCGCTGTCAACGGTCGCAACCGGCGCCGAGGCTAAATTGTCAGTATTGTCGTTAATGTCTGAAACGTCTGATTCACTGGCGGCCCTGGCTTGATCGGAGATTCCTTTTTGTAAAACTCCTATATCGGATTTAATGGCATGAACTGCGGCAATCAAATCTTTGCCAGCTTGAGGGTCGTCCTGCTCATGAACACGGCGAGCTAAAACCCGCGCTTCGGTCACCCGATTATTTAATAGTTCAGCTCGCAAAACATTTCGCTGCGCCAAATTAGGCGTCATAGCTAAACGAACCTTTTCCGTGAACATCTTAACGACATAAAGAGATTGGCCTGGGACGCTATTCTGCGCGGCATAAATAGTTCCCACGCCGCTAACCAAAATAATTCCTAAAATGATAAAAGTTGCGACCACGGGGCGCAACCCTAATGAAAAACCGAACGACTGATTAACTTTATTGATAGAAAAATTATTATTAAAATAAGATAAAAGAGTCTGCTTATTGGTCTTTGCCCAAGCAGTGTCTGACTGGCAGTGGTTTAGGTTTTTTAAACCCTTTAATAGGGTATAGTTCATGGTTATTCTCCTATAATTATCTTCACTAAATAAGACGAAAAATGGACGGAAACGTTACAGGCGATTGTGGTTCTTGGTTTGCAGGATATTTCTAAGCATTTTAAGGCCGCGATGCACCAAAACTCGAGCATGCTCTTCATTAATGCCTAAAATATCGGCCACGCCTTTAAATGGTAAATCTTCCACAAAACGCAGCACGATGGCTTCGCGATAAGGACCAGATAATTGAGTTAGTCCCCCTTCAATCTGCTCTAAAGAAAACTTATCAGCCACGTCCTCTGCCACATCTTTTTGGTCAGCTATACTATCTTTTACAAAATCATCAATCGGCAGTTCGTTTTGACCGCGCTGGCGATAAGTATCAATAACTAAATTTCTGGCCGTTCTATAAATAAAACTTTGAAAGTTCTCAATTTTTTTTCCGCTGGTTAAATATTGTAAAACTTTCATGAATGTTTCGCTGGTAAGATCTTGAGCCAAAGATTCGCTGGAAACGCGAAAATAGATAAAACGATAAATTTTATCTTGATAAGCATCATAAAGCCGTGAAAAGGCCGCCTCCCTTCCGCGCTGAATTTGCTGTAATAAAATTTTTTCTTCAAATTTGAACATCAGAATTAAATTACAAGCACAAAATTATCAACCTGCGGTTGATCGTCCGCAGGACGACAAATCCCAAATAAATTACAAATTCAAATTATTAAATCGAAAATGATAAACCTATTCTGATTTCATCAGAATAGCAGCAAAAATCTTAACCAATTCAATGGTCTCCTGTAACAACGGCTTGATTTTCTCTTTCAACTGCGGATTAGCTTCTGTAATGAGCTCAAACCAATAAACAGTTTCTTTGCCTTCTTTGCGACATATTCTAATTCTAAATTTAAAATCTTTCTTTGTTTCTGTTTCGTTCGCTTCGCGATAATTAGCGCCCATCGATGTTCCAGAACGAATTATTTGATCGGCTAGCCTTAAATTAATTTGGCTCCTGGGTAAGGCTTTTATAAAGAGAATAAGTTTCTTGCTAAAATCCAGAGTGCGATCTTCTAAATCATAATATTTAGGCATAAAATGTCTCTGTGTTTTAAAAATTTCTTAATTTTGGTATTGGTGCTTATCTCTGGAATTAAATTACAAGTACAAAATTACAAATTCCAAATAAATTCTAATTATTAAATTCAAAATCCGAAACGCTTAAATCTTTGAATTTTGATATTGGTGCTTATTTAGGATTTGTAATTTTGGATTTGGTGCTTATCAAATCAGCGGTGTCCCGATCATATCTTTGGGCTGAGGCAAACCAATTAATTTCAAAATCGTCGGCGCCACGTCGGCCAAAACGCCTGACGGGGTCAACAAACTTAAATCTGGAACCTGATTGAGCGGCGGCGATAACTCAAAATCTTTGCCCACGATAATAAACGGCACGGGATTACTGGAATGTTCTTTGTTTATATCGCCAGTACGCAAATCAATAATTTCTTCAACATTGCCGTGGTCGGCGGTGATAATGCCCACGCCATTCATCTTTAAAATGTTAATGACAATTTTACCCAAAGACTCGTCAACGACAGCCACGGCTTTTTGCGAGGCAACCAAATCGCCGGTATGGCCGACCATATCGGCATTAGCAAAATTAACTACTATAAAATCATATTGATCGGCTTCCAGGGCCTTAATAATATTTTGAGTGATTTCAAGGGCGGCCATCTCCGGTTTTTGAGCAAAAGAAGAAACGCGCGGCGAAGGAACCAGCAGCCGGTCTTCGCCGGAAAAGGGCTTCTCGGCTCCGCCATTAAAGAAAAAAGTGACGTGCGCATATTTCTGCGTTTCGGCAATATGAAATTGTCTTAAGCCCGCTTCGCTAAGAATTTTGGCCAACGAGTCATTAATTTTATCGGCCAGAAAAGCCACTTGAACCGGCAGGCCAGGCTCATATTCGGTCATGGTCACCATTAGAAGATTATTCGCCACTTTTTGACGGAAAAAATTTTGAAAATTAGGCAACACTAAGGCGCGCGTTAATTGTCGAGACCTCTCTGGACGAAAATTAAAAAAAATAACCGCATCATTATCATTAATGGTGGCCACGGGCCTTTGCTGCCGGTCAGTAATCACGGTAGGATTAAACTCTTCATCAAAATTATTATTTTTATAAGAATCAGCGATGGCCTTAAGCGGGTCAATATTATAACGCTCGGCCACTCCTTCCGCCATGGCCTGATAAGCCTTGGCGGTACGATCCCAATAATTATCACGGTCCATCGCCCAAAAACGGCCCGAGAGCGAGGCAATTTGTCCCACTCCAGTGGTCAATGTACGTTCAACGATTTCCTTAACAAATCCTTCGCCACTATTAAAGGCCGCATCGCGACCGTCTAAAATAGCATGAATAAAAACCTTGGTTATGTTGTTTCGCTTGGCCAGGTCTAATAAGGCGAACAAATGGTCAAGCGAGGAGTGCACGCCGCCGCGACTGACTAAACCAATTAAATGCAGTTGGGAATTGTTTTTTTTCACCTGGTTAACCACCTGCAAAAAAGCATGATTAGTAAAAAAATCTCCGTCAGCAATCGCTCGATTAATTTTAGGTAAATTTTGCCAAATAATTTTACCCGCCCCCAAGCTCATATGTCCCACCTCTGAATTGCCCCACTCGCCCCAGGGCAAACCCACGGCCTCCCCGGCCGCCTGCAGAGTCGTGGAGGGATATGTTTTTAATAATTGATCAAAAACCGGCGTCTTGGTTAAAGTAATGGCATTACCCTGCGATGGCGGAGCTACGCCCCAACCATCCAAAATAATCAGCACGATCGGTCTAATTTTAGGATTAATTTTTTCCATGAGCGCTAATAATTAAAGATTTGCCTCGCAAGTCTGATGGCCTGGCGACGTTCTTTAGCTCCAAAATTGTTGGCGCCACGTCGCCCAAAATTCCGCTGGGCGCTAATTTAATTTTTTTATAATTATGACCAACTAAAATAAAGGGTACCGGGTTAGTAGAATGCTTGGTGTCAATTTCGTCAGTCTCTAAATTAATCATTTCTTCAGCATTGCCATGATCGGCCGTAATAATCGCCGCCCCATCTAAATTAAGGATGTGGCCAATAAGCTTATTTAAACATTTATCAACAAACTCTAAACCCTTAATGGTCGCCACTAGATTGCCGGTGTGTCCCAGCATATCAGGATTGGCAAAATTAACCGTCACAAAATCGTAATCATCAATATTGCCAATCAAATACTTGTTGATGGCTCCGGCGCTCATTTCTGGCTTCATATCATAGGATCGAACCGATACTGATGGAATCAATACTCTATCCTCGCCAGCCACAGGATGATCATAACCGCCGTTAAAAAAGAACGTGACGTGAGCAAATTTTTCTTCTTCCGAAATATAAAGCTGATGATAATCTTTGAGTAAAAATGGCAAACTGTTAAGAATAATGCGGCTGGGATAGGCGGTGCGCACCAAATCCAAGTCTGGACCAAAGTCGGTCAAGGCGATAAAAAATAGTTTATCCGACCATTTTTTGCGATGAAAAGAGTCGAGGTTTTTTTTATTGAATTCGCGCTGCATAAAAGCCTTGGTCAATTCTCTGGCCCGGTCAGACCGCAGGTTCATAAAAATAACCATGTCTTCGCCATCAATCGTGGCGACTGGCTGGCCATTTTTTTCAATCACTGTCGGCTTAATATATTCATCAGTCTCTTGTCGATTATAAGCCTGGACAATCGCCTCTTCTCCTGATTTGGCCTTCAGTCCCTCGCCCAAAACTAATAAATTATAAACTTGCTCAAGTCGGTCCCATTTTTTGGTGCGATCCATAGCATAAAATCTTCCGGCGACGCTGGCAATCTGCACCTCAAAGCTATGCGACCGGTGATCGTGATTATGTTGGGTATAAAAGCTATTTTCAAAACGCTTGATAATTTTAATGGCGGCATGCTGGGGCGAATCCCTGCCATCGGTAAAAAGATGCAGATAAACCTTGCCCACCTCCTGATGATCTAATAAATCGAGCATGGCCAGCCAATGCTCGGGACTAGAATGCGCGCTCTGCTCTTCGGTAATAAGGCCAATTAAATGAATTTTTGACCGGTGTTTTTTGGCATAATTAATTCCTTCCAGAAAAATAGGATTTTTGAAAAAGGTGCCGTCTTTAATGCTTTTGGAAATTATCATGCCGTCGCTTTCCACTGTTCGACCGGCGCCCAAATTAAGATGTCCGGCCTCTGAGTTTCCATCTTGTTTGGGCGGTAAGCCAACACATTTTCCGCTGGCGCAAAGTTCGGTATAGGGATATTTATTCTTGAGCGCCCAGTAAGTTGGCATTTTGGCCAATGTAATCGCATTGCCGCGCGACGGCGGAGTAATACCAAAGCCATCAAGAATAATTAGAATAAAGGGCTTATGCTTCATAGATATTAATGATGCGGGGTCACAACCATCAATTTATTTTTTTTAATTCTTGTTCAATCTCTAAAAGTCGATTATATTTAGCTACCCGTTCACCACGATTAGGCGCGCCAAATTTAATATAATCAGCGTTCACGGCCACGGCCAAATCAGCAATAAAATCATCGTTGGTTTCGCCGGAGCGGTGCGAAATAACTATTTTGAGATTGCTTTTCTTGGCCTCTTTAATGCACTCAATAGTTTCTGAGAGGGTTCCCGCTTGATTGGGTTTGATAACGGTGCCATTGGCCGTGCCTTCAGCCACCCCTCTTCGCAGGCGCTGTAAGTTGGTGGTAAAAATATCGTCGCCAATTACGACAAAAGTAGGCCTGATCGCAAGTGCTTGCTTGGTAAAACTCGCCCAGGCAGACCAATCATCCTCGGCTAGCGGATCCTCCAGTGTTAATAGCGGATATTTTTTAAGCCAGTCTAAATACATTTTAGACATCTGCTCGCTAGAATGTTTTTTTCCTTCAAAATAATATTGTTTTTTGTCGGCGTGATAAAAAACTGACGAGGCCACGTCCATTCCGAAGAATACCTCTTCGCCTAATTTATATTTTGTGTAATTAGAAATAGAGATCATTAAATCCAGGGCCTTGCGGACTGTTTGAGCGTGCGGAGCAAAGCCGCCCTCGTCACCGACTGCTAATCGTAGTCTCTTTTTTTCCAAAACCATTCGAAGGGCATTAAATATCTCCACGCCCATGCGCAATTTCTCGGCAAATCCATCGCGAGCCTGGGGAATAACCATAAATTCTTGCACGTCCAAACCAGAATCAGAATGCTTGCCGCCCTCAATAACCAAGAACATTGGCATCGGCACAATAAACTCGGTCCCTGGCAAGTTATAGGTATTTTTAATATATTGATAAAGCGGCAATTCCTGTTCTAGGCTGGCCGCCCGACAGCAAGCCAGAGAAACACTTAAAATGCTGTTGGCCCCCAAACGACTTTTGTTGTCTGTGCCATCCAGCTCAATCATTTTTTTATCAATGGCCAATTGCTGTCCGACATCCATGCCCAAAACAGCCGGGCCAATTATTTGATTAACATTATTAACAGCTTTTAAGACGCCCTTGCCTAAGAAACGATCGGGATCGCCATCTCTTAGCTCAAAGGCTTCGTGGCTGCCAGTGGAGGCGCCAGAAGGAACCATCGCCTTCGCCTCCAGGCCACTATCCAAAATAACTTTGGTTTCCACGGTTGGATAACCGCGAGAATCTAAAATTTCCCGCGCGATGATTTTGCTAATTTTGCTGGACATACCCGTTAGTATAAATTCGATGCTTCTCTTGATTCGGCGCATTTATAAAGGCGCCCAGAGAAACAAAGTTAATTAATTTATAAGGTGTTCCCGGAAGATTAATCGAAGCAAAGTCTATAAATCGAATTTAACTACCGGGTTGATGATGAATTATTAATTATATATGCGCACGCCAAGGACCCAATGATTCGCCCCCCACACACGCCTGCCTACCGTCAGGCAGGCCAAAAATCTTGGTGTAGCTTTGGTGCGAGGGTTCACTAAAATAATTCTAGCAAATTTTTAACAAACGGGCAATAGTCCCGCCTGCCCCGCCTGCCAAAGCCGTCCCATGGACATAGAAATTTAGAAGCAAAATCATTCTTGCCTTCTATCCCGCCTGCCAACGCCTGTCAATCGCATCGAGATAGACTTTGGAGATAAACCCTAATAGCAAATAAACTTCCTAATTTAGAGATAGGCATATGGCGGGCAGGTTAGAATCAATTCCAAGGAGGCATCAGCCTCAGCCATCAGCCAACCGGCTGAGGCTGATGGCGGAGGCGGGCAGGTGACGCCGAAAAAACATTATAACATAAAAACGAAATTTTTGAAATGATTTAGGCTTAATTCCGCCCCTTATTAAAATGAGTAAAGAGCCCTTGCCCAGTTACAAAACTTTACGTTTCTCCCTTAACGCCGCGAAGAATATCATTAATCAGGCGTTAATTGAGAAAACATTGTAATTGCCAAAAATGTTATTTAATGGGTCGAAACTAAGGCGTGAGTAAAGTTGTTGTAACTGGGCTTGGCCCATTCGACTTCGCTCAGGGTCTGCGGCCCGCCTAGACTCGCTGGGCGAGGCTGGTTAAATATTAAAACAATCATTGTTGATAATTAAGCGGATGGGGTTGACAATTTTTTTAAAATATGCTATAATAATTATCAGAATAACAAAGGAGGATTCAATGGCTGAACCGATTAAGCCGTCACGCAACGTTTCAGTTGTCCTTCTTGATCCCGCTCTTAAGCGAATTATGATGGTCCGAAGAAGGGACAATCATCTCTTGACGCTGCCCGGTGGTGGTGTGGAGCTGCGCAACGGCGAAGATGATTTCCCCGCAGCCGAGCGAGAGACGCAAGAAGAGGTCCCTGGTTTGTCAAATGATTACTATGATCTGGATGGGGCCCGCACTAGCCCCAATTACGTTTTTTGGGTAATGGCCGACCACCACCTGAAGTCCTTTCTCCTGGCAATCCTGGTTAAGACATTTGAGCCGCCTGCGGACGAGGATGAATATAGGGACGAAGATATTGAGTTCGCAAGATGGATAACCCTGGAAGACTACCGTCACGAACGGCGATCTCAGATACCAGAAGCGCACCAACGCGCCATTGACTGGTTTTTGAAAATTCTGAATATTTAGGGCTGAGTAATTCAGCCCTTTTCTTTTTGCCCAGTTAGAAAGTTTGGCAAAAGGTTGGATCGTGGTATAATGAGCATAATCCTAGTCAACGAATTTATCCGAATGCTCCGAATAACTTTTAAATTTTGAATTGTAATTTTGACTTTTAACTTTTGATTTTTGAATTATTTCTATGCGTATTGGTATAGACGCTCGCCCCCGTCACAAGCAAGGCATGTCAGGGGACATCGCTGAGTGTTCGGTGATACCTATCTTTAGTCATTAATAATTAGTATTTTGCAATTTGTATGCGTATTGGCATTGACGCTCGCCCCCGTCACATCCGCCAGTTGGCGGAGCGAGGGGACATCGCTCCAGTCCGAGATAATTATTAGAACATCAATTTTAACCAATCATATCTTATGACTAAACGTATCGGCTTAGACGCTCGTTTCTATGGCCCAGATGGGAAAGGAATCGGGCGATACACGCAGAAATTGATTGAACATTTAGAAAAACTCGATAGTAATAACGAGTATTTTGTGTTCTTAAATCAAGAGGGGTTTGATTTATGCCAACCCATGAGTCCTAGGTGGCATAAAGTTTTAGTCAATATTCCCTGGTACTGCGTCAAAGAGCAATTAGTACTGCCTAGAATCTTAAACCAATACCATTTGGACCTGATGCATTTCCTGCATTTTAATGTACCGCTGTTTTATCAAGGGAGGTTGGTGGTGACGGTGCATGATTTGGCTTTATTTGATTTTAATAACGCGCATGGCCGAAATATTTTTAACCAAACATTTTATGGAATCAAAAAAATATTTTTTAAACTTATTTTTATTCACGCCATTAAACGAGCGCAACAAATTATCACCGACTCTGAATATACCAAACAAGAATTGCTCCGGCGCTTTTCATTGACACTGGCAAAAATTAAAGTCATCAATCTTGGCATTTAATTATTAATTATTTTTTCTTTTTTCTTTTTTTTTGTTATTTTTTTACCTTGTTCTTGAGGTAATTTTTTTAAAAATGTTGCCATACCATGTTTTGGACGGCCGTCCAAAACATGGTATGGGGCCAAAAAACGCAAATCGGTCGATAAAAGAAATGGCGAAAGAAACAACAGAAAAAACGACAAAAGAACAAAACAAAAAGAAAAGCCTCCGACATAGGTCGGAGGCCGCTATATTATCATGAAAACTAATTGGTCAGAATCAGTTTATGCGAATAGCCGGTTTTGGCGCGGTAGAAGTAGACTCCTGGCCGCGTTTGATTCAACAACACTTGCCGGCCTGACATATCGTACAAGCAGCCCTTTTGCCGAGCTGACCAAGCCGAGAAAGAGGCGCAGGACATCACGGTCGGACGAACAAGCAAAAGCTGATTTTCAGGAAGCGTGACTCGCGGCTCTTGGATGCCAGTTGACTCCAGCCAGCCAATGCGCGGCCAGATGATCAGAGTGTCGGCCAAATTACCCAAATCCAGTATCTGGTTGTTTTCAAAACCCAGCAAGGAATTGCGATGCCGGTCCCAGGCAAAAGCTTCAGCCACCGAAATCTGACTGTCGTGGTTGGTGTCAATGGAGTCTATGAAGAATCCGGGCGCGCTATCTGAATAGTATTCAGACGGCTCGGCCCCGCCGTTCAGACCCGTCAAAATATGAAAGGAAAATTCGCTATGCAAATATTGACTGCCATTATACCACTCGTTTTCAAGGCTATCAACATAAACTATCGAATCTCCTGACCTATAGCCATCATCACAGGGCATGGTGGACCAGGCCGGTTGCGGACCAGCGCCTGACAAGATAATGGTTTTATGGCTAATGCTTTCCGGCGCGTTATAGCCCAGCCAAGTGGCAAAACCACACGAATCAGGATGCCGGCCATTGCCCCAGGTCTGGCAAGGATTAAAAACAAAAAGCTTAAAAGCCGGAATGCGGTTAAAATCAGCGGCCATAATACTGTCGGTTAATTCGTAACCATCCCAATCCATGACAAAAGAATGATGGTACAGCTGCGGATTTTGAGGATTTAGCCCCCACAATCCGTGCCCTTGCACCATAAAATACAAAATATCAGCGCTGTCTAAAGTATTAGCCCAAAAACTGGTCAGCGAATCAAGTTTGGCTAAAGAAGCGTTTCCATCCACAAATGAAGTGGCATACTTTGGCATTTTTTGAGGATTCACATACCCACGAGTTCCCCCATAATTATAAAACAAATTGACAATCGTGTCTGCCTGCAATTCAATCCGGCAAATGGAATCATTAAAACAAAGATCGTTCCAGAATAGATTGTCCTGGCCAGCGCCATCATTGCCGCACCAAGTGCCGACAATGACGCGATGATCGGCCAAAGCCAAACTGAAAACAGCCAGACAGACAATGCCGACCCCAAACAGAATACTGGTCTTTTTCATGATACCCTCCTTTGGGTTGTTAAGACCTAATTATAGAATAGCACAATGCTCGCTAAAGTCAAGAGGAAAAATAAGTCAAAGGTCAAAAGGCAAAAGTCAAAATTACAAGGCAAAAGCTAAAAAGTAAAAAGGGGGGTAGGGCAATAACGTTCCGCCCTAAACGGATCGGCCTTTGACTGAAAAATTACAAATCACCTGCCCGCCTCCGCCATCCGCCAACTGGCGGAGGCGGATGCCTTCCTTGGAGTTAATTCTAAATATAAGGCAAGAAGTGGTTTTATCTTTAAATTTTTATATCCATGGGGCGGCGTTGGCCCGCCTAGACTCGACCGTCCAGTCGAGGCTGGCAGGCGGGAAAATCAAAAGTAAATAAAATAGCACAATGATTAATTGCGCTATTTTATAATTAAATAACAACCTTAGTTTAGAATTTTTTACCTTTCAACTTCAAAACACCGCTAGCTAACATATTAGCCAATTGAATTGCTTCGTCTAAAAGACGATCAATAATATTTTTATCAGCCAGCCCAGCATCTCTTAAAAGTTCTAACCAGTATTTGGTCTCGTTGGCAGATTTTAAGGCAATCTCATAGAATTTTTTAAATTCTAAACGAGAACTTGATGCTCTGGCCTCTACAATATTAGCTCCAATTGATGTGGCAGAACGAATAAGTTGGTCAGTTATTATCCACGCGCTTCTTTTGTTCGGCAGCGTATCAGTTAAACCGATAATCTCTAAGCTAAACTTATAACATCTTCTTTTTAAATCACTTCTGCTAAGCTCCATGTTGTTTATTCTAATTTTATTATTTTAACTTATAATTTTGACTTTTGGCTCATTCTTCATTTTTTATTCCTTTCTTCAACTTTTGACCTGTACTTTTGCCCTTTGACTTTTAAATTTTGCCTTTTGGATTTTTCTGCCTTGTTTTTTTCGTCCTTCGTCTTTTTCTTAACTTTTACCTTTTTACCTGTAATTTTGACTTTTGATTTTTGCCTTTTGACCCTTTGGTCCTATTTCTCCTTGGTATTCACCCTCGGCTGGCAAACGGTTTTGTCGCAGCCATAGCGGTAATTGGCGTTTTTGGCCAGATTACAGCCGGTCAAAGGCGCTTTGGCTGACGATTCAACGCTGCCGGCGGTCTGGGTTAGCCAATAATAATACATGGTGTTGGGATTGCCGCGCTTATCTACCATGGCGCAACATTTATCTCCCGAGCTGCAAGCGTAAATGGTTTGGCTTGTTCCATATTTGAATGATTGATTGGCGGTAATATTGCAAATACTGCTAATCGGCTGTGATTCGGCTTCCAATAATAAGTCAGTATGCGAGCGCACTTCCTTGGCCACCGTCCAATTATCTAGCATCCCGGTAAAACTTTCGCCTATAATTACATTCTGGTCATTGCTAATGTCCCCCATGGTAGAAACATCAAGCGTCGAAGAATCAAAATTATTATCCACAAAAACTTTCAAAAGACCGCTGCTGCGATTAACGACGCAAGCCACATAATGCCAGTTGCTATCGTTTATGGCCGTGGAGCTGGTCAGGGTATAATTCTGGCCGGGATTTTTAAAGAAATGACAGACAGGGCGGCCGCTGCTTAAATATATTTCATAGCCGCTGCCATTTGGCTTTTGAATTTTATAAAGCAATTCGCCGCTAACAGCCGAGGTTCTAACCCAGCCGGCAATGGTGAGAGAGTCGCTGGCCGTAAAATCCAAAGAATCGCTGTCTAAAACTGTCACATAGCCGCCGCTAAAAATGCCGGAGCGAATAAACTTGGCGTTGGTGGCCGTGGTAGTGGCGCTGCCGCTGGCTGTGCCGTTGTTCTGGTTGCCCGAAGCGTCAATGACTTCATTGCTCTGGCCTGACCAGCCGCTTTCATTCATCCGCCATTGGGCCGACAAATCGCTGGACTTGACGCCTTCGCCGGCATGAGCCACTAATAGACAATTAGGGTCAGTAAGCGACGAATTACAGCCGACGCCCGGAGTATTTTTAAGTCCGCGATATAAATTATACCCGTCTACGGTCGCCTCTTCATCCACAGTAGGATTCCAAATGGTTTGCAGTTGGCCGCAAATATTGCCGTTAACCAGCACATCGCTGCTTGGCTGTAGCGGAGAGGTTAACATACAATAAGGACGCGGATAGGTGGGCGGATTATGGGTGTTCCATTTAGAACCCTCCCAATTCCAGGCCTGCATTTTATAACAATAGAAGCTATTGGGATTTAGATCATAAGTGTCATTGGTAGAACACTGGTCGCCATTGCAGGCATAATAAGGCACTGGATAGGACGAATAATTAGAGTCGCAGGGCGTATTATCCTGATTATGACAGCGCCAAAATATGTAATAGGTGGCGTTCTTGGAAGCTGACCAGTTTAACTGCGTGGTCACCTTGCCCTCAATCGGATTAATATTCACCGCATCAAAAGAGTCAAAATCTTTGGGAGGAGCTTCGCTCCATAAATGCGACCCGCTAGCCCAGCCCAAACTGTCATCAGGACCCCAAACCCAGGTCCGCCAATTATAATAAGAAGCTCCGATTCTATACCTGCCTCCCAGCGTATAATATCCGCCGCCTTGGGAATGATCGTTTAAATACACGCCCCACATTTGATCTTCTGTAGAAAAAGTGCCGTCAGGAATCTCAGTATTGGGAATATAAATATCGTAAGTAACGCGAGATTTCCCGTGCAAACCAATCCAACCGTCATCGAGGTCAGCGGTTATGACTCTGGCCCAGCCAGTTATTTCTTTGTGCGCGTCTTGCCAAATCTCTTGATTGGTTTTGACCCGGGAATAAATGGCCACATTGTCCAAATAGCCGTCTAAATAAGCCGCATTCGGGGCAATAGACGCTCTGCCGGCTCCAGGGGGCAGCGGATTTTGCTTATCGCCGCCTAAATATAAGGGAAGGGGGTTGACGGTGTTAATCGGACCGGCTTGAGCGTAAATCCGATCTAAAACTCCGTCTAAATAAAGACGAACATAGCTGCCGTCATAAGTTAAGGCCACGTGCCGCCACTTATTAACATAATTATTGGCAAAATCAGCGTCGCTAAAATAATAGGTCCGCCAGCCGCCGCCCATAAAAAATTCCGCAGCAAATTTATTATAAGTAGTGGGAATAACCCCTAAAGCATAGGCCCCGTCTTTTCTTAGCATTATCTGCGCGGAATTATAAGGATAAACTGGGTCTTGTTTCAAATTAATCCATCCTTCCAAAGTAAAATTCTGCGTTAAGCCAAGCGTTGAAGTGTCTAGCACTTCGGCGTAGACCCGATTCACGGTGCTTGGATTATCGTCAGTATCGTAAGAAAGGGCCGCGGTAAAAACAGTGTCTTGTTTAAAATTGCCAGTCGCTAATCGCGGCATATCGATCGGATTAGCCGGCGGGCTCCCCAAGATCGCGTCCAAGCCCTTGCCGGACTTATCCAAAGTTTTGTAAGTGCCGCCAATATTAACCACGGCGTCCAAGGTCCAGTGACCGAGTAAAGTGGAATCAACCACGACATTAGGCTGCGTGCAGGTTTCCTGATAATTGAACTCTTGGCCGCAATCTCGCAAACACGAGCCGTTGGCCTTACGAGTGCCTGCGCAAGCCCAGGCCGGAAGACCGTTTGGGGCAGTGCCGCCGCAAGTCGCGCCAAAACAAAGATAGCCGCGGCTGGCGTCGGCAATGGTCGTGGCATTGTTCCAATCAGCATAATTTTCCGCCCAAGCATAACCATTTAAAACATTAGAGGCGGTAACCGAATCAATATCGGCGTTTACTCCATAATCGCCGGCTGCTACGCCCCCAGGAACCACGCCAGAGGGGCACGCCACCGCATCGCCCGGACAATAATCTCCGCCCGGACCGCCAGCGCAACAGCATTCAAAAATATTATC
>Ga0268281_1001274_pt1 | contig 15046 bp, 32 predicted proteins | sample saktaG_10_FD_190134 | JGI IMG/M metagenome (GOLD analysis project Ga0268281, IMG submission 190134) | Saline water microbial communities from Sakinaw Lake, British Columbia, Canada - sak_2011_5_24_50m | ecosystem: Environmental > Aquatic > Non-marine Saline and Alkaline > Saline ... | reverse complement strand
GCATCACATCCCGACGACGACGGCTCCGGTGATTTGGTTGAAAACCCGGTTGGTTGCATTGAATCGGTGGCAAAAGAATTACTAGGTTTAAATCCAGAATGCCTGAATGAAAATACTTTCGCTACTCATGCCAAGTGGGATGTAACTGGCGATTGGGATGATTCCGGCGGGAATGCAACAATAAACGATAGTATTAGTGCATCAATGAATGGCAATCTTACCCAGACGGCAGCAAATAGATTATTGGCAGGTGAAAATGGTAAATCCTATATACTAAAATATACCTGCACTGCTACCGTTGCCCCAAATGGTGATTTTGCGCTAACGATTACCAGTGCTTTTGCCGCTGAAACTACGACGCTCCCATTTACAACGGGTATTCATTATGTAGAGTTCAAAACCGCTGCCGGTGCGAGTATTGCTGATTTTGTTATAAATGCTACGGAAACTTCGGCAACGCAAGGAAACATATCTCTTGATAATATCTATCTGTTTCGTAATGATATTGAGATGGATTCTTTCAATATTGCTGCCGACGCCCGGGATGGATGGAAGTTTAGTTTTGCCATTTTGAAACAAATTGAAGCGACGAAACTTTTAGATCGAATGACATATGAGGCTTCATGCTGGCTATATTGGAATTACGCAAATAGACTTGAAATTAAAGCATTCGATGAAACGGCAAATTTTACAGAATCGGGATCGGCAACTGCGATTAGTCAAGATATTTTCATCCATCACCCAGATATAATAGCGTTGGATTTTGATGACACGGCCGATACGTCAAGAATTGATTTTACGGCGGCATCTGAGCATCAAATTACAGGTGATTTGACGTTTGAATGCTGGATTTATTTTAATGATTTTAGCAGTGGAAATCAAATGATAGTATGTTGTGAGGGTGACGATGCCAACGAGGCCAGTAATAGATTATTTTATTTATATAAAAATGATGCCAACGATACAGTGTTTACTTTTAGTCAAGAACACGGTGCGAATGTTGCGGAATCTATAACATTAACACTTTCCTCGTCACTATCTGTCGAAACTTGGTATCATTTAACATTTAATCGAATCACAGCTGTTCCAATTACCGCACTTACTATTCGCGATATAAACTCTGTTACCATAGCATCGGCAACGACAGATTACACCGATGGCGATCCTACTGGTGGCACTAATTCGTATTTATCTCTAGGAATTAATAGAACCGGAGCATCACCTTTAGATGGAAAAATGAAAGAAGCAAGGCTGTGGAATGATTACAGAGGTGCTACGGAAATTAAGGATAACTTATATAAAATACTTACCGGAAACGAAGCGAATCTCGTTGGATACTGGAGGCTTGACGAAGGTGCATTAACTACCGTTTATGATATTACAACCTATGAGAATAACGGTACTATCGGAGCAGGTTGCACATGGTCAACTGGGTCTACATATCCCGATCTTGGCTATTATGCACAGCATTTAATCAAAGAAAATTCATTCAAATTATCACTATTGCCAACTGCATCACTTGCTAATGATTTAACGGTGAATTACTATAAAAACAACCAAAGTAACGAATATCAGAAAACCAGTAACACAACCGATTCTACAAGTATAGCCGATTATGGAACTCACGAATATCAGGAAAACCTTGATTATATTAGCGACGAAACAACAGCCGAGGCATTGCGAGACGATCTACTCTACAAGAAAAAACAGAAATGGTACAAAGCACAATTCACAACATGGACAAACGCTGCCAATAAACTTGAAGGCGACGTTATCAATATAAGGTATCCAATACTTGATAATGGAATAATGACATCGGCAAACATGAAATTAGCACGCTGGCAAATAATAGACATAGAGCCCGACATGAACAGCCAGGAAATAACCATAACGGCAATAATTCTTGAAATACCGTAAAAAACCTTTTATTATTAATATAATGTATTAAATTAGTATTGTGATGAATAGTAAAACTAAAATTAAAGGGGAATAGAAAGATGTCGTATATCGGACTTCAACATATTGAACCCTATCCGAAATCACGAACCGACATCTACAACGAAAAACGCAGATCAAAACCGCACTCCAGGCCTATTTTTATATGCCCACGATGTGATTCTGTTTGGGTTATATATCGCAATCCATCGGTCAAATGGGAATACCTACTAGATTTCCCGAAATATGGCCAGCAAAAACGGTTATGCCCTGATTGTGGCGGTAAATTATAACCATTAAAATAAGGATATTCTATGTCAAATGTTTACGTTATCAATTTTTCAGGTCATAACATTTCTACTTGCAAAAGATTTATTAAAAAGGGCAAGATTATTTACCTCACTGAGGGTTCGGTTAATATATTCAATATAGACCGGGTTCTTTATGATCTGAAAGCAAAACTAGAAAATTATAACGATAACGACTATCTATTATTGAGCGGTAACGTTGTTTTGAACGTACTGGTTGCATTAATAGTAAAAGACATGGTGGAACACTTGAACCTGCTGATATGGGACGCCAGGGAAACCGTAAGAGATTACAGACAAAGAACCGTGAACACTAAATCATTAATGGGAGAGTAAGACTACTAATGGATTGGGTGTATTATATAGGAATAGGCGGCCTTGTTTTTTTTCTTGTTTTTTTGCTAAATGCTGATTTAATTGTCAAACACATGAAGCGCAGAAAAGCAAAGAAAACAATGCATCGGATTTACCATAAGAAAGTAAGTGAATAGCCTTAATTATTTAGACAGTATTAAGGGTATGTCCTGCCTTGTCTGTGGGAAACCCGGCGATCCTCATCATTTATCACATATCGGTATGGGCAGAAACCGCAAGAACGAACTCAGAGAACATTTCACCGCCATTCCGCTTTGTAGAGAACATCATACCGAGATCCATGATAAGGGCAAGGATAGATTCAACTTGACTCACCGAATTGACGTATGGCAAGAGGCATTTAAGTTAATCACTAAATACATGGAGTTGCAATGAAAATTAAAGACGTTGATTCTTTTGCTATAACCTATAAAGACGTAATGGGTTGGCTTGATAATCGCCCAGTCGATGAAGTTTATACACCAAAAGAAATGTCGGATAAGCTTGGAATAAGACTATATTCACTGGCACATATATTGCCAAATGTTGGTCCTGAATACAGATACAGGCAAAGTCAAAATTATTCTTATTATGGAAACAAAAAAGCCATTTTAAAAATAACTGAACGCAAGAGGTCTATATTTGAAGGTTGAAACTCTCCAAAAGCAGACGTATTCATGGGCAGATTCGATAGCATTTATTGGAAAGGCGAGACCACGAGGTAAAAAGAAACGAGTTGTCGCTATTGCCGATATGCACTGTGGACATAAGGTTGGACTTACACCGCCGGTATACCAACTTAGAGAGCGCCCAGAAAAAACAATTAGTGACCATTATAACAATAAATTTGCTAAAATACAGGCCGAGTGCTGGCATTATTTCACACGCTTAATTGACGCGCTTCAACCGATTGACATATTGATTGACAATGCTGACAATATAGACGGGCGCGGTGAGCACTCTGGTGGAACAGAATTACTCACAACTGACCGTGACGAACAGTGTAACATGGCCGTTGATTGTATCAGGTATACAAAAGCAAAAAACATCGTAATGACATACGGAACGCCATACCACACCGGACAGATTGAGGACAAGGAAAACCAAATAGCCAAAGATGTAAACGCCCGCAAGATTGGGTCTCACGAATGGATTGATGTAAATGGTGTTATATTTGATATAAAGCATAAGGTTGGAAATAGTAGTATTCCACATGGTAGAGCAACTCCCGGACTTCGTGAGGCAATGTGGAGCGCTATTTGGAAAGATAATGATCTGACTCCCGGTGCTGATATTATCATCCGCTCTCATGTCCATTATGATCTTGATGATAAAAGTGCCGGACTTCCAAGAGTAATCTATACGCCTGCATTGCAGGCAATGGGGGCAAAGTACGGTGCCCGGCAATGCACTGGGATAATAACTTTTGGCCTTGTGTATTTTGATGTGTATGATAATGGCGACTACGATCACAAGGTTATCACCGCGAACATAGAATCGCAAAAAGCGACTGCTTTAAAATTATGAAAATCTACTGTGAATATTGCGGTAAAAAGGTTGCCGAAATAGTAAACGGCTCAAAGATTCGCAAGGGCACGGTCTTTGTTTGCCGTGAATGCGACAATCCAGAATTTTCAAACGACGAAACAGTAGACGCACTACAAGAAATATTCGGAATAAAAAGCACCGACTAGACCTGTTATAACAATAATTCGGAGATAATTATCGCACAACCGGACACTTTTCGGTAGGTATCGCAATAATTTACTGATATATCGGGAATATCAACTATAATACCAGCAACCCTTATTATAGGTTGCCGATAATACACACGATCATACATTTGTCCTGTCAAAAAGTACACATTTTAAAATAAATTAAAAATTATTAAAAATACCTCTTGACTTTATAATTTAGGGTGCTTATATTTGTCTTAGAATGAACGCAAGACCTTCCAAACCCGCTATAATCCCCTCACTAATCCCGCGCACCTGGTTTACCGCCGGGGGCTTCCCTTCACAACCAAGAAAGGATAGATAGATGAAACAAAAAAAACCAAAAACTCACATGGTTCTCAGAAGCGAGCCGGTTGAAAAATGGCGGGAATACTGCCAAGAAAACGGGATCGATCCGAACCGTCACTTGGAAAACATCATGTATAAACTTGCCATCGGTGAATCGGTAGTAAATAATATTCACCATGTCGGGGCAAACACCAGGAGTGCGAAAAATGACTGAATTGCTCGAAGCGATGGGTGACCTTACAAGGTCACAAGTTGAAGAAAATATCACTTTGCGGAACATGGTAGAGCGCGCAAAGCAGATGCAAAAGGAAATTGAGGAGGTTGACAATGAAAGTATTTAGTTGGAGAGCGTATCTAAAATCCGTCTTAGGTCGTGAGTTCTATTCCGACGAAGATGTAAAGCAAATTATGAAAAGAATTTTTGACAAAGATAGTTGGCAGTTTAGGTGTGAGGGTAAAACCGAAAAACAGATGAAAAAAGCCGGTTGGGTAACGGTTGACAAATGGATGGTGGAAAAATGACACAACGTGACTTTGCAGGTAGACAAATCAAGAACCGGCTTTACTCAGGATTGCCCGCTAAGGCCGCTAATAAGCCCGTAGTTCAATCAACGTCCGACTTTGATAACTATGACCGGGTGCGGGATGCCGATCCGTTTTTCAACGCTAATCATACGATATGCGCTCCCTATCGTGAAGACTGGGAACAGGAACAAATATTAGATAAAATGATAGAAAGGGGCTTAAGATGAACTTATTTGAAAAGATTTTGGCTGTTATGGCGGATGTTGAATATCTGCAAAAGGACGGGAATGTAGCATTCAAGCAGACAAACTACAATTATCTGTCCGAAGAAAAGATCACGGCAAATGTCCGAAATGCAATGATTACTCACAAACTTGTAATGTTTCCGGTTGGGTGCAGTCAAGCGGTTAGTGCGTCAACCTTTGACGAAATTATAATGACTTACAGAATTGTAGATGCCGATGTTCCCGAATCTTTCATTGATGTTCAAACAAAGGGGTGTGGTCACGATACAGGAGACAAGAAATCTTACAAGGCAATGACAGGGGCTTTCAAGTATGCAATGCGTCAAACCTTTATGATTTCTACTGGCGATGATCCAGACCGTGAAGCATCTGGAAAAACGGTTGAGAAAATAGCAACGGCCACAAAGCCGAAATCTGATTTTAAAACTGAGGTTGAAAAATTGTCTGATAAGGTGAAATTGTTCGATTTTGAAACATTGGTTGAAAAATATGGTGTCAGTCATTATAGCAAGATTACCGATCACGAAACACAAAAGACGTTTTTCGTTGAACTTAAAAAACTTGTAAATCGGGGTGAATAATGGATTACGTCAAATGCGAACAATGCGGTTGGGCTGAGCCAATCGACGAAACCGAAACCCACTTCTGCGGCAAGAATGAAATACCGCTTTGCCCGATGTGTGGATCGGACAAGATAGTTGATATTGACATTGAAGAAATCGAAGATGAAAAAAATACCATTTTAAAAAAGGAGTAGAAAATGAACGAAAACAAATTACAAATAATCATTGACGAAAGCGGACTTGAATCTACAAAGGCCCGGAAGTTGATGGAAAATTTTCAGGATTATTTCGAGATTGCAGAGGAATGGGAAATCAAAGCCCGTTCAATCATTGTTACCGATGAAAACCAAGCCGCTGATATGAAAATGGCGAGAGTTGGCAGGCTTTTTCTACGTGAAAAACGGATTGCCATAGAAAAGGCCCGAAAAGAACTCAAAGAACAGTCATTGCGTGAAGGCAAAGCAATTGACGGAATTGCCAATATTTTAAAATCGTTGATTGTCCCTATTGAGGAATACCTTGACAAACAGGAAAAGTTTGTTGAAATCAGGGACGCCGAGATAGCCGAACAGAGACGTATTGAGGCCGACCGTTTGCTCCGTGAAAAAGAAGAAGCCGAGAGAATCGCCAGGGAAAAAGCGGATGAGGCAGAGCGCGAACGGATTCGTAAAGAAAACGAAACGCTAAAGGCCGCTGCCATTGAACGTGAACGCCTAGCAGATATTGAGCGCAAAAAACAGGAAAAGATGTTAGCGGATCAACGGGCAAAGGCAGACGCTGAGCGCAAGGAACATGAACGCCTTGCCAGGATCGCCGAAGAGGAAAGAAAAGGCGCTGAGGCCGAACGTATCGAATACCAGAAAAAAATAGACGAACAGCGTAAGGCTTCGGAAAAACTCGAAAAGATGCTGAATGAAGTTGAATGTCCTTTTTGCCATAAAAGGTTCACCTTGAAATGAAAATGCTTTCTAAAAAATCCGGGTGCTATTTTAAACAACTTCCGTTTGCCGGATTAAGCGGCGGTATGGGTGCGGTTTTATTGACGATTAAAAACAAACTTAACACGTTCGGGACTGTTCCGCACCTTACAGTCCCGCCTGGGAGAACAAAATGAAAAAGTTAGCGTATCTTATTTGCTTTTTTGCGGTGCTGTATTTCGGGGTACATATCCTTGTCTATCTTCGGACAATCGAAGTTCAGACAACCGCTTTCTGGATGGTATCACGGTTTGTGATAGGCTGGTTAATCGGGCTTATCGGTGGGATCCTGGTTGTCAGTCTTTGCGCTAGTGGCAAGATGGAAGACGCACGACGTGCTATTTACGCTGCCGTTGGTGGTGACTTGAGCCTGTGTAAACAGTTTTTTGAGGAAGGGCGGTAAAATGAAAGCAAGTGAACAGTTAAAAAAAGAGTTTATCGAAAAATTAGATGTTCCGAAAAAAGACAAATTCTTTGCCGAAATTGGTATTGATTATATTATTCTGGCCGTAAAAAGTGAACAAATAGAAGAAGACTATCAAAGGTTTCAGGTAAACATTAAATCTGCTTTTGGTGGTGCGAAATGAAACAGCAAGGATCATTATTTAGACGCGATGACGCAACAAACATACTGCACCCTAATACTGACCCATTTGCACACCAAAAAACCCGTAGCGATGCCAGTAGCGCCATTGCATTTGAAAGTCATAAGCGCTCACAGTATCACATTTCACAAAAAGGACGTGTTAAGGCATTTTTAATGGCAAATCCAAAATCGACACTTGATGAAATCAGTTATGGAACCGGGATAACGCAAAAGGGTACAATCACTGCAAGATTTAATGATCTCAGAAAAGAGGGTTGGGACTTAGTAGACAATCATGGTTACTGGAGCATTAGGAAACGTATATTATGAGCATTGAAAAAGAATACGAAAAACATCGCTTAGACCAACTGTCAATAATGAAAACGCCCAATATCGAATTTGCTCACAGTTATCGCTGTTTTTTGAAACAAAAAGGCTACTCAAAAGACGAGATTAACGATTTATACAATAAACGAATGAGCAGATTAATCAGCGAGGCTCAGTCGGAACCTATGCCACCGATGGAATTAAAAGATATGTGTGGGAAATAAATACTTGATATTTAATATCGGATTGATTATACTATGGATGAGATGAGACTACGAAAAGGCAAATATGATAAAATCCAAATCTAAATATCCGAAGCTCTGCCGTTGCGGTTCGCCGCTCAGGTATTGCCTTACCTGCCCTCATCCGGCGGCGGGGCTTTGGTTTTTATATTGAGGTGTGAAATGAGTAAGTATACCGAACTTTTTAAAGATCCACGCTGGCAAAAAAAACGGCTTGAAATATTAAGTCGTGATGAATTTACCTGTGTTATCTGTGGTGATAAAGAAAACACTCTACACGTTCACCATCGAAGATATATTAATGGTAGAAAACCCTGGGAATATGACAATAATCTACTTGTAACGCTTTGCCATTCCTGCCATGAAATAGAAACGGAGATGAGAACAGAGTGTGAAGAATCGCTATTAGAACAACTAAAAGAAAAATTCTTCAGTGATGATTTACGACAACTTGCCGCTGGAATTAATGGTCTTTCTTTAATACACGATTCTGGCGTAATAGCCTGTGCAATATCAAACGCAATAAAAAATAAAAAATCATTGAGAAATATAATAGATGAATACTTTAAATATTTAAAAGATAAAAAGGTTAAAAATGAGTAAGCGATTTACAGACACAAATAAATATAAGAAGCCCTTTATAAGGGGCTTACAAGGGGCTTATAAGTTGTTTTGGGATTATCTCTATCACGACTGCAATCATGCTGGGATATGGATTGTTGATTTTGATATTGCTCAAATTTATATTGGTTCTGATATGCCTGTAAATAAATCAGATGCCATGAAATATTTTAACGATGATGAAATTCGTATTGTAGAATTGAATAATGATAAGAAGTGGTTAATAGTACCGTTTATTGAATTTCAATATGGAATACTTAATTCTGAAAATAGAGTCCATAATAGTGTAATAAATGAATTGATTAAGAATAAAGTAAATAAGGGTCTTATAAACACCTTGCAAGGGTGTAAAGATAAAGACAAGGATAAAGATAAAGATAAAGACAAGGATAAAGATAAAGATAAAGACAAGGATAAAGATTATACAGAAGATTTTGAAAATTTTTGGAAAGTATATCCTAAAAAGATTGGTAAGGGTGAAGCGTTCAAGGCGTGGAAAAAGATAAAACCGTCACAAGTATTACGGCAAAAGATTATAGAATCTATAAACAATCAATCTAAATCAGACCAGTGGAATAAAGAAGGTGGCCAGTATATCCCAAATCCTGGGACTTGGTTGAATCAATCACGCTGGGATGATGAAATATTAGTAAAACCCACAAAAAATAGTAAATACGCCCACTTAACAGAGGAGTTTGGACAATGAAATATGTCTGTTCTTGTGGAAAAGAAAAAGAATTTAAATATTCTGATTATAAATGGATGATTAAAAGCTACGGTATCGACGAAGTAAAGTCAAAATATTACAGTGATTGGGATTCTGATAAAATTATTCACATGGCTTGTTCTGATTGTGTCTATAATCATAAATTGATAAACCTACCACCTATTTACAGAAAAACCGCTGATAAATATAATTTTGAAAGTCATATTAAAGACATCTGTGAAAGTCTTTATTTAGTTGGCGAGGCTGGTGGTGGTAAAACTTTTTTGGCATCAATGATACTTAAAGAACTCTGGAAGAAAAATCTCGACGGTATGTTTCTATCATATCCAGAGTTTATTTTTAGCATACAAACCGATTACGAAAACAAGTCTAATCTTGTAGATGAATACAAAACATTTTCTGGGTGTCTGGTAATTGACGATTTTGGGGCTGAAAAAATGACCGATTTTGTACGCCAGGTGTCTTACTTGTTAATCAACTATCGTGAGCAAAACAGACTACAAACGATAATTACAAGTAATTTTACACTTGACGAGATAGATCAGTATATTGACAGACGAATATCCAGCAGGATAGCCGGTATGTGTAGAGTGATAAATATGTCCGGTGATAAGAGATTAAAGAGATGATATTGAGCAGTGTAACGCTTGCAGATAATTTGAGGACTAATAATGGATAATATGAATGAATATGGATTAGATTTTGACCCAGATATGCCAGAAGGCACAATGCCAGACGCAAAAAATATAATGGTGAATAAAATTTATAATGAAGATTGTCTATACACAATGAAGAAAATGGAAGACAATTTTATTGATTTAACAGTAACAAGTCCACCTTATGATAATCTCAGGGATTACAATGGTTATAGTTTTGATTTTGAAAGCATAGCAAAGGAACTTTACCGGGTAACTAAAAAAGGTGGTGTTGTGGTTTGGGTTGTTGGTGATGCTACTATAAAAGGAAGTGAAACAGGCACAAGTTTTAAACAGGCACTATATTTTATGCAATGTGGTTTTAATTTGCATGACACAATGATTTATGAAAAGGATGCTATTGCGTTCCCGGATAAAAACAGATACCAAAACAGTTTTGAATATATGTTTATTTTTAGTAAAAAAGCACCGAGTAAAAAAAACATAATACACGACAGAAAAAATATATCGTTTGGTAGAAAAGTTACTGGAACAAATAGGACAGCAAGTGGAGAAACAAAAAAAGCATCTTGTTATGGTAATAATATAAAAGAATTTGGAACAAGGTGGAATATTTGGCGAATAAAAACAGACAAAGGGAATAATAAAACTGGACACCCTGCAATGTTCCCTGAACAATTAGCCAATGACCACATAATAACTTGGAGTAATGAAAATGATATTGTTTATGACCCGTTTGCTGGAAGCGGAACAACTGCAAAGATGGCAAAGATTAATAACAGAAAATGGATTGGAAGTGAAATAAGTAAGGAATATTGTGATATTATTAAAAAGAGAATTGCATTTAACAAGGATTAATAATGGAGGATAAAATGGATAAAATGGAGTTTGAAATTCTTGGCGATCCAAAGAGCCAGAAACGGCACAGAAGCGTAAGAACTGGTAGGGGAATCAGAAGTTATGACCCGAGCGCAGACGACAAGGGCAATTTCATAGCGCAGTTAATAGCGCAGATACCGACTGGATTTAAGCCTATTATAGAGCCTATTGCAGTATATGTATGTTTCGACATGAAGCGTCCGCAAAGTCACTTTAGAACCGGTAAAAATGCCGGTATTCTGAAAGATAACGCTCCAACGGTACACACGAAAAAGCCCGACATTGACAATCTTTGTAAATTTTTATTTGATTCCGGGAATGGGATACTCTGGAGGGACGATGCATTGATTTATAGCCTTGCCGTTAGAAAACAGTACGGTGATCAGCCAAAAACAAAAATTATAATATTTCAAGGTGATCGATAATAACGGCAAAACTCAAGAAAGGAACTATTATGAAATGTGATATAAAAAATTGCCCAATGTTTGAAAGCCAGCGGAATAACGAAAGACCGTGTGTTGTATTTGGAGCACCGGATGAATGTCCATTGTGGAAAGAATTTCATAACAAAGATAAAAAACTTGCCAAGATTGAGGGGTGGATTGAAACTGGAATATCTCTAATTGAGGTCGATAATACAGAGTCAATTGAAAACGAAAACTAACAATATTAACAAGCCTAACGAGAAAGCGAAAATGGGAAGACGTGCCAGGGTTCTAAGCGTCGATTTCATGCTTTGGTTAGGCTGTTTGAAAGGAAAGCAATGGAAAAGATAGACAATGAAAAACTAATTAAAATTGTGAAGAAAACGGATGGGTGCTCTATTACATTTAAAAAAAAGATTACAACTATTTCACAACAAATGGGAAACACAGACGGCTATAAGATTGAAATTGACTGTGTTGATTCACTAATGGGGATAAGAATCACAGACATCAGATTCATAGGTGGATGCTACAATGAACTTAATACCGTGATAATTGACCTTAATAATTTGCTAAAACTGATAAAACCAGCCTAAACGAGGAGCGTGAGATACGGAATGATAGAAAACCTAAAAATTAACCAACAGCCTACAGCTCATTGCGTTATCTCGACGCAAGGGTTAGGCATTTTTAAGGAGAAAAGACATGAATAATTTATGTATTTTTTTATGGGTAGTTGGAATCTGTACAGCAGTAGTGGTGGCTGGCGTTCCCTATATGGTCGAAAGACCAATCGGGGTTGTTAAAAGACATTCTGCTTTAGGATGGCTTACGCTTGCAACATTTGCACTTGTTGTCTTAATAAGAGATTTAGTAGCCTAACGACCAAGATCAGCCACAGCTTTTGCTGTTGGCTGAATCTATAGGTTAGCAAACTTTTTATAAGAAAACATTAAAAAACACTTGGCAATCATATATGTATTCCTTATATTACTTATGAGATGAACGGAAAAACAAAACAAGGAGATGAGGAAATGAGGACGAAACCAGAAAATATCGGAACTTTTGTAGATGGAAATGCGATATGGAATGATTATAAAACACAAAACGAAGTGTTGGAACATTATACTGAAGCATTAGCCCGCGCAAAAGAAGATGGTAATCAGATCGTGATTGATCTCCGTGTGAAAAAAGTCGAAAAATACAAAAAACTTGTTGAAACCGCCGAAGGTAGATTGATTAACTTTTGTGAATCACATAATATTCCACTGTGAAAAAGGAGGATGAAATGGGAAAGAAAATGAAATACGTGTATGATGGTTGGGTGATTGATAATGACGAACACGAGACAGAGGTTGAAATTACCTATTTTGTTGTTGATGGAAAAATCTCTGGAGTTGACAAAGTCGTTGATACGAAAACCGATGAAAAATATTGTGTTGACGATGTTAATTGGTCATTACTTCCGGTAGAATAAATAATGGATAATCAAGAACTCAAACGCATCCGCAAGGGTCTGGGACTTACCCAGACCCAATTCGCTCTCCTGCTTGGCTATACACACTTCAGCAGGATTTCAAACTTTGAACGTGGCAAAGACCCGATCCCGAAAACGACAGTCTGCCTGGCGCGGATGTTTCAGATGCACGGTGTACCGGATGAATGGTTGGCGGAAGTTTGCTAACGGTGACGCATCACCTGCGCGATAAAAACAGGAGAACTTTGAGATGAGACTTACAGAATGGTTTGGATACTTAAACAATAAAACAAAACCTGATGAAATGACACATTTGACGATCACCAAAGAATTAAAAAAACTAAAGAGAAAAAACAGCTCTAAGCGTCGGGTGAATACGATGGTTATCCAGCATGAAAGGAAAAGCAATGAACATTAAATACCCAACACGCTGTAAAATTATAGATGCAGATGGATTAAATTGGAATGACTTTACTTGTGCTACTCCAGAAAAAAGCAAACCACATATCGGAAAAACCGGACTTGCCGAAAAAGATAAAAAACATGGTGTGAAAATAACACTTGACGATGGAAATATTATATATGGATATGATTGTTGGTGGATACCAATAAAGGATGCTGGATAACGAATAGCGCTCATCTGCGCGAGAAAGGGAACAATGAAAAATTGTAAAGAAACAGAATGTGAACACTATTACGAAACAGACAAGCCGTGTAGCTACATAGGTGAACTATGTTTTAGGCATAAATCGAACAGCTCACCTCGTTACCTGCATCTATAGGTTAGCAAACTTTTTATAAGAAAATCTAAAATAATCCTTGACTCTAATATAAGGATTCGATATATTTACCATAGATGATAACCAAAACGACCAAGAAAGAGAGCAGAGGGATGGAAGAAAATAATAAAATCTGGGTAAAAACGAAGAAAACGAGTTATGGAAAAACTACTGTTGACATCTTTGTTATTTTTCGCGATGACAGTCAGCAATCATATATTGATAGTTACACTATTGAAAATGGTCAAATAACGTCAGAAAATTCAAGACCAATCTACATTGAACAATGGGGAGGTTTGAATGCTTTCTTTTGGAAATTTATTGATACTTCAAGGATAGTTGATTATAGCGGTATAGTAATTCGACATTTTTAAGGAGATTAAAATGACACACTTTGAACTTCGTAGAATCCGTAAGGGTCTTGGTCTCAACCAGACCCAATTCGCTCTCCTGCTTGGCTATACGCATTATTCAAGAATATCACAAATGGAACGAGGCAAAGAGAACATCCCGAAGACTACCGAGCGTCTGGCGCGGCTGATACAGATGCACGGAGCACCACCGGAATGGCTGGCGGAAGTTTGCTAACGTTTATGGCTCACCGACAGCCAGAAAGGAAAAAATAATGGAAGATAGATGGATTCAAAACCTACTCAATAAAATCAAGAATACCGGAATACCCAAAAATTATCAAGGCTATCCGATTGAGAATATAGAAAACGCACTAAAATCGAACAGCTCTGGCTGTTCGGTGGAGCCAATGGTTATATGTCAATTCTATAATGCAAAGATTCCAGATTTAATTTGTGCAACAGAAGTTGTCATTAAAATTAATGATGATAGACTTCGCAATTTAGTTAAGAAATATCTAAATGACGATATTACTATATCTGATTTGCAAAACAAAGTTAAAGACATAGCATTAGATACACTTACAATTAGTGACATTGAAATTGACATATAACGGATTGAGTATGAGACGCGCGGTAATACGATGAGAACTAACAATAATAACAAGCCTAATGAGAGTATGAAAACCAAGAGAAATCGAACAGCTCTAAGCGTCGATTCTCCATACTCTGGTTAGATTTTTATTAACAAAAAGGCGAAAGAAATGAAAAATGAAAAATTAATGTTATTTGGAATTGCTGATTTGATAAGTTCGTTTTTTTTATTAATCCCGAAAGAATTATATAATAATTTAGTGGGATTTAGAGGTACTTTATGGGCTGGTTTAATTATTTGTGGTATAGTCCTTGTTATAATAGGATACTTTAAAAAAATCTAACGACAAGCGTGAGATACGCCAAAATAATCAAGAAAGGAAAGACAAATGACTAAAACTAACAACCAAAAAACAGCTCCTGGCGTTATCTCGACGCATAGGTTAGGCGTT
>Ga0268281_1001271_pt1 | contig 15067 bp, 16 predicted proteins | sample saktaG_10_FD_190134 | JGI IMG/M metagenome (GOLD analysis project Ga0268281, IMG submission 190134) | Saline water microbial communities from Sakinaw Lake, British Columbia, Canada - sak_2011_5_24_50m | ecosystem: Environmental > Aquatic > Non-marine Saline and Alkaline > Saline ... | reverse complement strand
CCATTCTGGCCGCTCACGCCACCGTCCAGGGAGCGATCTATGGCTCGGAACGGAGCGTGATGCTGGGCCAGGAGGTGATCCTGCCGCCCAGCCTGGCCAGGAATCCGGCCTTCGACTACGTAGCCCTGGGCCACATCCACAAGCACCAGGTTTTGAACGAGCAGCCTCCCGTGATCTACAGCGGCAGCATCGAGCGCATTGATTTTGGCGAGGAGCGGGAGGACAAGGGCTTCGTGGTGGCCGAGGTAGAGCGAGGGCGAGCCAACTGGCAGTTCGTGAAAACCGACGCCCGTCCCTTTGTCACCATCGAGGTGGATGCCCAGAGCGACGATCCCACCGCCGAGATACTGGAGGCCATCGCCGCCCGCAACATCGAAAACGCCGTGGTGCGGATCATCGTCCACACGACTGCCGAAAAAGAGCCTCTCGTCAACGAGGGCGAGATCCGACGCGCCCTGGCAGGGGCCTTCCACATCGCAGCCATTGTCAAGGACGTGGAGCGCAAGGTGCGGCTGCGTCTGGGCGATCAGCCCATCGAAGAGATGACGCCCCGCCAAATGCTGGAGCGGTATTTTCAGGTGAAGCAGACGCCTCCCGAACGCACAGAACTGCTCTTGGAGCATGCCGAGGATATATTTCGGGAGCTAGAAACTAGCGGTTGAAACCGCGCCTGAAGAGCTAAAGCTGGCTGTTCACCTGCGTGGACAGGTGCGTCCACGTAGGTAGACGGTCGGCTGCAAGCCCACTAGAGGCGATTTCAATCGCTAACTCAAAACGGAGGCCCAACCATGAGTCCCAAAGTAGGAACCGTCATAGGCAAGCTCAGTCTCGTCGCTGGGGCCAGGCAGGAACAGGTCGAGAACGTGGCTGCCGTTAAGCCGGCGCGTGGTATCCTCCGGAAACGCAAGAAGGAGAGCCTGTACATCATTCTGGATGTGACGGGCGATCCCGTGGGTCGGGACGCGATCTATCGCGAACTGATCAGGATCATCGGCGAAGAGTACTTTCAGGCCCAGGGCAGCGTCACGGCGAAACTGCGCCAGGCCATAGGAGCCGCTAACTCTTTTCTATTGCAAGAGAATCTCAAAGCGCTTCCCCACGAACACCGCGCCGGGGGCGTCACTTGCGCTGTGCGCAGGGAGGGAAACGTCTACATCGCCCAGGCAGGGCCGACCGCGGCGCACGTGTCCTATCAAGGCAAGTTGACGAGCTTCCCCAGAAGCCCCGTAACCGAGCTGACCGCTGAGGAGACAACGCCCCTGGGCTTTAAGAGGGGGATGCCAATCCGCTTTTACCGTAGTAAAGTGAGAGCGGGAGACGTCATCCTCCTGGTGAGTGGCTTCCTGGCTCAACAAGCCAGCCCGGAACAGATCGCCCAGGCCGTCGTTGGGAAAGACATGGGCCCGGCTCTGGCTAGTCTGGAAGAGCTAACTGGCGAGGAAGACGCCTCTGCCATGCTCATCCGAATTGCCCCAGTGGAGGAAAAGCCCAGAGTCAAACGCCAGGTTGCTGTGCGGCGGCCAGTCAGGCCCAAGGTCAAAGAGGCGCCAGAGGAGCAGCCAACCAGCCCCAGGGACCGAGAGGCGCCACGAGAGCGGCTACCCCGCCCCGATGGGGATAGCCTGGAGCGCAGAGTGTCGTCACTGCTCGAAAACGCCTTGAAAGGAACAGGCAGCTTCCTGAGAAGGCTCCTGCCTGAGCGTGTACTGAGCGACTCGACCGAGCTCACCGAAGTCCCAGCCAAAGCGAAGGAGACCCCAACTCCAAGCAAGCGTGTCGCGCGGCCGCGCCGGCCCCCAACCGAAGGGCGCAGAAACCTCTGGATGGGACTCGCCATCGCCATTCCCGTCATCGTCTTCATCCTGGTGATCGTCGTCTATTGGCAACAGGCGTTGATCAGGCAAGCTCGCTTCAACGAGCTTGTGACCCAGGCCCAGCAGCAGATGGAGCTGGTCGGGCAACTAGATGAAGGCGAAAGACCTGGCTACGACGAAGCCACAGCGAGGGGCCATTTGCTGGAAGCCCTCGACTCCTTAGCCGAAGCCGAAGAGCTAGAGCCAGGCGATCCCCAGGTGAGTGACCTGCGAGAGCAGGCAGAGTACACACTGAACAAGATAGACAGAGTCACCAAACTCAATTGGATAGTCCCCCTATGGGAGTACGGAGAGCCAGGCAGCGACCCCGGCCGGGTGATAATCGTTAACGACATTGATGTCTATGTCCTGGACAAGACCCTCCATCGAGTCTACAAGCATCTCCTCGACGACACCATGCAAGCACTGCAAGAGCTACAGGGACCGGAAGCCGATCCGGTGCTCATGCGCAAAGGTGACCAGCGGGACCCCATCGTGGTGGGTGAGTTGTTGGACATGGTCTGGGCGGAGGCCGAGGGCGGGCGGCTGGGGAGCAACCTCCTCGTGTTGGAGAGTGGTGGCTCGCTACTGGAATATGACCCGCTTAAGGGTATAAGCGTGCTGCCCGTCGGCGGACGCGACAGGTGGATTCAGCCACAGATAGTGGGAAGCTACGACGGCGACATCTATCTGCTGGATTCGAGCTTGAACCAGATCCTTCGCTACGAACCCGATTACAGCGGTTTGCCTGTGGATTACTTCCCCACCCCTGGGGGAGTGAACCTGGCGGGGGTAGTGGACATGGCCCTGGACGGCCAAATCTACGTCCTCTACGCCGATGGCCACATCCTGAAGTTCGACGATGGCCAACCAATACCCCTCGAGATGACGGGGCTCTACGAGCCGTTGCAAAATCCCACCGCCCTTTTCACCAGCAAAGAGACAGAGTTCCTGTACGTGGCCGACGCGGGCAACCAGCGCATTGTGCAGCTCACGAAAGAGGGGAGCTTCCTGCGGCAATTCCAAGCTGGCCAAGGCGAGGCATTTGATCAATTGAAGGGCCTGTTTGCACTCGAAAAGTATAACCTGCTCTACTTCATCAGCGGCAACAAACTTTATGTCACCAATATCCCTTCGGAGTAGGACAGCACGGGGCAAGCTCTGGCGCAAAGACGCTCAATGCAATTGGCCTGCTGCCCCACGATGACAAACCGCTTTGCGCTGCTTTTTGCCCTGGCGGGGAAAATGTGCTATAATAGACGCTAAGTTTTGACAGTGCTTTTGCTTCACCTGGAGGCAATACATGAGCCGTACGTCGAGAAACCGCCCTTCTTCTGGGTCCAGGCTGTTACGTGGTGTGCTCGCCGTGACCCTCATAATAATCGGGTTACCCCTACTCCTGGCTACTATCTCCGCCGGCCGTGGCTTTTACGTCGCCGTAAGAGAATCTGTAGCGCATTCTCAGCTTCCTTTGCTGACCAATGTGTTGCCCTCCGTCTCCGGCCAAAGCCAGGAGAGACAAAGCAACATCAGCATCGGCGGTGAGCCCCTGCCCGACTGGCAGAAAAAAGAGCGGGTGAACATTCTCCTCCTGGGCATTGACGAGAGAGAGGACCAGTATGGCCCCTGGCGCACCGACACCATGATCGTGCTGACCATTGATCCAGAGAACATGACGGCGGGCATGCTTTCCATCCCCCGTGACTTGTGGGTGCCTATCCCTGGCTATAGCGAGAATCGCATTAACACCGCCCATTACACCGGCGACCTGAAGAAGTTTCCAGGTGGCGGGCCCGCCCTGGCCACCAAAACGGTGCAGTATAACCTGGGCATCCCCATCCACTACTACGTCCGCGTCAACTTCGGCGGCTTCGTGGAGGCCGTAGACACCATAGGCGGGGTAGAAATCTACGTAGAAGAAGAGATTAACGATCCCCTGTATCCGGATAGCGCTTTTGGCTACGATCCCCTCTATATTCCAGCAGGCCTCCAACACATGGACGGTGAGCTGGCCCTCAAATACGCTCGCACCCGTCACAGCAGCAGCGACTTCGACCGGCTGCGGCGCCAGCAACAGGTCATCATGGCGGTGCGCGATAAGGTTCTGCGTTTTGAGCTTTTGCCCCAGTTGCTGCTCAAATTGCCCGATCTACTGAAAACCGTGGGCGACTCGGTGCAGACAGACCTCCAACTCGACGAGATGCTCAGCCTGGTTCAATTGGCCAGCGAAATAGACGAAGAACACCTCAAGACCGCCGTTATTGACAGCTCCATGACCGTGGACACCATCACGCCCAATGGGGCCCAGGTTCTGATCCCCATGCGGGACGAGATCCGCGCCGTGGTGGACGAGATTTTCACCGAACCTGCGCAAGAAGCCGAGCAAAATGCCGAGAAGGACGAGAGAGAGAACAAAGACAAGTTAATTGAGGAAGGGGCGAGAATTGTTGTTCACAACGGCTCCACTGTTGGCAACCTGGCCGCCCAAACGAGTGCTTTCCTGAAGGAACGAGGCTTCCAGATAGTAGAGTTTGGCAACGCGGAACGTTTCGACTATCCAACTACCATTATTGTAGACTTCACGGGCAAAGAATACACCATCCAATATCTAGCCCAGTTGCTCAATATTCCGCAGGCCAACATCCAGCCGTTCACCGGCTCGTATAGCGAGATTGACATCCGCCTCATCATCGGGGCCGACTTTCAACTACCGACAGCACCCTAGAGAAGACTCCGGCGGCGGTCTTTGGCTGAGCGACTGAGCCTGTCCTGAGCCATGCCCTGAGCGTGGTCGAAGGGGTAGCCGAAAGGCTCGCCGAAGTCTTGCCGAAGGAATCCAGGCCAAGCAAAATTGCATCTACCGATCATCAGAAATTGTAAGGTTCAAGGCGACCTGTAAACTTGCAAAATACCGAGATTTATGATATAATAGTAGCAAATCTATAGCAATCGAATAAATCAAAGATGTGTCCGCCGATAAAGGCTAACCTCTCGAAAGAGAGGAGAGCGCAAAGCCACGGGTCTAAGGCTCCGATTTGAGCTATGGCTACCGGGTTGCCGAAGCGGGCAAGCTTATCGCTTAATTGGGTGATAGGTCGGAAGAATGCCTGCGGCTTCCCGGTTGAACCGGGGACGCAGGTTTTTTATTGGGAGCTGGAGATAGCAATTGACGAAAGTTGAATTCGAGGAGAGAATACAGCCCCAACCTAGCACCAGAGGTAAAAGACCATCTGTACCGCTGCGTGCCAACGGCTGGACTTTAGATCTGAGAAACAGGCAGGTTGTCACAGGTAATGGGGCGCAAAAACTGACTCCCATGCTCTGCCGATTGCTAGAAGTGTTCATGCGCAATCCTGGGAAGGTTCTGGACCGTGGGTTTCTGATGAAGGAAGTTTGGGAAACGAATTACCTCGGGGATACCAGGACACTAGAAGTCCACGTCTGCTGGCTGAGGAAGAAGATAGAGGATGATCCCTATCGTCCCCGCTACCTGAGAACGGTGCGAGGAGTGGGGTATCACTTCAGCGCGCCGGAGTAGCAAGGAGAACAAATGTACCAAAGAACGGTTCTCAATAACGGCCTGCGTATCTTGACCTCTACGATGCCGCACACCAACTCGGTGAGCATCGCCTTCTTCATCGGCGCGGGCTCCCGCTACGAATCGGATGAACAGAGCGGGGCATCCCACTTCATCGAACACATGCTCTTCAAAGGCACGACGAAACGACCCACGACCAAGGAAATCGCCATCGCCATCGAACGAATCGGGGGCATCTTCAATGCCAGCACAGGGCAGGAGGAGAGCACCTACTGGGCCAAGGTCCCCTATCCGCACCTGGACATCGCCATTGATGTGCTGGCGGACATGCTCCGCCACGCCAGGTTCGAGCCAGCGGAGATTGATAATGAGCGAGACATAATCGCCAAAGAAATCAACCTCACCCTGGACACACCAGATGATTTGGTCTACATCCTGAGCAATCAGTTGGTCTGGCCCAATCACCCCCTGGGGCGCGATGTCGCCGGCAGCGAACAGAGCATCGCCAACCTGAACCGCGACAGTCTGCTGGCTTACATGAACAACCACTATCTGCCGAATAACACCGTGGTTAGCGTAGCCGGCAATGTCGAGCACGAAGCGGTGGTAAACCAGGTAGATGCCTGTCTGGGTGACTGGGTCAGGGGAGAGGTATCGTCGTATCAGCCAGCCCAAGATGGCCAAAGCGAACCTCGGGTGCGGGTTCACGATAAGGATACCAGGCAGGCTTATCTGTGCCTGAGCGTACCAGGCCTTCCTCGCAATCACCCCGATCGCCTGGCTCTGCGCCTGCTCAACGCCGTACTGGGAGAGGGCATGAGCTCCCGGCTTTTCAACATCATCAGGAAAAAGCGAAATCTGGCCTATAGCGTTCACTCCTACATCAGCGCGCTGTATGACACTGGAGTGATAGGGGCCTACGCTGGCGTTGACCCAGAGCACATTGGGGATGCCATCGAAGCTATTCTGGCAGAGTGGGACGAGCTCAGGCAAGAAGAGGTACCACTTGAAGAGCTGGCCAGAGCCAAAGACTTCACCAAAGGACAATTATTGCTTTCTATGGAAGACAGCTTCAGCGTAGCTCTCTGGTTCGGCTCTCAGGAGATACTCTTCTCCGAGATCCTAACGTACGGGGAAGCAATAGAGGCAATCGAAGCCATAACCACAGCCGACATTCGGAGGGTAGCGCAGGCGCTTTTCTTGGAGGAGAAGCTGAACCTGGCTGTGGTGGGCCCCTTCAACAGCGAGGATGGGTTTAGGGGACTGCTTGAGTTGTGATGGCTGCCCGATGGTCTGGTCTACTGATCAGGTTTTCCCTGAACTCAATGCCCCCCCCTAACAACTTATGTACCTCACAGAGGCGGGCCGAGTTGAAGAGGATCCTCCGTTCACGCTCGGTCAGGCCCAAGCCCAGGTCAACGGCAGTGACGAAAGTAGTTTTCTGCTGGCGACCGGCCTCTTCTACGCGGGTTTCTACCTGGACCTCCAGCTTATCGAGGGTCATACCCTTGTTGGCTGCGACCGCAGCTATGGTCAGCACCATTCAAGCCCCCAGCGACGCGGCGATCAGCTCGACAGGACAGAACTTCGCCCCTTCCCGCCAGATTTTGGTCCGCTGGTCAACGACGAAGGTTCGCTCCCCCGACGATTCCACCACCGCCCGGTCATCCCCGACATAGGTCGCGGTGATGACGTAGCCCCCCCTCGGTCCCCCCCAATCCTTCGACAGGCTCAGGACACTGCTTTGGGGGGGAAGTTCCAAAACGCTCATGGGACCTCCTGACCCGTAAGCGCCCTGGCAAAGTCGGCCGGGGTCACGCCCGGCGACTCGATCCCCTCCCGACGATAGAACTCAGCGATAGTCGGCTCGACCGCAGCCAACTTCACTCCGGCCAGGACGTCCTCCAGTGCTTCCAACTTGTCAGCCGGGTAGAAGAAAAAATCGCCGCTCAGGGACACCTCGGCGATGCGTATTCCTCGATGCCCCCCCTCGGTCCCTCCCCACCCTTCGACCTTGCTCAGGGCAGGCCCTGGGGGGGAAGTTTCAATGGTCTCCACGATGGCTCTGATCAGCCCGCCCGGAGCCTTGTACACCTGCTGAGACACAGCCACCCCGGTAGCGATTTTAACGGCTCGACTGAGCTCGCCGAAGTCCTGCCGTTCCTCGCGCTTTTTGCCCCGCTTGTACAACCACTCGTCGGTGGTATGAGTCTGCTTGAGCTCGGCCACCTTGTCGTAGACGGCAGGCGGCAGCTCAGACTCCTCCAGTGGCCCCAGCACGGCCTCGTAGTTGGCGACCAAAGCGGCAGAGATCTCCTCCAGCGGCGGCACTGCCCCTAGCTCCCGCCTGATGGTAGACAGGTTCTCACGCAGGCTCTTGTAAACCTTGTCGCGGTACTTCTCATCGGGCACCCTGAGGACGCGGACCATGGTCTCGTAATCGAAGTCCATGATGACATTGCCCACCAGTATCAGGTAGTCTCCGATCTCGGCCGCACCGGTGCCGGAGATCTTGCGCCCCTCGTCGGTGATGATGTCGTTGACGGGCTTGTAACGGGCGGCGATACCCATCTGGCGATAGGTTTCGGCCGCCGGCTCCAACAGCGCACGATAAAAAGCCTCCTTGTCTGACGAGGCTAGAGGGCTATTCTCGTGCAGGATCACCTGATAGAAGAGCTGATTGCCATCCAGGTAGACCGCTCCGCCGCCCACCTCGCGCCGGAATACGGGTATGTCGCGAGCGCGACAGTAGTCGAGGTCCACTTCCTGAGTCACATCCTGATGGTAGCCGATGCATACGTAGGGCTCAGCGGGAGCCAGGAGAACCAGGCCCTCCATGTCCAGGCGCGGCAGGGCGTGGTAAACGAGTTGCGATTCGAGCCACGGCACGTGGCCCAGATTGTATAGTTTCATATCGTTCTATATGAACAGCGTGACCTCAGACTCAGCCGCATGCTTCATGTACGTGGCCACTCCCACGATATCCTCGACCTCATCAATGAGATCGTCCTTGGTGATCTCCATCACGTCCATGCTCATCTTACAGGCCAGGAGCTTGACGTCGAGGTCAATGGCAGTTTGCAGCAACTCGCTGAGACTGACCACCTTCTTGTCTTTCATCATCTTCTTGAACAGCCACCGCCCAATGCCGCCGAAGTTGAAGCGAGACGGGCCAATGCGTTCGATACCGCCTCGGTTCATCAGGCCGATCATCTTGCCCAGGAATCCCTTGCCGGTGAGATTCCCCTTCTGGATGGCCTTGAGACCCCAGAAAGTGAAGAACATGGTCGTATCCATCCCGGCAGCGGCTGCGCCCGTGGCGATGATAAAGGCGGCGAAAACCTTGTCCATGTCGCCGCTGAAGACGACGATGGTCGCTTTTTTGTTGTTGCTCATAGAAGTGTTCTCCTCTCAGACTGTCTTCTTCACGAAGTACTTGGCGTAGTCGCCAGCATCCTCTTCGCCGAGGAACTCGTTGCCCGTCTGTTCGCACCAAGCGGGCACGTCGGCGTGAGCGCCCTCGTCGTCGGCCCAGATTTCCAACACCTGGCCGACCTCCATTTTCCTCATGTTCTTGGCCATAAAGGCGATGGGCATGGGGCACATCTGCCCCAGCGAATCTTGAAGTAAATCCCCTTTCATTAAACATCTCTCCTTATGTTTTGTAATCTTCTGGAGTGCGGACGCAAGTCCGCTCACAGCCAGGGCACGACATCGTGCTCTTCCACCAGGGCTACGAACCCGTCGTAGTCTATGACCTCTACCCCCTCAATGCACCGCTGCAAGCCCCTGGCCTCCAGGTCGGCTTTCAAGGCATAGATGGGATGGGACTGCAATGCCTTCGTCACCAGTGACTCGGCCTTGGCCCCTGGGGCCACAGCGTAAACCCCATCCTCATACAGAAGAATGGGCTCCTCGGATGGGGCTATACGCAAGCAGGTCTCCAGATTTTTGTGCATCAGGGGCGATTTGTTAACCATGTACAACACTTTAATAACCTCCTCAGCTCAGAATGGCAACACAGTGCCGCTCTCGGCCAGCAGACGGGCGACTGCGTTCCCATCCACTTCCTCAACGTCCATCACCAGGTCGTCCGGGGTGAGTCCCCGTTCGGCCAGCGAGTGGTCGTGCACGTAGAACTTCGTGATTCCGAAGTCAGGCAGCATGGGGAAACCATCTCCCAGTGACTTCATATCCAGCCCGGCCGGGTCCTGCCCCTTGACCAGGGCGTATACCCCATCGTCTATGAAGATCACGCGCACATCCATCTCGAACACCCCGACGCCCATGATCGAGCGGAAGCCCTCAGCGGTGTAGACGCTCCCATAGGGAGCCTTGCGCATCAACACGGCTACTTGATTTCTCATAGTCATTCCTTAATCTCCAAAAGTAACGAAACGGTCGGCAGTCTGCATATACTCGGCCAGGGAGCCCAGGCCCGAGAGCTGGACGTGGTCTACCATCAAGTCCCTGGTGAAGCCGCGAAACTTGGCACAGGCAGTACAGGCCACTATGTCAATCCCCTGCGCTCCCAATTCGTCCCACATCTGAGCAATGTTGCGCTCGCCCGGCGGTTTGATGAAGCGGTTGCCGTTGTTGACGCCGTCGGTGTACAGGAAGATGCCCACAATCTCGTGCCCCCTGGCCAATGCCGCTTTAGTGAAATGATAGGCCGAATCGGCCGCTTGATGTTGGTATGGCCCCTCGAGGACCAGGACGCCAATCTTCATAATGAAGAACCTCCCTCTGTTAATGCTCCAGCTTTGTATTCCTCCACCGCCTGGCCGACGGTAAGCCCCTCCCCGCCGATGATGACCTCGATGCCAAAGCTCCACAGCGCCTGGCAGCACTCCGGCGTGAGGGACGGGGTGATCACCACCCCGATGCTTTTTTCGACCAGGGCGCGGATCGTCTCCCGTCGAATCCTGTGCTCAGGGCCGACTGGGTTCACTTGGATGGCCTCGTAGCTCATAGTGCGTGGTTTCACCACCACGAGGCGCGGCACCTGGCCGAACTTCGTCCCTACAGGAGCGGCCAGATCGTCTCCCAAGGCAGCCACGGCGATTTTCGGCGGCTCTCCCTGGCGGGCTTCGGGCCTAGCCAACTCGCCACTCTTGTATCGCTCCACCACCTGGCGAACGGTCAGCCCCTGCACCCCCTCAATGACTTCGACGCCTAACTGGGTCATCACCATTCGGCAGCCCGGCTTGGCCTCCTCCACGATGACCACGTCGGCTCCGTTCTGAACCACGATGCGGATGGCCTTGAGGCTGGCCTCCTGTTCCGATTCGGTCGGCGGCATGGCCACCACAAAATAATCTACCGTCTCGGTGTCCACCACGACAAACTGAGGGCAATAACCGAACCTGGCACCCACCCAAGCATCCAAATTGGCTCCCAACGAACCAACGGCTATCTTCATGAACCTTCGCCTCCGTTTTCAGCGCCTACGACACCAGCGCTCTTGCCAGGCGCCCGCGCCGCGCCAGGATGTTGGCCATCACCGCACGAAGCAGATTCAAGGCTTCGATGACGCGATGATCACTCAGCGAATAATACACGTTCACCCCATCTCGCTCGCTGTCCACCATCTGTCTCTCCCGCAGCACTTTGAGATGGCGAGACACCATGCCTTGCGGACTCCCCAGGGCCTCCACCAACTCGCTGACGTTCTTGCGTCCCTCAGCCAACTCGTACAAGATGGCGATGCGGGTCGGATCGGCGAGGGCCTGGCAGATGCTGGCGTGAAGTTGTGCCAGTTCCTCTTGTAACGGTTTTTCCATGCTGTATCTCTCTAGCGTCATATATTCGTTTATCCGAATATCCGTAATTAAGTATATTATACCATACCATTAACTGTTTGTCAAGAGGGAATTGTTGAAGCGGGCAGGTGATCCAGCCCGCCTGACTGTCCGGCATACGACCCGCCATAGCCAGGGCAAGAATGCTGAACATCACCAGGACATGCAGATGGTAGTTGACCATAGAAGTGGACAAACCTGTGTGCCTGGTGTATAGCGGACAAACCTATCTGCTCACTACACCCATTATGGGCAGACGTAGACCTCTTTTTCGGCCCTATTACGGAGCCCGGAGGCCAATTTCAGCTACCTGCATGTCCCCAATGTGATACGCTCACTAAATAGCCACCGTGCGGCTGACGCAGGTGGCTTTTCTCTTCGATAGCACTTGATTCAACAGCTCAAGCTTGCCGGCCTCGTGCATGACGGTGGCTAGTAGGAACTGGAAAACCCATTCTACTGCAGAAAGCCTCCTCAAAACGTTCAAAAGAAGAAACCAAAAGGGAGGGTATAATCGGTATGTCCTCTGCGCACCCCGAAGTAGCCAATGGTCGTCCGCTGCTCGATGCGTCCTTTGCAGTCAATGATCGGTGATCAGTGGTTGGACTGTCCACTAACCACACTCGTGCCGAAGGATTTCGGAGATTCCAAAATCAACTAAAATCGGACCTTCGCTGGCCATGGCCCGCGCAATTGCTGGAAACACCTCGTTTCTCTTTCGCACCGTCAGGCCAGGGATACCGTAAGCGTTGGCAACTCCGACAAAATCTGGGCCCGGCAAGCTGAGGGCATTACAGCGCCCCCCAGAGGGCAACGGCTGTAGTTGGTGCATCGGGCCCGGATTGCTTCTGTTCAAAACAGCGATTTTGATGGGCAACTGCTCCTGAACGATTGTTGCCAGCTCCTGAAAGCTCATCTGAAAGCTCTCATCTCCCACGATAACCCACACCAGTTCGTCTGGGCAGGCCATCTGTGTACCAATGGCTGCCGGCAGCGCAAACCCTGAGGTCCCGAGGCCGCTGGAGGAGATCAGGTCCCGGCACCAGTCGCGGACGGGATATTGTGCTCCCCACGTTCGGTCTTGCCTCAAATCGGAGACCATCCAGGCATCGCCTTGTGTGGCGCGCCAGATCTGGTGCGTGACATAGTGCGCGACAGGCTCGCCTGTTTCTTGTGCTACGATATCCTGCTGGGCCGGTTCAACCCGCCCATCTTGGTTGACCATCTGAGCCGTCTTCTCCATCAAAGGGGAGTCATGCCTTTGTTGCTCCACGGGGCGATAACCCGCGAAGTCCACACCATTAGGATAGACGTAATCGATTACAGCGGCCTGGACATCCAGGGCGACACTAATGAGAACAGGCCCCGGTCGCCCAGTTCGCGCGATATAGAACGCCTCCCGGATCACCCTGGGCAATTTTTGGATGTCAGTGACCAAGTAGTTATGCTTGGTGACAGGCAGCGTAATGCTGGCGATGTCTACCTCTTGGAAGGCATCAGTGCCGAGGACCGGGGAAGGTGCTTGGCCGGTGATGGCTACCACTGGCGAGGAGTCCCTCAGGGCAGTCGCCAGACCAGTGAGTAGATTAGTCGCACCAGGGCCAGATGTGGCGATACATACCCCGACCTTGCCAGTGGCACGAGCATAGCCATCAGCGGCGTGGGCTGCAGCCCGCTCGTGGCGCATAAGCACGTGGTGGATGGGGTATTCGGGCAACGCGTGATATAAGTGTATTGCACCCCCTCCTGGGATGCCAAAGATGGTCTCAATTTCCTCGCGAACCAGGCTTTCGCAGACCACCTGTGCTCCTGTCAGTTTTAGAATGACACTTCCCTCCCCTTTTGGCTGGACTGTCGGTAATACTTTACTTTTGCTGCCTCTAAACAATGTCAGGCTTTAGATATTGGGTGGGCAGAATCAGAAATGGGTTTTTCGACAGTTGTGACGGCCTCCTTATCCAACGGTTTGTATTCCAGGCCGTGAGCGCTGGCGACTCCATCACAAGTGACATTGCTTTTATAGACGTTTACCCCTTTAGCCAGGGCAGCGTTACTATGCACAGCCTCGACGAAACCCAGGTTGGCCAGTTGAAGGGCATAGGGCAAGGTGGCATTGGTCAGGGCATAGGTCGAAGTGCGCGGCACGGCACCGGGCATGTTGGTGACGCAGTAGTGGATCACGCCCTCTTCGACGTAGACGGGGTCGTTGTGGGTGGTGGGGTGGGCTGTCTCAATGCAGCCGCCCTGGTCAATGGCCACATCAACGATCACGCTGCCCGGACTCATGCTCCTCACCATCTCCCGCGTGACCACGTGAGGCGCCCTGGCACCAGTGACGAGCACGGCTCCGATCACGACGTCAGCGCACCTGACGGCCTCGGCAACGTTGAGAGGGTTCGAGCTCAAGGTGACAAGATTACCCTGAAATATCTCGCCCAGGTGACGAAGCCTGTCTATCCTGAGATCAATGGCGACGACGCTGGCCCCCATACCCAGGGCCATCTCCACCGCATTCTTCCCCACGGTGCCAACTCCGATGACCACCACGGTGCAGGGAAGAACCCCGGGCACCCCGCCCAGAAGCTTGCCCCGCCCGCCGCTGGGCTTTTCCAGACAATGGGCAGCCACCTGTACCGACATCCTGCCGGCCACTTCGCTCATAGGCTCTAGCAAGGGTAGCTCGCCGTTCGGCAGCTCGACCGTCTCGTAAGCTATGGCTGTCACCTTCTTTTCCATCAGGAGCCTGGTCAAATCCTCCAGTTTCGGATTGGCGAGGTGAAGATAGGTAAATAGAAGCAGGTCTTCGCGGAAGAACCGGTATTCCGGCTCGATAGGCTCCTTGACCTTGAGCACCATCTCGGCTCCCCAGGCGTCGGCGGCGTTGGGTACGATCTCTGCTCCGGCTTGCCTGTACTCCTGGTCAGAGAAGCCGCTGCCTTCGCCAGCTCCCTTTTCGACGAGGACTTTGTGTCCCGCCTTGACCAACATGTCCACCCCGGCAGGTGTGGCGCCGACCCTGCTCTCGGCTGTCTTGATCTCCTTCAATACTCCGATGATCATCGTTGATCCTCCTTGATGTGCACCATCAGGCCCCTTTTACCCTCCTACACAGGACTTTCGCTTCGAGATCCCACTGATGAACAGTGCTTGCTCTTTTACAGAGGGAATCTTATGCAAAGCTCCCTCACTCTATGTCGGGCCTCCTGCAGCGTCCTCTCATCGCTCGGATGGGAAAGAACGGCATCAATGATGCTGGCGGTCTCATCCATTTCCACTTCGCGGAATCCCCTGGTAGTCATGGCCGAGCTTCCGAGACGTATGCCGCTGGTTACATTGGGGCCAAGGGGGTCGAAGGGGATTCTGTTCATGTTCGTCTCAATGCCCACATCCTCCAGAACCTCTTGGGCCCGCTTGCCCGTCATCTTCTTAGGCCTCAAATCCACCAGCACAATGTGACTATCCGTTCCCCCGGAGACGATGCGGTAACCGCATTCCTGAAGTGACTTGGCCAGCGCCCTGGCGTTAGCCACCACTTGTTTGGCGTAATCGTGGAACTCCTGGGTCATGGCCAAACGGAAGGTCACTGCTTTCCCCGCCATGAGGTGCACGTGCATCGAGCCCTGGACCCCAGGGAAGACGGCGGCATCAACCTTGTCGGCAAATTCCTTCTTACAGAGGATGATCCCACCACGGGAGCCACGCAATGTCTTATAAGTAGTGAAAGTAACAAAATCTGCGTAGGGGATCGGGGAGGGATACACTCCGCCAGCTATGAGCCCAGCGAAATGGGCCACGTCGGCTAGGAAATAGGCGTCCACCTCGTTTGCGATCTCACGAAATCTAGCGAAGTCGATGACCCTGGGGTAAGCGCTGCC
>Ga0268281_1001269_pt1 | contig 15095 bp, 9 predicted proteins | sample saktaG_10_FD_190134 | JGI IMG/M metagenome (GOLD analysis project Ga0268281, IMG submission 190134) | Saline water microbial communities from Sakinaw Lake, British Columbia, Canada - sak_2011_5_24_50m | ecosystem: Environmental > Aquatic > Non-marine Saline and Alkaline > Saline ... | reverse complement strand
ATTTTCCTGCGGGCAATTATGAATATCGTTGGAATATGCCGGGACTATCAGCAGGGATGTACGTTGTTCGTTTGTCTGGCGATCATGGCCATCAGACCTCCTGCAAAATTTTATATCTGAAATAAGTTAATGGTAACCATGTTTAAAAAAGTTAATGCAATACTTATACTGTTTATTGTGATTTACTCGGGAGGTCATTTACTTGAAGCAGAGGTCCTCTGGCAAACAGATTTTAATACTGCCTCGCTGCTGGAATGGACTATTGTAGATGATATTCATGGGCAAAAATCCGATTGGCACGTCTATGAGGGATTTCTAATTAATACGACTAACATTGGCGGTAAAAACAGGTTGGGTACTCATATTGTTACCGGTAGTGCTGACTGGCGGAATTACACCATGAAATCAGATATTGTATCAACTGATGATGACTATATTGGAATCCTGTTTCGTTATCGTGATGAAAAAAATTACTATCGGTTTTATGTTTCCGGGCAGAACGGGACCTTGTTTCTGGAAAAACGAACAGATGGGAAAATCGTAACACTGGCGTCTGCCAAAGAGCCCCTGGAATTGTGCAAAATGACTTTCTATGCCTCTGTTCATGAGGATACTATCAGGGTTTATATCAATAATCGAAAATATTTTGAGGTTACTGATAATAGCCATAAAATGGGTAAAATAGGTCTTATGACTTGTTATAATGAAGGGGCGTATTTTGATAATGTTACGGTATCCACATTTCATGATGTTCCGGTTGAATCGGAGTGTCCAAAGCTGGAATTCTGGTGTGGTCCGTATCTTCAAAATGTGCTTGGAGATAGCGCTACGATTATGTGGCAAACCAATTTACCTGCAAATTCATGTGTGGAATATGGTTTATCGGTAAAGACGATCAAGCGCATTGAATTCAATGAAGATAATAGGGTGCATGAAGTATGTCTTCGTAATTTAGAGCGGGGGCAAAGTTATCTATATCGGGTAATATCAGATTCACTTATCAGTGATTGGCATTCATTTAAAACAATGAAAGCCGATACTGAAAAATTTCGTTTTATACTGTACAGTGACAGTCAAAATAATTTCATTGTCCATTCAAAAATAGCCTCGGAAATAGTGAAATATCAACCGGATTTTATCGTCAGCGCCGGTGACCTGGCCCACGGTGGGCGGCGGTCTGACTGGGCGACAGAATTTTTTCTTCCAATGCGAGAAGTACTTAAGAATACGCCTATCTATGTATCGGTAGGTAATCACTCTTATGGGTCACCGCATTTTTCGGAATATTTTTCTTTTCCCGAACATAACCATGAAACCTATTATAGCATGCAGATAGGAAATGCCTATTTTATATTTTTGGATAATGCCAAGATAGATTTTCCTGATAAAGATTACTATACGGATATCGGAATGGGCAGCCCCCAATACAATTGGCTTGAGAAGGAATTAGGGTCTGCCTCTGCTCAAAACGCGGATTGGCTTTTCGTGGTTGCTCATGTGCCATGTTATTCAGAGTTTAGTACCGTTACCTTTAATGAAAATGTCGAATCTTTCGCTCCTCTTTATGACCGTTATAATGTAGATGCTGTTTTTTCCGGGCATATCCATGCCTATGAACGAGGCTATTCTGATGGAGTTTACTATATAATAACCGGTGGTGCAGGTGGTACTTTGGACCACAACAGACACAAAGATATTCCGGAAATTCAGATTTCTCAGGCGGGACACCATTACTGTGTTGTTGATATTAGCGGTCGTTCATTGGCATTCAGGCAGTTTAGTATTGACGGGGCACTTCGAGACAGTTTTTATATAGACAAAGATGATTGATAGCGCATTATGAGGATATAATGGAAGTAAACACAGAATTAGCGCGAATACGGACCCACCTGGCTAACGAGCGAACCCTGCTGGCATATATCCGGACATCGATTGCCTTTATCATGTTGGGGCTAGGGTTTATCAAATTATTTCCAGGAACGGTCAGAGCAATTTTCGGTGGCATTACTGTTGGAGTTGGTTTTATAGTATTACTGGCAGGAATAATTCGTTATTGGCGAGTCCGGCAATTGATTGGCAGGTACCAATAGCATGAGTTTCAGACTTGCTGATTTATCATGGTGGTTTAATCGGGGTTACTTTCCTGCAAAAGTGGTGAAAAACAGAAAATTTTTATTGACTCTGAGAGAAATATTTTATAAGGTATATAAGAATTATTATTTAAGAATAAATATTCAATGCGGTTCAAAATGTTACAGCCAGCCATAATTAAAAAGCCAATGATTTAAACAGAGTGGCAGTTGGGTGGCATTAAGAAAGGAGGTCGGAAGATATATCTTGCAAAGGGTTATTAAGACAAATAAAAAAGGAGAGTGTATGAAAAGTCGAAATTTATTTTTATGTATGCTGTTTCTTCTGTTGACGCTTTCAGTTAACTCCTATGCGAATGTGTATGCATCGCATATTGAGGTAAGTGCTACAGAATTTTCAGCAGACGGCATCGCTGTTATGAGCATCTCGTTTATTTTAAATGAAGCGGCTGATAACGGAGTGGATGTCAAAATTTATGACAGCGGAAATGTTCTTGTAAGAACCATTTCACTGCTGGCCGGTGTCAAAGGTATCAATACCGTGGAATGGGATGGTACTGATGATTCCGGGAATTTTGTTTTAGTTGATAAGTATACTGTTGAAGTTATTGCCAGCGATGATGGCTACACAGAATGGACAAAAATCAGTGATGATACTAAAACAGTTATGTATTCTGGCAAGGGAATTGAAGTCAACAAAGACCCTGAAAGTCCTTATTTTGGCAGAATCTATGTCGCTAACGGCGCACCGGGAACCAGTGGAAATGCCGGCGCTTTTTACAACGGTGACGGAATATACATGTACACACCTGATCAGGATACGATCAATTTTTCTGATGCCAGTGTTGACTGGAGTTCCTCCAGTAATTCACCGTTTAAAACAACTATCGGTGAAGATGGCAGTGTGTATGTTTGTGATTATGGTCATGACTGGCTCTGGCAATTTGATCCAGAAATTAGTGCTGCTTCAGCAAAACTGATTCTTGATGATGATAACCGGGTAACAGATCAGTGGATTGCTGCAAATTGGGTCCATGGTAGTGGCGCCGATCGTCAGATTTATACAGCAGATGCCCATTATGCGACTGGCCAAGGTATCATTATGTATGCGATTGGAACCAATGAATTGATGCCTGATGGTGATACAGGCGTTTTGGCTGTTGCAAGACCTAATAATGGTTATTATCAGAATGATGTTGAAGTTGCCAGTGACGGCAGTATCTTTTTCAGTCAGAGACGGTCTGCTAAAGGTGAAATACTTGACAAAGATGGTAAACCAATTGATGTAAAGGCGGCTGGTGAAGCTTATCCTCTGGTAAAATATCCGGCATATACCGGTACAACATTGACGATTGATGATACACTTTGGACAGTTCCTATGAGTTATGTAGGTGCTGAAGGCATTGCCCTTGATGAAGCAAGAAATCGCGTTGCCTGGGGTGATTATTATTCCGGGAAAGTATATGTTCACAATGCCACAACGGGCGAATTGCTCTGGACGGTTGAATCCGGACGTAACCGCTCAATGGATCTGGCTTTTGATGCTGTTGGAAATCTTTATCAGGCTGACAACTCCTCGGAATACTGGACAATGATTTCTCCTCCCGACGGAGTTAATAGTTACACGACCTCCGCACTGGATACAATCGCGGTATATCCTCCATCTGTATATGAAGGTAAGGTTGTTATTACTGAATTTACGTATAATTCAGAGTATTATGATAACGAATGGGTTGAATTGTATAATGCTTCCGACGAAACGATTGATATAGTCGGTTGGTCATTGCGTGATAATCCCGATTCTCACACGCCGGTTGTTATTCCGGATTCCTGTGATACTGAATTGCTGCCCGGTGAATATTTCACTATCTGGACTGGCGGCGACGGACAGGACCACGGTTGGCCGCTGCATTTTGATCCCGATCTGAATGTTGCCTATGATTTTGGTTCATCGACAGATCTAACTCCCATCGGGTTTAATAACGATGGCGATGTTTTGAATCTCTGGGATGCCACAGGCAGCAGAGTTGATCTGGTTGATTTTCAGGATGAGTTCGCCTATCCCAGAGAGCAAAGATGGGGTACCGGAGCTACCTGTGAACTGATCGATCCCCTTGGTGATAATAATGATCCTACAAACTGGATGGCCAGCTGGTTTTATGGTGGAACACCTGCCGCAGCAACGGTAATCGACAAACCAGATTATCCGAACGTAATGATTACTGAAGTAATGTACAACAGTGCCGGTACGGATTTCGAATATATAGAACTGATGAATGCCGATGATGTTACCGTTGATATTCTCGGCTGGTGGATTATGGATGACAGTCCGACGCATACTAAATTACCTATTCCTGATACCTGTGACACAGAATTGGCACCTGGAGACTTTTTCACAATCCTGGTTGCTAAAGGTTCTGATCCCGGGTTCGTTCCGGATTTTGATATCAGTCCTCCAACTGGTGACATTGGATTGAATAATGATAAGGATAATATCATTCTTTTCAATGCCGGTGACTCCATGGTTACCTATATGCATTATGATGATGGTTCGTCCAGCTATGCTGAATTTGCTCACGCAACTGCGGCAGACGGATCCGGCCCTTCACTGGAGCTGGTTGACCTGATGGGTGATCCCTATGATCCATTGAACTGGCAGGCCAGTATTAATGACGGTGGAACGCCCGGTTATCTGAACATTACTCCGGCCAAACTGGTATCCGCAGAAGTGACTGGTGAAACAACGGTTGTGATTGAATATTCCGAAGAGGTTGATTCGACTACTGCTGTGACACTGACAAACTATGTCATTGATCATGAAAAAGGAAATCCAACGGCTGCAGTCTGGACTGGTAATATGGTCGAGCTGACGACTTCCAAGATCGCCTGGGATACTGTTTATACGGTAGCGGTCTGGAACGTTGAAGATCTCGAAGGATTTGCGATTCTTGATAGCAGTACGATCACTTTCAAACGTGAAAGCCCTGACCATGAAGGTCCGGTGGCATTGTTGGCGAACGCAATGACCGATTCAACCGTCATCGTTAAATTTGACGAAGAGGTTGATTCTACGTCTGCGGTCGTTTTGACGAATTACACAATTGATAACTCAATTGGTAATCCGACGGCTGTAAAATGGATGGGTGCTGAAGTTGAGCTTCTGATTGGAGCAAAACTGTCATTTACATCTACTTATACAGTTATTGTCAATAATGTGATTGACATGTATGATAACCTGAAAACTGAGCCGGATACACTGGCATTTGTTCTTAAGGATTATCGTGGTAAAATTGTGGTGTCAGAATTTACCTGGAATTCGGAATTTTATGATAATGAATGGTTTGAGCTCTGTAATAATTCTACCGACACAATCGACATTCTGGGATGGTCATTTAAAGATGAGCCTGCATCACATGCATTACTGATTATACCGGATACTTGTGACACCGAACTGGCTCCTGGCGAATTCTTTACGATCTATATATATGGAGAAGGTGAAGAAAAAGGATGGCCATTGCATTTTAGTCCGGATCTGAATCGTGCTATTGATTATACCGATACGACGCGTAATCATATTTGGAACTTGAATAATGGAGGTGGTGATATCCTTTATATGTGGGATGAAGCCGGCCGGCTTGTTGAGGAAATTAGCTACTGGCCTGTCGAAACCTTCAACCTGCAGGTTAAATGGGGTGTCGGTGTGACCCTTGAGCGGATTGATCTCAGTGGTTCTTGCAGCGATCCTGCCAATTGGCAAGCCAGTTGGTACTATGGCGGCTCTCCCGGCACAGCTAACCGCATCGAGAGACCGGTCTATCCGAAAATTGTCATTAACGAAGTAATGTACAATAGTGCTGACGGTAATACGGAGTTCGTTGAACTTAAGAACCTGGATAATGTTGCAGTTGACATCAGTGGCTGGTGGCTTCGTCGTGATAATCCGACAATGCCAAAAGTTGGTTTTACAGCTGGTTCTGTACTTCAGCCGGGCGGCCTTTATACGATTCTGATTGACTCTCTCTTTGGTCAGGATTTGGGCTTTGTACCGGATATGAATTATACAGATACGTCAAAAATCAATTTTTCAAACAGCAATGATAACGTGATTCTGTTTAATGACAGTGATTTGATGGTGACCTACATGCATTACGATGATAATGCCCACAGCTATATGGAATTTGCACATGCGGTTGAAGCTGATGGTGGTGGAAAATCACTGGAATACTGGGATTACAGATGTGAGAATTGGGAGCCGATGGCCTGGGCTGCTAGCCAGGATTCAGGCGGAACTCCCGGTGCCGAGAACTATATCTATGATGTGGTTCCGCCGATGGTTGATTCGGCGATGGCGGTGATTGGTGATACAACCGTAGTTGTCTGGTTTAGCGAAGATGTGAACTATACCACGGCCACGAACAAGAATAACTACACAATTGATAACGGTATCGGTAATCCGCTGTATATCTTAATGGAAGAGAACGATAAGGTTGTTCTTTTCTTAAATCCGGCCAATCCGCTGGCAGAAGGAACAAATTATGTTGTGACAGTAACCGGTGTCAGGGATATTGAAGGCAATGAAATTGCTGAGAACAACACAGCATCCTTTGTTGGTGTTGCCAATACCGGGATTCATGCAGACGATGCGATGCCAAAGGTATTTGCACTGCATAAGAACTATCCGAACCCGTTTAATCCGATCACAACGATCAATTACGATCTTCCTAAAGAAGCGAATGTTCGCATTGTGATTTACGATTTGATGGGCAGAGAAGTCCGTACCCTGGTAAATACACACCAGAGAGCCGGCTATCAGACAATCCATTGGAATGCCTTGGATAATTCGGGGCGCCAGGTAAGTTCTGGTTACTATTTTTATGTGATGGATTCTGATAATTTCCACAAAACACAAAAAATGCTGTTACTGAAATAGCAAAATGGTTCTTGAAAAAAGGCTGCCTTCGGGCAGCCTTTTTTTATCTTTTTCAGGAAAATGAAATAGTCAAATTAAGATAAAATATTGTTTCGTCATTTATTGTGAATATTTAAATGTACATAAGCAAAATATCATTGATTTCAGCGAACATTTTTATTGACTTTTTAGGCATTATTCTGCAAACTTAACCGGAATTAATATTTATGAATTAATATTCAGTTCTTTTAAATGTTGGGTTTTTTAATAATATTCACAAATTACCCAAAACCACTGAATAAGGAATTTCAAAATGAGATTGATACATATGGCAAGTTTAATTGTTCTGATGTTTATGGGATGTTCAAATAAAGTTGAACAACCGATGGACTTTTATAATAAATTGAACATTCTGCCCATTCAGGCACATCGCGGGGGTGGATTGGCGTTACCGGAAAATACATTGGAAACATTTGAAACCACCTGGTCCTGGAATATAATCCCGGAAGCTGATATCCGCACTACCAGTGATGACATTATTGTGTGTATGCATGATGATACTGTCGGCAGAGTTGCACCAGACGCTTCAGAGCAACTTAAAAAATTGAAGTTTGAAGAACTCGATTTAAAAACTGTTAAATCATTGGATGTAGGTAGTTACCGGGGAAAACCCGGAGAGCGGATTCCGACCCTTGAAGAGGTGTTTTCTGTCATGCAGGGACACCCTGAAAAATTGATGTATCTGGATTATAAACACATTGATATGGATCGTCTAGCGGCGTTAGTCCATAAATATCGACTTGAAAAACAGATTATTTTTACTACAAAAGAACATAATTTGATTATAGAATGGAAAAAACGAATACCGGAGTCCTTGACTATGATCTGGATTGGTGGCTCATTGCAGAATAAAAAGGACACATTTTCAGCTCTTCAGAAAACAAAATTTGAAGGATTGACCACATTACAGATCCATGTAAAGTTGGATAAAAGCGGACAATTTACACCGAATGCTGAATATCTGAAGACCTGCCAATCTGAAGTTGAACAATACGGAGTACTTTTCCAGGTCTTACCGTGGAAAATTAATAATCCAGAAGTTTATCAAAAATTAATGGATATTGGAGTTCGTTCGTTTGCAACAGATTATTCTGAAATGACCGTTTCTGTTTATAACAACTACTTAAAAAACCGGAAAAATTAAAGATGACAAGGTGAAAATCAGGAGTATAACGAGGTGATTTTACACGAAATAGAAACCGCTCAGCGTATTAATAATGCACTGAAAACGGCCGATACTACAAAATTGATTGAAATCGGTTCAGGCGCAATTCAAAAAACAGGACCAGTATTTAAAAAGTGTTTCAACAATGCTCCAGCCATTATTATTGCAGATTCAAACACCTATAAAGCAGCGGGTAAGCTGGTTGAAAATAGTCTTAAATCGGGTGATATCGATCTTCAAAAAACATTTATAATGACCGATCCGGATTTGTATGCTGAAATAAAGTACATTGATCAATTAGTCAAACTGTTATCAGAAACAAATGCTATTGCGATTGCGGTTGGTTCCGGCACGATTAATGATCTGACAAAACTGGCTTCTTATCGCTGTGGCAGGCAATACATGTCCATTGCTACGGCCGGGTCGGTTGATGGTTATACGGCATTTGGTGCATCGATTACCGAAAGGAGCTTCAAGCAGACGTTTTTTTGCCCTGCACCAATGGCAGTAATTGCAGATCTGGATGTGATCGCCGATGCACCTTTGGAAATGAACGCCTGGGGTTATGCCGACCTGTTGGCAAAAATTCCTGCCGGCGCGGATTGGATTATTGCGGATGCCATTGGCGTAGAACCAATTGATAAAATATCATGGACACTGGTTCAGGGACCTCTTCGAAAATTAGTTTCTGATCCAACGGGAGTTAAGCACAAAAATCATCAGGCACTGTGTTTTTTAATGGAAGGCCTGATCATGAGTGGCCTGGCAATGCAGCAGGCACAATCGTCACGACCGGCTTCAGGTGCAGAACATCAGTTCAGTCATCTCTGGGACAATCAACATCACAAGCACAATGGTCAAACACCTTCCCATGGATTTAAAGTTGCAATTGGATCACTGGCGTCTCTGGCATTGTATGAAACCCTATTCGATCTTTGGGGAGATTCGACGAAGATTATGCTTAAAGATGTCCATTCTTACTGGAAAAATTTTTCTGATATTGAAAAAGAGATCCACCATAAATTCCCGGATCCTGTTGAAGCAATGCTGGTAATTGAACAAAGCAGAGAGAAGTATATTGATTTCACTGATCTGGAAAAGCGGCTGATACGAGTAGCTGAAATATGGCCGGAATTAAAAGGTATGCTGGAACAACAGTTAATGGGATATTTGGAATTTAAAACAATGTTACAGCAGGTTGATGCTCCTATATCACCGATGAATATCGGCATTGAATTAGGACGATTAAAAGAGAGTTATGGACTTGCCCAATTGATCCGGAAACGTTATACAATTCTGGATTTTGTGAAGGAACTCGGAATATTTGAGACCTGTGTAAATAATATATTTAACTCTGAAAAATACTGGAAATCTGAAACAGAACAACCGGGTAACCGATAACATATATGAGCAAACAAGTGATTGATTTGGAGCAACTTTCGAAAATATGTCATATAGTCCTCGATATGGATGGGACTATTTATAATGGAAACAAACTGTTTGACTTCACACCTAAGTTTTTCAACACACTAAAAGAGTTGAATATCCATTATACATACCTGACCAATAATTCTTCCAGAAATGTTACCCAATACCTTGAAAAATTGCAGGGTATGGGACTCAAAGGTACAAAGGATAATATTTATACATCCTCTTTGTCAACGATAGATTATCTGGTATCTGAGCGTAAAGAAATCCGAAAACTGTATGTACTGGGTACAGAGGGTTTAAAATCTGAGTTTCGTGAATCCGGTTTTCAAGTGATAAACGATGAAAATGAAGAAGATCCTGATGCAGTTATTGTTGGTTTTGACACATCTCTGGACTTTGAACATTTATGTAAGGCCGGATACTGGATCAAGTTAGGGAAACCGTTTATTGCAACGCATCCGGATCGTATCTGCCCAACAGATCAGCCCACCTTACTTGTGGACTGTGGCGCTATTTGTGCCTCACTGGAATCAGCCACCGGCCGAGCTCCAGATAAAGTTTTGGGTAAACCCGATCCCGGTATGATTTGGGGCATAATGGATCGTAATGGATTAAAAAAAGAGGAGGTTGCGATGGTTGGCGATCGTCTCTATACGGACATTGAAATGGCTCATCGGGCCGGGGTAATGGGGATTTTGGTATTATCCGGAGAGGCGACGCGGGATGATGCGAAAACCAGCACTACCCGACCGGATTTGATCGTTAAAAATATTGAAATTCTAGGGGAATTATTGATCGAAAGTCGCAACCAATGAAAAAAGCCACATCTTCAGACTATGGAATACGGGAGTAATTAGATGTTTTTAAGCAATATGTTCAGCTTTCTCAAAGTAGCACCGGATATACCCCGAATAGCCGACGACAGTGAGATGCGCAAACAGTACAAATATTGGCGTTTCAGGGTAATGTATGCAATGCTATTTGGCTATATTGGATTTTATTTTGTCAGAAAAAGTCTTGCAGTAGCGATGCCGGTCATCGAGCAGGAATTTAATATTCCGAAAGCGCATCTGGGATTAATTCTTACGGCGTTTGGGGTAACCTATGGAATTTCAAAGTTTATCAACGGTTTTGCAGGAGATCGAACAAATCCACGGTATTTTATGGCTTTAGGATTGGTTTGTTCAGCGATTATTAATGTATTTTTCGGATTAAGTAGTGGAGTTATCGCCTTTGGCATTTTCTGGATTCTGAATGGCTGGTTCCAGGGCATGGGTTGGGCCCCTAATAGCCGCACATTGGTAAACTGGTATTCTGCCAAAGAAAGAGGAGTCAGGTTTTCAATAACAAATTCCGCTGTTTCGATTGGGGCTTCTGGGGTTGTATTTTTGAATGGATTTTTAATTGTGCGGTATGGTTGGCGGTCCTGTTTTTTTGTACCAGCCGGAATAGCCGTACTGGCAGCATTATTTGTTTTAAATCGACATCGTGATCGGCCTCAGTCACTGGGTCTTCCTCCGGTTGAGGAATATATGGGTGAAGAGGCTGATATTACTGATACGGATGTGGGAAAAAGTATACCCTATAAAGACATTGTAATGAAATATATTTTTAAAAATCCAGGAATGTGGATTGTCTGTCTTGCCAATCTTTTTTTATATGTTATTCGATATTCGGTTTTGGATTGGGGAACAACGTTCTTGACGGAGAGCAAGGGGGCCGATATAACCCAGGCCGCCTGGATTGTCGGCGGTTATGAATTGGCCGGTCTTGCGGGAATGCTGGTAGGTGGATGGGCTATGGACAAGCTGTTTAAAGGCTATGGTGGCAGGACCTGTGCCATATATATGGCGTTATGCGGGATTTTTATTTTCCTTTTTTGGAGATTGCCGATCCAGTCTGTTTATATCAATGGATTATTAATATGGGGGGCAGGTTTTATGATTTACGGGCCACAGTGCCTGGTAGCAGTAATTGCGGCCAATATGGTGCCGAAAAGTGCTGGCGCTGCCGCTATTGGATTAACAGGATTATTTGGCTATATGAGTACGGTGATTTCCGGCTGGGGACTAGGTGCAATTGTTGATAGATATGGGTGGAATACCGGCTTTTTACTTTTGGTATTCTCGGCTGTTATTGCGATGATTTTATTTATTCTGTTATGGAATAGCAATCCCCATCTGCCTGGGACAAAGGCTTATGCAGAACATGGGAATAATAAACTTTCCGGCAGTGCAGCTTAATGAACGCGAAATAGTAAGTTTCTCTATTGCTAATTGAATTAAAATTAATGGATAAAATAGATATGGAAAAAGAAAGTTGAAAATAGCAATTGACTGTGACAACGCAGCCACTGACCTGAAAAAAGTGGTGTATGAATACCTGAGAGATTCAGGAGTAAATATTACCGATTTAAATTACAGTGCGGCAAAACCTGCCATGTATCCTGAAATTGGATATAATCTGGCGTTGAAGGTCCAAAAGGGTGAGTACGATCGGGGTATTCTGATCTGTGGTACCGGGCTTGGTATGGCAATAATTGCAAATAAAGTTGAAGGCGTTTACGCCGGAGTGTGTCACGATGTCTATTCCGCTGAACGTTTAATGAAAAGTAATAATGCCCAGGTATTAACAATGGGTGCGCGAGTGATTGGCGCTGAGTTGGCCAAGATGATTGTTGATGCCTGGTTAAATTCGGAATTCAGCGGTGGGCGATCACAGCCAAAGGTTGAAGAAATAAAAGACTTGGAACACCAGTCATTTCATTCCTGAAACGATACGGTTCCATTATCTCTCTTCTCGTTTCTCCTCTTCACAAATTCTCTCAACATCCCAGTTTTACTAGGGTGTTGGGAGAATTTCTTTTACAGACGATTTCAGGATAATTCTAATAACGCTTTCGCACCGATATCATCGATGATTATCGAATTTATTAAATTACCTTTTATGGCAGCTGCGAGCGCTTCCGCGCGATTGGCTCCGCTGGTAACAGCAATTACCTGGGGAATCTTTTTCAACTGTTCCAGACTTACACCGATAACATGATTGCGATATTCCGTATCGCATTCTTCACCGGATTTGTTGAAAAAGTGGCCACATATTTCTCCAACAACGCCTTTTTGAATCAGGTAATTGATATCGTTTGTCTTAAGAAAATCCCGGTCATAAAACACAGAATTACCGTGCATACCCACTCCGACAAAAGCCAGATCGGCATTCCCGATCCGGGACAACACAAATTTTATTTGATCGTGAGAAACAAAGGCATCATGGGTGTGGCTATTGGTAGTAATTGCTGGTGCCTGAAGCCGTAAAAATTGACCATTCCAGCGCTTGGAAAGTTTCCGAGTGATCTCAATTGCATCATCCTCTTTAATGTGTGTACTTATATCTCCCATAGCCTGAATAAATGTCACTCCTGGTTTGTTTCCCGAAGGAAACATATTGTCAGTCAGGCTGTTGATATGTCGGCCCGCTGCAACACAAATGGCAGAATTGGGTTGAATCATACAACTTACAATCGGACCGGCGAAATGACCCAAAGCACGTCGCCGATTTTCCTCAGAATGCCCGGGGGTTGTCTTAATCACCACAACTGTGCCCAGATTATGGATTTTTTTAATTTTATCTTCAATTTCGTTGTCTCTGGGCGAAAAAGGTTTGACTGATATCTGGACGATACCACGCTTGCGGGCTTCTTCCAATAAACGTGATACCGTTGCTTGCGAAATTCCGGCCAATTCCGAAACTTTGGCCTGTCCAAGACCCTCGAGATAATAAAGTGTTGATACTAAAAGCAATAAATCGTCGGATACATTAATCTTAATGGTTTACCTCACTTTAAAATGAACAGTTTCTTGATTCCCTTAGATCATCCTGACAGAAAAATAAGATATTTAGAATATTTATACAACTACAAAAAAACATATTATGAACATGTTCGTTGAAACAATAGTATTTTCTCCCAGATTTATTAATTTATCCATGGGCAATAAAGAAAAAGATGGTTATATGAAAAACTTGTTGACTTTTACTTGCAAAGATTGCAAACTATGAAAGAATTAATATTTATGAATATATATTCTATACATTATCTCAGGTTATGCTAAAAAATAAAACACAAAAAATAAGCCAAACAAAAAACATCTCCCTAAATGATGATTTCAGGCTTTTACCATGTCAACTGATAATCATTTTATGAAAAGAATCCAGTATGCTTAATTTGTCGGAGATTTTAATGAATAAACGATCTGTTATTGCTACTTTAATAATTACCGCTTTATTTCGGGTCGCTTTTTCGGGTACAACCGGTAAAATCAGCGGTAAGATTATAGATGCAAATACAAGTGAACCGGTTATTGGAGCCAATATCTATCTTGAAAATACCGATTACGGTGCTGTATCCGACGTTGATGGAAATTATTTTATCATCAATGTCTCACCGGGAATGTATAGCCTGGTATGTTCATTTATTGGATATGAGAAAATCACATATACCGGGATTTCGGTCAGTGTGGACAGAACATCGTCGATGAATTTTGAAATTAAACCGGAAACGATTCAGGGCAAAGAAGTTATCGTTGTTGGTGAACGTAAAGTAATTGAAATGGACCGGACGAACACAGCTGCCTATGTCTCTTCCGAAAACATTGAAAAGATGCCAGTTCAGGAATTAGACGATCTGATCCAGCTTCAGACTGGTGTTGTGAAAGATGCCAGTGGTGAATTCCATATTCGGGGTGGTCGGGCTGGTGAGATTGCTTACTTAATTGATGGTGTTCCCATTACCGATCAGTACAATGGTGGCAGTTCAATCGGTCTGGAAAACAATTGGGTACAGGAACTTCAGATTATCAGCGGCACGTTTAATGCTGAATACGGACAGGCTCAGTCCGGTGTGGTTAATATCGTGACAAAAGAGGGTGCTAAGCAATTTAAGGGAAATATTTCTGTTGCGATGGGGGATTATTTATCCACCCATAATGATGTATTTATGAACATTGATCATCTGAACATAGGCGAAACGGATATTAGCACCAATCTTCAGGGACCATTTCCGATTATCCCAAAGGGCTCATTTTATACATCGCTACGCTATTATACGACCGATGGGTGGCTCTATGGACAACGGAACGTGCGGATTGAGGACACTGTGCCGATTCAGCAATATATTAACCAGGCCAATAAAACGTATAGCTCAGATCAAACCCTATACGGAATTCCGATTTCCGATTCTTTGCAAACCGGTGATGGCGAATATATTCCAATGAACTGGAAGAACAAACTTTCGTTCTATGGAAAATTGACGACAAAACTGGGTCCGGCAAAAATCAATTACTCACTATTTTATAATGACGATAAAAGTAAAAGTTATTCGGATGCTTACCGATATGCTCCCGATGGTGTCCGCACGAATTATGGGACAAGTTTCAATCACATA
>Ga0268281_1001268_pt1 | contig 15103 bp, 25 predicted proteins | sample saktaG_10_FD_190134 | JGI IMG/M metagenome (GOLD analysis project Ga0268281, IMG submission 190134) | Saline water microbial communities from Sakinaw Lake, British Columbia, Canada - sak_2011_5_24_50m | ecosystem: Environmental > Aquatic > Non-marine Saline and Alkaline > Saline ... | reverse complement strand
ATGCTTTAGGAGATCTAAAGAAAGAAATCTTTGTAGCACAGTACAAAACAAAGCTTCCAAGCGAACAGGAAATAAAATCTAAATTAAGAAATGATTAGTGTTGAATTCATACTAACAAAACCAACAAAGCCTAACGTGCTAAAACTGCAATTCAAAAACAAGATGGAATAATAAAAAAACAAATCAAATCAATAAAACCTGAAGGCTACAATAGTGGTGACAGTGTCCGCACAATTGAGCTGGTCCAATTTTGACAACAATGTTGTCAGAATTAAGCTGGTCCATTAAAAAGAATAAAGGGGAAATACAAGATGAGTAAAAAAAGTATAGTTAAAAAGGAAAAATTAGAAGGCTATGAACAGCTACTTAATGATATAAAATCCATTCTACAAACAGGTTTGTCCAAGGCGTACAAAGCAGTTGATAATATCAAAGTACAGACTTATTGGCAAATTGGAGAAAGAATAGTAAGAGAAGAGTTGCAACACAAGGAAAGAGCAGATTATGGTAAAAAGATAATTATTTTATTAGCTCCAGAGACAGGTATGGATGAACAAACACTGCGTCACATGATCAAGTTTTATAAAACATACCCAATTTTCTCCGCAGTGCGGAGAGAATTAAGCTGGACGCATTATAAAACATTGGTATATGCTAGAAATCGAGAAGAAATGCTTTTTTACGAAACTCAATCTATAATCAATAGCTGGAGTACAAGAGAGCTAGAAAAGAGAATAAGAAATAAAGAATACGGAAAAGCAAGGAAAAAAGGTGAAATAGTAATTAGGGTACCAAAACAATTACCCTCCCCTGAAGAAGTTTTCAAAGACAGTTATGACTTTAAATTCTTGGATTTGAAAAAAGATTATAAAGAAGAAGATTTGAAAGATGAGTTAATAAACAAACTGGGAAAATTTCTGCAGGAGCTTGGCTCAGACTTCTTTATTGGCAGAAGAGAAGCCCCTGTTTTAATTGGTGGAAATTATGACAAAGTTGATCTTGAATTATTTCATTCAGGGTTATTATGCTATATCTTAGTAGAAATAAAAACAGAGAAGTTTAAGCATTCTCATGTCAGCCAGATGTACTCTTACTTAAACTGGTATAAAGAGAATAAAGGGCATCCAAACCAAAATAGCCCAATTGGACTGATAATATGCAAAACAAAAGATGAAGAAACTATTCATTATGCTTTAGGAGATCTAAAGAAAGAAATCTTTGTAGCAGAATATAAAACAAAGCTTCCAAGCGAGCAGGAAATAAAATCTAAATTAAGGTTGACTGCGACGAAGAGATAGTTAAGACATTGAAGAAATTGTGTGAAGAAAACAACATAAAACTTAGGACTATTATTGGCCTAGGTGCAACAAACAATGCAAAGGTTGGCTTGTATAACACAGAGGAAAAAAGTATTGCTCAAAAGAGCTTATTGGCGACCATGAAATTGCCCACTTGTATGGAAACATTTCAACAATGAAAGGTGAAACATACTTGCACATACATGCAAACCTCTGCAACCAGGAACACAAGTCTTTTGGGGGCCACTTAAACTCAACAGTTGTAAGCGCAACCTTTGAGGCAGTGATAAAAGTTATTGACGGCAAGGTTGACAGGGCTTTTAATGAAGAAATCGGCTTAAATTTATATAAATTCAAATAAAACTTTCATAAAGAAAATATTAAGTCCTAATTAAGCTTTTTTATTTCTGGTTTTATACCTAGTTTTTCTGCTCCTTCTTCTATTTTGCCGTGGTAACCGCAGGCATAAAAAACAGCCTCCATGACATTAGTTCCAAAGCTTCTTCCTTCTATCCTTGGAGTGGTTGTTATAAGGTAAGAGACACCTCTGCTCTCAAAAAGCTTAAAATCTTCTTCAGTTGTTGTGTTTGTTATTATTATTTTTCCCTCAAGGCTTTCAGGAAGATTGTCTTTTATATAAAGACAGTCTCCTGCAATAATCTCTGCATTTTCTAGCTGCTTGATTTTTTTTATTGTTGTCTTTTCCTGCTTTTTACCAGTAGGGTATAACTCTTTGAAGGGTATGCCTTTCCAAAGTCTAATGCCAAAAAAACTAATTCCATTTAAAATAGGTGGTATAATGATAGGAGCTACAAAGTTTATATATTTCAATGAAGGAAGGTAGATAGGCAAGTGAAGTGCAGAAGCAAAGTCTCCATACCACATCTTAACACCTGCTTTTTCAAGTGATAAGGCCATTGAATAGCGGTCAACTGCACTCGGCATGTAACCCTTTTTTCCTTTGAGAACTATATCACTATTATCCTCAATAAAATCAGCAATTTTTTCCTCTAAAACTTCTTTAACACCCTCGCCGTCAAATATTTTGGTTTTAATGCCTTTCCCAACATCTTTAAACTCTGGCAAGGGGTATACTCTTCCATTAACATAAAGTGCATGATTTGTACCGCCTATACCAAAGGCATCAACTTCATTATCAAGTTCTTTATATTTCAGCTTCATTAAACTAATACTTCCATCTGTCCCTATTCTTTCAACAAGAATCTTTTCCCCTCCTAGCTCTATTTCAACACTTTTATCTCTTTTAGAAGAGCCTAGGCTTATGCTTACAACATGCTTCATATTATCATCTGTTATTATGTAATGCAATCAAAATTTAAATACATTATGGTAATATAAAGTATATACTAACCATTTAATTTTACAGACAAAAAACAACAGCTTTATAAACGCCTATTAATTCTCTAAAAAAAGCTCAGTAAAAGTATTTAAATCTTAAACTGGATGATTTAAATATCATAAACAACTAAACAAGCCTGAAAAAAAGTCTTTCAGTACAAAGTTTAGCAACTAAACTTGTTCTTGAAGGAAGGCTTTATTAAAAGGCTTATTTTTGCATTAAAACCTGTAATTTAGGTTTATTTAGCAAATTAAAAGGCAATACAATGGCAAAAGCAAGAAATCCAAGACACGGAAGCATGCAGTTCTGGCCTAGAAAGAGGTCTAAACGAGCTTATGCTAAAGTAAGGTCTTATGCCAATTCAAATGAGAAAAACATACTTGGATTTGCAGGCTATAAAGTAGGAATGACTCACCTTTTAATCAAAAGCACAAGGCCAAACTCAATGACTCAGGGAGAATCAATATTCAGGCCTGTAACAATAATAGAATGCCCTTCACTAAAAGTTGCAGCAATAAAGTTTTACAAAAGAACTGCATATGGATTAAAAGCAGTTAACCAAATATTATCAAAGAATTTTGACAAAAACCTAAAGAGAAAGATGCTCATACCAAAAAAAGAAAACAACCAGAAAGAGCCAGAATCTTATGATGAATTAAGGCTTTTGGTTTATACACAACCTGGCTTAACAGGGATAGGAAAGAAAAAGCCAGAACTCTTTGAGACTGCAATTGGCGGAACAAAAGAAGAGCAGCTTGCTTATGCAAAGGAAAAGCTTGGCAAGGAAATAATTGCAACTGAAATCCTAAAGCCAGGGCAGTTAGTTGATGCCCATTCTATTACAAAAGGAAAAGGCCTGCAGGGTGTTATCAAAAGATTTGGGGTATCATTAAAATCACATAAATCAGAAAAAAAGAAAAGGTCAACAGGAAACCTTGGACCCTGGAACCAATCTTCTATGTGGAGGGTTGCACAGCCAGGCCAGATGGGTTACCACCTTAGGACAGAGTATAACAAGCTGATAATAAAAATTTCAGACAAGCCAGAGGGCATAAATCCAAAATCAGGCTTTAAGTATTATGGCCTTGTGAAGAACAGCTATATCCTGGTTAAAGGATCTATACAAGGGCCTGCAAAAAGGCTTATAAGATTAAATTATGCTATAAGGCCGCATAAAAGAAAGCATTCAGAAACATTTGAAATAGAGCATATTAACACTCAAAAATGAAAATACCAATATTAAATATATTAAAAGAAGAAATTGGAAAGCAGGAGCTTCCTGTTCAGTTTGAGGAAGAGGTAAGGCCGGATTTAATAAAGAGAGCTGTTATCTCAATACATGGCAATGCAAGGCAGGCTTATGGAGCAGATCCTATGGCTGGAAAAAAATCTTCTGCAAAGTTGTCAAGAAGAAGGCATGTTTACAAAACATCTTATGGAATAGGAATTTCAAGGGTTCCAAGAAAAATAATGAGCAGACGTGGAACAAGAATGAACTGGGTCGGTGCCTTTGCACCTGGAACAGTTGGCGGAAGAAAAGCACACCCACCTAAAGCTGGCAAAGACTGGACAAAGAAAATCAACAAAAAAGAAAGAAGAAAAGCAATAAGAAGCGCAATTGCAGCAACACTGTCAAAAGAGCTTGTAAGCAAGAACCATATTATTCCTGATAATTACCCGTTTATAATAGAAAACAAATTTGAATCACTGAAAAAAACAAAAGAAGTAGAAGATGTTTTGAAAAAAATAGGCCTTGAAAAAGAGATTGAGAGAGTAAGTGAAAAGACAATAAGAAGCGGAAAAGGGAAGAAAAGAGGAAGAAAATACAAAAGCAAAACAGGGCCGTTAATCATAGTTTCAAAAGACTGTAACCTATTGAAAGCAGCAAAAAACATAGAAGGAATAAATGTAATAATAGTAAAATCACTTAATGCAAAATCATTAGCACCATCAGCCAGTCCTGGGCGCTTAACAATATGGACGCAGGATGCAGTCAAAGAATTAGGAGATAAAAAATTATTCATGTAAAATGGAACCATATAAAGTTATCAAATATCCTTTGTCAACAGAAAAATCTGTTAGGCTTATGGAATCAGAGAATAAATTAGTCTTTACTGTACATAGGAGTGCAACAAAACAGGATGTAAAGAAGGCTATTGAAGAGATTTTCAAGGTGAAAGTATTAAAAGTAAATTTATTGATAAATGGCAATGAAAAAAAGGCATATGTCAAGCTGAGTGATGATACACCAGCTATTGACATTGCAACACAATTAGGGTTGATGTAAAAATGTGGAGGGAAAATAAAGACTAGAGGAAGAGTGGGACTTCAACGAAGTTGAATGCCGCACATGTTTTTCCGAGGTTTTTATTAAAAAGCTCATGGGTAAGAATCTTATACAACAGGCACGTGGAAAAGGAGGCCCAACATACAGGGCGCCTAGCTTCAGGTATAAAGGAAAGGCATCTTATTTTATCCCTGCTGAAGGCAGATTAAATGCAAAGATTGTTGATATAATAAGATGTGCAGGCCATTCAGCGCCATTAATTGTATTAGAACACGAGAATAAAATCAGAAACCTAATGATTGCACCTGAAGGAATAAAAGTAGGGGATGTTGTTGAATATGGCGAGAAAATACCTGCAGAAAATGGCAATATGCTCTTGCTTAAGGATGTGCCTGAGGGAACATTAGTTTATAATATTGAAGGCCAGCCAGGTGACGGAGGAAAGTTTGTAAGGTCATCCGGAACATTTGCAAGAGTGATTTCAAAAATGAAAAGCAAGGTTGTTATTCAGCTGCCATCAAAAAAAGAAAAAGAATTTCACCCAAACTGCAGGGCAACCATCGGCGTTATTGCTGGTGGAGGAAGGAAAGAAAAACCATTTTTGAAAGCAGGAAAGAAGTTTTATGCAATGAAGGCAAAAAACAAGCTGTGGCCAAGCATATCAGGAACATCCCAGAATGCTGTTGACCATCCATTTGGAGGCTCAAGCTCACACCACAAAGGAAAACCAACAATAGCGCCAAAAAATGCACCTCCTGGAAGGAATGTTGGTGCATTGCATCCAAGAAGGATGGGAAGGAAGAAGAAATAAAATGGCAAAAAAAGAATTTACTTACATGGGAAAAACTCTTGAAGAGTTAAACAAGATTAGCATTAATGACTTTGCAGAGTTAGTTCCTGCAAGGCAGAGAAGAAGCCTTAAAAGAGATAATACACACTCACAAAAGATATTTATGGGCAAGGTAAGGAAAAGCAATAACATAAAAACCGAATGCAGGGATGTAATAATTATTCCTCAGATGATTGGAAAAAATGTAAGAATTCATAATGGAAAGGAGTTTGTCCCTGTATTAATCCAGCCTGAGATGATTGGCCACCGCATTGGTGAGTTTGTACCCACAAGAAAAAGGGTATCACATCATTCACCAGGTGTTGGAGCTACAAGATCAAGCGCAAGTCTTTCAGTAAGGTAAAAAAAATGTCACCATACAAATATTCAGCAACAGTAAATGAGCATAGGGTAAAGGCTGTTGGATTATTGATGCCCATATCAACAAAGCAGAGTATTGAAATATGCAACCTTATCAGGGGGAAGAACCTCCAGAAAGCAAAGCAGATATTAAGTGAAGCTAAGGACATGAAAAGACCTATTCCATTTAAAAGATTTACAGAAGGTGCAGGCCATAAGCACGGAATTGGGCCTGGAAAATATCCTGTAAAGGCATGCAGCGAAATATTAAATTTAGTAAATTTAGTCGAGGCAAATGCACAGCACAAGGGACTGGATACATCAAGCCTTGAGATAATACATATATGCGCTAATAAAGGTCCTAAGTCATGGCATTATGGCAGGCAAAGCAGGATAAAGATGAAAAGAAGCCACATTGAGATTGTTGTTGAAGAAAAAGAAATTAAAAAAGAAAAAAAGAAAGATGCTGTTAAGGAAAAACAATCAGAAGTAATCAAAAAACAGGAGAAGAAAAAAGAAATTAAGCAAATAGAAAAAGCTGAATCAAAAAAAGAGCAGCCAAAGGATATTAAAAAACCAGCAGAAGAAAAAAAGGAAGTAACAAAAAAAGAAATTAAAACAGAAAATGTTCCAGCTGCTGCTGAACTGGCAGAAAAAGCCAAATCAAAACAAGAAAACAAAAAGGCATCTGCGGTTAATAAACTCACAAATAAAAAAGAAAGCGAAGTGGATAAAAAATGATTGAAAGGCAAATTGTTGCACAGAAAAAGAAGGAATATCAAATCCAGGAGATGATATCTAAAAATGTAAAAGGCTCTGGCTACAGCCATACAAAACTTCAGAGAACCCCTCTTGGAGAAAAAATAATAATTTATGCAGCAAGGCCCGGATTGATTGTTGGAAGAAAGGGCCAAAGCATAATAAAACTTACAAATGACCTAAAAAATAATTTTAAGCTTGAAAATCCGCAGATAGAAATCAATGAAATAGAAAATATAAACATTGATGCAATGGTTGTTGCCGGGAAAATTGCAGAATCATTGGAAAGATTTGGAACTGCAAGGTTTAAGGGAATAATGCATAAAACAATGGAAGAGGTAATGAATGCGGGAGCACTTGGAATTGAGATTGTGATATCAGGAAAAATACCAGGAGCGAGGGCAAAATCATGGCGTGTTTATTCAGGATATTTAAAAAAATGCGGAGATATAGCAATCAATGGCGTGCTTAAGGCAAAGGTCAGTGCTATTATAAAAACAGGTGTTGTTGGTGTTAAGGTAAGCATTATGCCCCCTGATATAAAGCTGCCAGATCATATCCAGATTTTGGAAGAAAAGCAGGAAATCATAGAGGAAATTAAAGAAGAAAATCCTGTTAAGGAAGATGTAGAAGAAAAACCTAAGGCAGGTGAAGAATTAAAAAAGAAACAAGGAAAAGAAGATAAAAAAACTAAACCAAAAAAAGACGAAGTAAAAAAAGAAACTAAAAAAGCTGTGAAAAAGCCAGCTAAAAAACAACCAAAGAAAAAGGAGTAAAATGGCACTTAAGATAAAAGAAATTGAATCAATGAAGAATGATGAATTAAAAACAAAGCTTGAGGAGCTCAAAAAAGAGCTGATTAAGCATAATGCCCAGATTGCAACAGGAACAAATCCAAAGAGCCCTGGGCAGGTAAAAGTAATAAAAAAGACTATTGCGAGGATTTTGACAGTTTTAAAAACCAAAGGTGGTGAAAAAAAGCAATGAGTGATATATGTCCAAAGTGTGGACTACCCAAGGAACTATGTGTTTGTGAAACAATAGCCAAAGAAAGCCAGAGAATAAAAGTATATGTAATCAGTAAAAAATTTGGCAAAAAATATACAGTAATAGAAGGCATTGACAGCAAGGAAATTGACCTGAAAGACCTTACAAAAAAGCTGAAAACAAGGTTTGCATGCGGAGGAACAGCAAAAGAAGGAAAAATAGAGCTTCAGGGGGATCACAAACAAAAGGTTAAGGAGAACCTTATTCAGATGGGTTTTTCACAAGAGACAATTGATGTAAGATAATGGAATTCAATAAGAAAAGGCTTGCAAGAAGCGAGTTAATAGGCTTAGATGTAAAAATTGTTGAATCAGAAAACAGCTTCAATAAAGGAATAAAAGGAAAAATCATTGATGAAACAAAAAATATGTTTGAGATTAAAACAAAAGAAACAAGAAAAAAAATAATCAAAAACCAGTGTGTTTTTGAATTCAAAGAACAGAATATGCAAATCAACGGAAAATCATTATCAACAAGGCCAGAAGAAAGAATAAAACAAAGGTGAATGTTCATGAAAGATAACAAATCAAAAAAACAAAAAGAGCAAACTGTGCCAAAGAAACCAGATGTTTCCGAAAGCAAGGGCAGTGAATGCAATGATAAAAACTGCCCTATACATGGCAGCCTGAGGTTTAGAGGAAGAACATTTACTGAAAAGGTTGTTAGTGCAAAATCAAGCAAGAGTGCGATTATTGAGATAAATACTCGACATTATATACCAAAATATGAGAGGTATGAAAAAAAGAGAAAAAGGCTTCAGGTTCATAATCCCGGATGCATAAATGCAAAAGAGGGGGATGTTGTTAAAGTGAAGGAATGCAGGCCAATAAGCAAAACAAAACATTTTGTAATAATTAAAAAGGTAAAATGAAAGCATTAAAAGCAAGAGTAACAAAGGGATTAACCCAGGGATCTAAAGTTCCAACATGCGATAATTCAGGAGCCAAAATCCTAAGGATATTTGGTGTAAAAGGATCCAAGACTGTAAAGGGCAGGATGCCTAGTGCAGGTGTTGGCGATCTTGTTATGGCATCTGTAAAAAAAGGAAATCCTGATATGGCAAAGCAGGTGGTTATGGCTGTTATTGTCAGGCAGAGAAAAGAATACAGGCGCATGGATGGAACAAGAATAAAATTTGAGGATAATGCAGCCGTGGTTTTAAAGGATGATAAGGGAAATCCAAAAGGAACAATATTCAAAGGAGCCATAGCAAAAGAGGCCTGTGAGAGATGGCCAGGCATAGCAAAGCTGGCAAAAATTATTGCGTGATAATCATGAAAAAAAAATTTTCAAGTGAATGGATAAGAAGCAAGCAGCCAAGGAAGCAGCGTAAATACAATTACAATGCCCCCCTGCATATAAAAAGTAAGTTAATGTCTGCCCACCTTTCAAAAGATTTAATGAAAAAATACAACAGAAGGAGCATTAGAGTAAGAAAAGGTGATAAGGTGACTGTATTGAGGGGCCAGTTCAAGAAAAAAAAAGGGAATATAGAAAGAGTTTATCTTAAAAAATCAAAGGTCTACATATCAGGAGTTGAAATGATAAAGAAGGATGGTACAAAGGTATTTTATCCTGTACATCCGTCAAACCTTGTTATAACAGAGCTTAACCTTGATGATAAAAAAAGAGTGGCAATAATAAACAAGTCAAAAAAAGCTGATAAAATCATAAAAATCCGCTGAAAGTGTCCTAGCCATGTACTAAAGTGCATGGTTTGTTTGGACACTTTTTTTTACAAGCGGATTTTTAGGATGCCAGAAATGCTCATCCGCACACTAAAGTGTGCGGTTTTCGTAAGCATTTCTGTGCATAATCAAAAAACAGGAAGAAAAAAAGTGATTCAAAATGGCTAAAAAGCATTTAAAAAGATTAGTGGCTCCAAAATCCTGGAAAATAAAGAGAAAAGGCATAACATTTGTTACAAGGCCAAACCCAGGGATGCATAGCAAAAAAAACAGCATTTCAATAAATGTTGTTTTAAGAGATATGTTAAACTATGCAAAAACAACAAGGGATGTTAAGGTTATACTGTCTAACAGGGATATTTTGGTAGATGGAAAACAAATAAAAGACCATAGATTTTCAGTTGGTGTTATGGACTTGATAGAAATCCCAAAAACAAAAGAAAGTTTTAGGGTTTTATTGAATAAAAAAGGCAATATCTCCCTTGTCAAGCAAAAATCAGATGAAGCAAAAATCAAGCTGTGCAAGATTGTTGGAAAATCTGTTATCAAAAAAGGGAAGATTCAGCTTAACCTTAATGATGGAAAAAATATGATTATTGACAAGAACAATTACAACACTGGAGATACATTAGTTATTGAGATTCCTGAGCAGAAAATAAAAGAGCACTTAAAATTTGAGAAAGGTGTATGTGTTTATCTATCAGGAGGAAAGCATAAGGGTGAATCCGGAATAATCGATGAGATAAAAGACAGCCTGATTAAAGTCAAGCCAGAATCTGGAGAAAGCTTTGAAACATCAAAAAAATTCGCCTTTGTTATAGGCAAGATAAATTCAATGATCACATTAAGCTAAAATGGTTTTAACAATGAACCCGTCAAGAAATATAAAAATTAATAAGGTAACCCTTAATATAGGGGCTGGCAAGGATCAGGCTAAGCTAGAGAAGGGAATAATTCTCTTAAAAAGCATAACTAATGTAAGCCCTATTAAGACAGTTACCTCAAAGAGAATCCCGGGATGGGGCCTAAGGCCTGGGCTTCCTATTGGCTGCAAGGTCACATTAAGAAGAAAAAATGCAGTTGAGGTGCTTAAGAGATTAATTCAGGCAAAAGACAATAGTTTAAGGGAAAGCCAGTTTGACGATAATGGAAATATTGCATTTGGAATAGAAGAATATATTGATATTCCTGAGGTTAAGTATGACCCTGAAATAGGAATTATGGGGTTAGAGGCGTGTGTGACTCTTGAAAGAAACGGCTTTAGGATAAAAAGAAGAAAAATTTCCAAAAAAAAGATTCCAAAAAAGCATACTATAACAAAGCAAGAGGCAATTGATTTCATGAAAAAAGAGTTTAATATAAAATTAGAGGGAGATTAAATGACTGTAAGCAATTATAAAAAGGTATTCAAGCAATTGAAAGCCAAGCCTATAAAGCTAAAGCGCTTTTTAAAGCACAGCTCACCTAAAGAAAGGACCTGCGGGATAGGCAATAAGCGCTGTGAAAGGTGCGGAAGGGCAGGAGGCCATATAGCAAAGTATGGCTTAAATTTATGCAGACAGTGCTTCAGAGAAATATCAACAAAAATAGGATTTAAAAAATACAGCTAAAGGTGTAAAAATGTTAAATGACCCACTTGCAAATGCATTATCCAATATCCTGAATAAGGAAAATGCAAGAACAAAGGAATGCTTAATTAAGCCTTCATCAAAGATAATCAAAGAAATACTCAGTATAATGAAAGACAATTATTATATTGGGGAATTTAAAGAAATAGAGGATTCCAAAGGCAATATACTGAGTGTTGAGCTGTTGAACAAGATAAACAAATGCGGTGTTATAAAGCCAAGATTTTCAGTAAAAAAAGAGGGATATGAAAAATTTGAGAAAAGATTCCTTCCTGCAAAGGGTTTTGGAATTTTAATTGTATCAACACCACAGGGAATAATGACTAATGAAGAAGCAAAGAAAAAAAGTATTGGAGGAAAGCTTTTGGCATATTGTTACTAAAAATGAGATTAGACATCACCCAGGAAATTAATATTCCGGAAGGAATTGAAATAAGCAAAGAGGCTCATTTAATTAAAGTAAAAGGCCCTATGGGAGAGGTAAGCAAAAAGCTTGCTGGCCCAAAGGTTGAAATAACTGCAGATAAAAACTCAGTAAAAATAAGTTCAAAGAAAGCAACAAAAAGAGAAAAAAAATTAATTTATACTTTTAAAGCGCACATAAACAACATGATAAAAGGCGTAACAGAGCCATTTGTTTACAAGCTAAAAATATGCCCAGGGCATTTCCCAATGAATGTATCAATAGAAAAGGATGTTTTTATTATAAAGAATTTTTTTGGCGAGAAAACCCCAAGAAAGCTTAAGATAAAGCCGAATGTTAAAGTAAAAATTGACGGCAAAGATGTATATGTTGAGGGAATTGACAAAGAGCTTACTTCACAGACAGCAGCAAGCATTGAAACACTTACAAGAATAAAAAACAGGGACAGAAGAATATTCCAGGACGGAATATACATTGTCTCAAAGGCAGGAAAAGAAATCAAGTGATTATTATGAAAAAACTAAATTTCATCAGGCAGGATGCACATAAGAAAGTTAGATTAGGAAAAAAGTGGAGAAGGCCAAGAGGCCTGCACTCAAAGATGAGGCTTAGCAAAAAGGGCTATAACAAGAGCGTTTCAGTTGGTTATGGAAGCCCTAAGACAACAAGGGGATTAAACAAATCAGGCCTTAAATTAATAATCATTAAATCATTAAAAGATATTGAGAAGATTGATGCTAAGAAAGAATGCATTGCTGTTGCAAAAACCATTGGGCTCAGGAAAAAGGTTGAGATTTTAAAGCACGCAGTTAAAAAAAGCATTAATGTTGCTAATATTAAGGATGTTAATAAATTCCTGAAAGATGTTGAGGAAAAAATCAATAAGAACAAAGAAGAAAAAGAAAGTCTCAGGAAGAAAAAAGAGAGTAAGGAAAAAGAAACAAAGAAAAAAACAATAGAAGAAAAGGTCGAGAAAACAGACGAAGAAAAGAAGGAAGATGAGAAAAAAGAAAAGGATAAAGTACTGATAAAAGGAACTGAACAAAAATGAAACTTAAAAATCAGAAAAGGCTTGCTTCAGGCTTGTTAAAATGCAGCAGGAAAAGAATTGTTTTTGATAGTGACAGGCTTGATGAAATCAAAGAATCAATTACAAAAAGGGATATTGCTGGTTTGATTAAAGACAAGGCTATCAGAAAGAAGCAGGCTAAAGGTGTTTCGAGGGCAAGGGCAAATAAAATCAAAACCCAGAAAGCAAAGGGAAGAAAAAAAGGTCCTGGCTCGAGGAAGGGAAAGCATGGTGCAAGACTGCCAAGAAAACAGGCATGGATGAATAAGGTCAGGGTTCAAAGAAAATTCGTTAAAGAGCTGGAAGACAAGAAAATAATAAACACAAAATCACATCGTATGCTTTATTCAAAAATAAGCGGCGGTTTCTTCAGAAGCAGGAAACATATAAAAATATACATAAAAGAAAATGATTTAACAAAGGAAAATGGTAAAAGCTAAGATTCAAATAGTGCAATTCAGGAGAAAAAGAGAAAGAAAAACTAATTATAAAAAGAGAATTAGCCTTCTTACTTCAGGAAAGCCAAGAATTGTTATCAGAAAATCAGTATGCAATATTAACATCCAGATTATTCAATACAGCCCTGAAGGGGATAATGTGCTTGCATCAGCAAATTCAAAAGATCTTGTAAAATTTGGGTATAACCTTAACAGAGGCAATATTCCTGCTGCTTATTTAACAGGGCTTTTGCTTGGCCAGAAAGCAAAGAAAAAAGCAGTAAAAGAAGCAATAGTTGACGCTGGCTTAAATATCCATGTCAAGGGCTCAAGAATCTATGCTGCTGTGAAAGGAGTTGTTGACGCTGGCCTAAAAGTGCCATGCTCAGAGGATATTTTCCCTTCAGAGGAAAGAATTAGCGGAGCCCATATTTCAAATTATGCAGAAAAACTAAAAAAAGAAAACATGGAAATGTATAAAAAGCAGTTTTCATCATATATTAAAAAGAATACAGAAGATGTAAAAAAACAGTTTAACGATGTAAAAGACAAGATTATGAAGGTATAAAAATGTATGATAATAAAAAAACAAAGCGTAATAATAAGAGGGGGCCAAGAAAATCTCCTAAGGAACCTGATTTCGATAAGGAAGCCTGGAATCCAAAAACAAGTCTTGGAAAGAAAGTAAAATCAGGCGAAATAACAAAGATTGACGAAATACTGGACAATGGATTAAAAATACTTGAGTCAGAGATAGTTGATGCATTACTGCCAAACCTGAAAACAGATTTATTGCTTATAGGCCAGTCAAAGGGAAAATTTGGGGGTGGCCAGAGGAGAGTTTTCAGGCAGACTCAAAAGAAAACAAGTGAGGGCAACAAGCCAAGTTTTGCAGCATATGCTATTATTGGCAACGGCAATGGCTATGTTGGGATAGGCTATGGAAAAAGCAGGGAAACTGTTCCTGCAAGGGAAAAAGCCCTAAGGAATGCAAAGCTTAATATTATAAAAATAAAAAGAGGATGCGGCTCATGGCAATGCAGCTGTGGAAATCCTCACTCAATCCCATTTAATGTCGAAGCAAAGTGCGGCTCATCTATAATGAAAATAATGCCTGCTCCTAAAGGAAATGGCCTTTGCATTGAAAAAGAATGCAAGAAAATTCTGGAGATTGCCGGAATTAAGGATGTATGGTCAAAAACAAAAGGCCAGACAAAAGTCAAAACAAATCTTGTAATGGCATGCTTTGATGCTTTGAAGCAGCTTAGCTCAATAAGAGTTCAGCAAAGATATTACAAAAGCCTTGGCATTGCTGAAGGAGCAATTGAGAAGGAAGAAGTTGAACCAGAAGAAGTGACAAAAATAAAAGTTAAGAAAGATGAAACCAAGGAAACAGCAAAGCCAAAGAAAGAAGCAAAGGCTGATGCTCCTAAAAAAGAAGCTGAAGAAGAAACCATGATGGAGATTATAAAGAAAAAAGTCAAGAAACAGGAAGATAAGGAAACAGCAAAGGCTGATGCTCCTAAAAAAGAAGAAACTGATGAAAAAAAGACAAAAGAACAAACAGAAAAGCCAGTAGAAAAAGAAGTTGATGCGAAGACTGTTAAATGATAATGGGGGTAAAAAATGTTTAACCGATATGAAAACCAAATAATAGGAGAATATAAGGGGAAACCAATTCATTACAATAAAAAAGATGGCTTTGCAATAGAAATAATAGATACTATGTGTTTAATAGAACCAACAGTAAATGAAATGAATGATTTATACAAAAAATTTCATAAAATAATTAAAAATGATTAAAGGTAAAAATGAATGAAGAAAATAAGAAAAGACTTGCAGTCATAAGAATAAGAGGCCAAACCGGAATAAAGAAAGACATAAAGGATACTCTTAAGATGCTCTGCCTTTATCGCA
>Ga0268281_1001265_pt1 | contig 15110 bp, 12 predicted proteins | sample saktaG_10_FD_190134 | JGI IMG/M metagenome (GOLD analysis project Ga0268281, IMG submission 190134) | Saline water microbial communities from Sakinaw Lake, British Columbia, Canada - sak_2011_5_24_50m | ecosystem: Environmental > Aquatic > Non-marine Saline and Alkaline > Saline ... | reverse complement strand
TCCCTGTCTGTTTAGCTGTTTCTATATCGATAAATTCATTCATTGTTTTTAATTTGTTTTTAACAGCGTATTCTTTAATTAATTTTAATTGAGCTGCGATAGAAAAACCTTCTTCCTGCTCTCTGCTGGAGACTCTTGCGTATAAAACAGCTTTCATAATATTCACCCTTTATTCAGATAATATTCGTAAGTTAAGTAATTTCGAAGTATTTATCTTTAAGCTTATGAGTATCTAACAATTTTTTAATATGGTATTGCTGTATCTTGTTTGGTATGGTCTTGCCGTTAAACCAGCGGCTCACAGTTGAGAAGGCAACATTTAGCTTGTCAGCTAATTGTTTTTGGCTAACTCGATTTTCTAAACGATAAATTTCTAATTTATTTATTAAATCATTCATATTTGCATTATATAGCATTCCATACTTATTATCAATATTTTTTATTTCATTTTATTTTTTCTTCTAACTATCCCGTTAAAATTTACACTAACTATTTTATTTGTTTAAAAAAGTCATCTTCTTTTTTCTGAAACTAATAAAGCTAATAAAATTAATGAAGGTTCTGAAGGTTCTGAAGCTTATGAAGCTTCTGAAGCTTAGAGAAAGGTAAGGGGGCAGGGTAGGAAAGAGCACAAATCTTTAAAACCTTTATATATATACCAAAGTTAGGTCTCTATATATCCTTCAGATTCTTCAGAAGAGATACACACACCTTCTATATTATCCTTCAGAACCTTCAGAAGCTTCAGAACCTTCAGAGTCACGTGTAATTTTATATTTGCTTTTTAATGACCCCAGTCTTTCATCATTGATGCGAAAGCCCATCCTTCCATTTTTAAATCTTGTTTTATCAAATCCTAATCTTTTAATCCGGTTACTGACTGCCCGATCAGAAATCTTTTCATTTTCAGACCGGATCTCATTTAAGCGTTTAGAAATGACCTGGGTTAAGAATTGCTTATTTTTACTTTCCCGGTATTCATCATCAATGGCCTTAACAATCTCCGCATCCAGGCTCATTCCATCTTCATTCTCTTTGTTTTTTTGTATTCTCTTTACTATATTGATAAACTCATTTTTCCTTTCCGGCCCGACCATCAATAGGGATTGATATAGTGGAAACATGATTTCGTTAAGCCTTCCCCGGGCAATGTATTGGGCTTCAGGCAGTTCTTTGTTAATATAATTTGCCCGAAAAATGGTTAGTCTTTCCCTTAAGTCATTAGCCCATTTCTTGTCAACCATTTTTTCTATTTGAGGATTACTATTTTTTTGCATGGTAAAGAGAATACACCGGCTTTCGATAATATCGGGGATGCTTTCAGTGGTACAAATTACCAAAGGGGTGAAAGTGTCATAGTATTCGATCTGATCTTCACCGCTTTTATTCAGATTAATTCTCGATACTTTTAATCCTCTCTTATAGGTGGTCTTTATCAGATCTGCTAATCCTTGATTCCCTCCTTTACCCATGAGTTTAATTTCATCGATGATGAGAGTAGGTTTAAACAATTCAACCGAACGAAATAAAGTTGCTTCAGTTAAGGAAGTTAATCTTTGAGCTCGAAAAGCCAGTTCACTCAAGACTTCGCCGGCTCTTGATTTCCCCGTTTCTTTCACTCCATAAAAATAGAGAATAGGGGTGGTGTTGAATTTTTCGATTAAATAAGTATGAAAAACCCACATGGCAAGAATCAAGTAATCTGAATCAAACGGCATCTCCAAATAACTTTTAATAAAAGCGTCAATTTCGGTAGCAAGCCGTGCGATATCTAAATTGAAGGATCTTTTTACAATATTTGGATTCAGTATTTTGATGGGAAGATTCTGTTTGGGGGAATATCTTTTATCATCTTTAATAAAATAATCTTCAATGAGTAATTGTCCGTTTTTGCAGAATAGATATTTGGTTCTTCCTTGATCTCCAACTAAATGGATAAGATTAGGAACGATAGTTTTTGTCCTGTCTTTCAGCTTTAGATTTATTGGTTTTCCAGTTTTTTCGCCGCATTTTTTAAGGCTAAAATCAGGAGCCTCTTTTATCAATTGTAAAAGCTTTTCTTTAGTGTTGCCTTTTTCGATCCAATCGCTAATATCTTCTTTTTCTTCTAAACCCGGCAGTTCTAACCATTTAATATTTCCGGCGATTCCCCGAAGAGACTGTCCAATCCTCTGGCAGTGTTGATATCCTGGCTGGTCATGATCAGGTATTAGAATAATTTCTTTATCTTTTAGATATTTATTATAAGATGCTTTCCATTTTCCTGCTCCCATAGGACTGGTTGTAGCAGTGAGTCCCATTCTTTTAAGGTTTTCGACATCTTTTTCTCCTTCCACAATCAAAACCGGATTAGTTGACCGGATCAATTCGGGTAAATGATACAATACAGAATTGATATCCTTTAAATTCCAGATCCAATCATTATTCCCATCAGGTCTTCTCTGGCTGAAACCTTTAGGATTGAAGCGGACTACCTGGTATAGCAAATTTCCTTGCTCATCTTTGTAATTATAAGTGGCAGCAATACTTTTATTGTTTCTATCTCTTAATTCCCGGTAATTTGGATTATAGAGAAAGCCATTTTTTTTACAGGTAAAACAGTGATAAGTTTCTTTTTCTTCGTCAATATATAAATTAGGCCGATTTTGGTCAGGATGAAAAGGACATAAGGCTATCCAGTTTTTACCTTCTTTTTTAGTGGCTTCAACAGATACTTTTTTTCTCTCTTGATTATCCCATAAGTTAAAAAGCTTACTCATAATATATTCAACTTCCCCCCCATTTTTAGTTTTATTAAAGAAACCAATATAATTTTGAATAAAATTATTCTTCTGTTCCTTTTGATTTTCCATCGTTATTAATTAAGAAATTAAATAAGGCAGTCATGTTTTCAGTAATTTCCCTTGCATCATTTAAAGATAGAGGGGTAGGGCTATAGGGTTGCCATAATTTAATAGTCTTATCTAAAAATTCTTTGGAATATTTGGAAGATTGATTTTTCGCCATATTTATACCTCTATAAATAATTAGCGAAATTTCACGCAGAAAGAAATAAAAAAGATAAAATCCTTTTAAACAAAGGGTTCATAATGGGAAAATATTTTTTTAGCTTAGTGTGACGTCACGGAAGGATTTTCGCGTTGAGCGGGTCGGGGAGTAAAGAGAATTTCGTTTTATATGCTCCAAGCTTTATATAGTCATAAAATGGAGCGTCATTAATGTTAAAGTATTCCCTTAAGCTGTTTGAGAGCCTTTGAATCTGTTTTCTTATTTTTGGAGTGGAAAGGGGGTGGGAGTCAACTTTTTTTCTATAAGTGGCTATTGTCCAGGATAGATCTCCTCTATATCGTGAAAGATTATAAAATAATTCCCATTGCGTATTTGGTTTCTTATTCTTTTGGTTTTCAAAACCCATTTTCCGAAAATTTACTACTTTATTAAATTTATTAGGTGCCTGAATTCTAACTTTATCATAATCCAAGAATTGTATAGTGATATGTTCCCACTTTGTATCAGATGGAAGTTTTAATGGAGTTATTCTTTTTGGGGATGGGGTTGGCAATTGGTTTAAAAATGGTATACATATTTCAAAGCTTTCTCCTTTTTCAAGGCTTTTAATAAGACTATCTACAAAGGGGTAATATTTTTGTTTTAATAAATAGTTTACGTTCAAACACTCTTTTTTAATAAAGCCTAAAGTATCAGACACAAATTGTTTATTATTTATTATTTCTTTTTCGATTTTATCAAGTTCATTATTTAATTCATTTTTCATTTTATTAAAGCGTTTATTCTCATGATCATCTTCTACAAATTGGGCTAATTGATAATACGAGCTGAATTTTCTTTGATAATTGAATTTCGATCCTTTCAAAATTGAATTCATTGTATTTTTTTCTAAGGTCATTTTTTCAAATTTACATTCTTCATATAAAAAGATAATATTTTCTAATAACCCATTTAAGCCCCCATTTAATATATGGTTAAATAATATAATTTCACCATATTTTTTTTCAATAGACGCTATAATTTGAAGATCTTTTTGTGAGAAACTGCTAAAAATTATTCTTGCACAATTTTTAAACCATACATCTTTATCTGTTGTTTTTAAAAAAAGATGTTGATTGATTTCATTTAAAATGTTTTTTTTTAAACTTAATAATTTATACCTCATATCTTCAATAAAACCAAGTTCCTTATAAGATAGTATTTTCGATAATGAAGACCTTTTATATTTGAATTTTTTAAATTGATTGGTTTTATTTGAAAAAATATTTTTTAAGAAAAAATAAGGGTCGCTACTTGAATTTTTTAATTTACCAAAATATTTAATGCAAATCGGTATTTCTATTGGATAGTTCGGGGCTAATTTATAAAAAAGCCAGGCACTATCAGTAAAATTGTAATCAGGCCAGCCCGTTTCTATTAAAGGTTCACTATTATCTTCAATAAACAAAGCAAATATTTTATATAAACAAGATAATTCTTTTATTGTAAAATATGGAATAATCCCGTTGTCTTGTTGATAAATCAGGTGTTCCTTAGCATAAAATCTGTTAGTATCGTCTAAATATGTTTCTTCAAAAAGATCTAATGCGGCCAAGGGTGAGAGATATTTTAGTGATTCTTCAAAATCCGGAGAGAAAAATATATTTGAATCGGCTCCAAAAGTATCGGTGGCAGATAAACTATAAGTTTTATCTAAATATCTTTTTCTCCTGGGAGTGATTAATGTTTTTTTTAAGATAATAGAAATTTTATTGACAAAATTTGCTTTATCGTTTATTTTTTCATTTAATGCAAAGTCTGGAGTATTTGAATAATATTTTTCGTAAATATTATTAGCCTTTTCTTTAATTAATTCTTCAATTTTTTTTTCATATTTACCACCTAATTTATATTTACAAACATTAAATATTATAAGTCATTAAAATTGAAACTCAAAAGAAATAAGTTCATTGCTTATTTATTATCTCAATACTAACCCGATCCCCGGTATACCCTGATTTACCGGAACATTTTCCGCTAAAATGTCATTGGAGAAGCGCAGCGACGCGGCAATCCCTACCAACCACGTAAATGATATAGAGAATCGTCCCTCGTCACCTCTTATACTGGAAAGTTTGAAATATATTTTAAAAAAAGAAGGATTTTATAAAACTTATATCGTATATATAATTTGTAACGTGAAATATTTAGCCTAAATAAATACTTTATATTCTATAAATTTATTAAATTTAATATTGTAACCTGTATGAAGGTAACAGAAGAGACTTTTTCTTTTTATAAAGAAAAGGAGCCGAAGAGGCAACTCCTAATTGAAAGGAAATAGGTTTAAATCTTTATTCTTAACAGTTAATTAAACTATTTATTAAGAATAAAGATTTAACCCCGGTACTTTATAAACTATGCAAAATATTTTTAATAATTATATCCAATCGATTTCTTCTAAATTTTCTCATGCAGAAACAAGTGAAATGGGTTACCGTGCCGATTTTGAAATTTTACTAAAAGGTATTTTTGAATCAATCAATGTTAAACGCGTAGATCATGACCCCAAAGCCAAACAGGGGAACAAACCGGATTTTATTGTAATAAATAAAGATGTGCCCCTTTTGTATATAGAAGCCAAAGACATTGGAGTGTCTCTAGATAAAGTTGAAAAATCGAAGCAAATGGCACGATATTTTGGTTATACCAATTTAGTTCTTACCGACTATCTAGAATTTCGATTTTACAGAAATGGCCTTCCCTATGAGGAACCAATTAAAATAGCAAGTTATAATTTAAAAAATCGCATCATTACTCCACTTTCGCAAAATTATGAGCAGGCAGCAAAAACACTGCTCGATTTTACCCAATCACAAAAGGAACCGATAAAATCAGGTAAACATCTATCCAAGATTATGGGGGGAAAAGCGCAAAGAATCAGAGACAACATAAGACATTTTCTGGCCTCTGATTCAGCACAAAATAAAGAACTTATTCATATTTACAAAGCGATTAAGAAAATGCTAGTGCACGATCTTACCATAGATACTTTTTCGGACATGTACGCCCAGACCTTGGTTTATGGATTATTTGTCGCCCGATACTACGATGATTCACCGGATACATTTACTCGTCAAGAAGCCCGTGATCTTGTGCCCGCATCTAACCCTTTCCTCCAACACTTCTTTGATCACATTGCCGGCCCCAATTTCGATAAACGCTTAAGCTATATTGTTGATGAGCTTTGCTTAGTTTTCCAGCATGCCGATACAAAAAAACTTATTGAGGAATATATGGGCGATGCCGATCCGGTCATTCATTTTTATGAGGATTTTTTAAAGGAATATGATCCGGCATTACGCAAAAAAATGGGTGCATACTACACGCCGCTCCCTGTTGTAAATTTTATTATTCGTTCTGTTGATTATATTTTACAAAAAGAATTCAACCTCCCGAACGGACTTGCGGATACTTCGAAACTGCCCAACAATAAGCATCGCGTTCAAATTTTAGATCCTGCTGTAGGAACAGGAACATTTATCAGTGCCACCATCCGTACCATATACGAACGCCTTAAAAAGCAGGGACAAGTTGGACGATGGCCATCCTATGTACATAATGATCTTTTACCGCGCTTGCACGGTTTCGAGCTAATGATGGCACCATATACTATCGCACATCTCAAGTTGAGCCTGGCTTTCAAAAAAACCGGATTTTGGAAATTTCATAGACGATTAGGTATTTACCTCACAAACTCTCTTGAACAGAGTGAAGCTCAACAAAACCTTTTGTCCTTTGGTTTTGCCGAAAGTATTGCAGAAGAAGCCAGGGAAGCTGATAAAATTAAAAGAGAAACACCTATTATGGTTATTATAGGTAACCCGCCGTATAGCATTAGTTCATCAAATAAAGGCAAGTGGATTCTACAACTAATAAAGGATTACAAAACAGGATTGAATGAGCGAAAAATTAATCTTGACGATGACTACATAAAGTTTATTCGCTTTGCCGAACATTTTATAGAGAAAAACAAAAGTGGTATTGTGGCGATGATTACCAATAATTCATTCATTGATGGCATTACTCATCGGCAAATGCGAAAGCACCTGTTAGAAACCTTTGACGAGATTTATATTCTTGATCTTCATGGCAATTCTAAGAAAAAAGAAAAGGCACCAGACGGTGGCAAAGATGAAAATATTTTCAACATCATGCAGGGAGTTTCGATTTCTATCTTCGTAAGAAGAGAAGAAGATAAAAAAGAACTTGGAAAAGTGTACCATGCCGAACTCTATGGAAAGCGGGAAGATAAATTCAAGGCGCTAAACGAAAGCGATTTAAAAAACGTTAAATGGAACAAACTCGATTATTCCGAGCCATATTATTTCTTTGTACCGAAGGATTTCAGAGCAATTGAAGAATACGAGAAAGGGTTTTCTATTACTGACATTTTCATAATACATTCAGCAGGGATAAAAACCAAGGTAGATAATATAGCAATTGATTTTCAAAAAGATTTATTGGGAAAAAGGGTAGAAGAAATATTAACTAAAAAGCCTTCACTTAATAAAGTTATTCAAAGATTTAACCTTAATCCAAAGACAACATGGGAATACGACAATGTGCTCAAGGCAGATTATGACGAAAAATATTTAGAAATCTATGATTATAGGCCTTTTGATTGTAGATACATTTATTACGATAAAAACTTTCTTTCGAGAAGCAGATCCCGAGTAATGGATAATTTTTTCGACAAAGATAATATTGGCCTCGAAACATCACGTGTTGGAGATTTTATCTTCGTATCAAAAAGAATTTCAGACGAACACTTTGTATCGGATAATTCCTTCAAATTTCCTCTCTATATTTACGATTCAGACAATTTACGCATTCCGAACTTGGAAAAGATATTTTTAGGAAAGATTGAAAAAATAGTGGGCGAGGCTAAGTTCGAAGATATTTTTGACTACATCTATGCTATCCTCCATTCTCCATGCTACCGTGAAAAATACAAAGAATTTCTCAAAATTGATTTCCCGCGCGTGCCCTATCCTAAAGATACAAAAACTTTCAAAAAACTGACCGCGTTTGGAGCAGAATTGCGTTCTTTGCATCTCCTCGAATCGCCAAAGGTAAATCAATTTATAACAACTTATCCCATCGCTGGTTCTGATACCGTTGAAAAATTAGCTTATAAAAACGGAAATGTATTTATCAACGCCGAGCAATACTTCGGCAATGTTCCCGAAGTAGCCTGGAATTTTTATATCGGTGGTTATCAACCAGCACAGAAGTGGCTGAAAGACCGCAAGGGGCGTGCTTTGACGAATACGGATATCGAGCACTATCAGAAAATAATTGTAGCACTGGCGGAAACTAATAGAATTATGAAAGAAATAGATAATAATACTTAATCATGAGCAAGCATTTATATATAAATAAACCATCACAAACGGAAGTTGAAAAATATCTCAAACTCAGAGTTTCCCTTGAAAATTACACCTTAGAATAAACAAGTACACATCCCTTTTCTTAGATAATTATTAGTTTACTTTTAAATTAGATAAATAGGAAAGGTGTGCCTATTTTAATTAAAAAAATTGAAGGGAAAAAGGAAAAATGATATTGCAAGATCCTATAAGGCTAAAAAATTTAAAGGAATTTAGTAACGATGAGTTTTGATATATCTATTTTTAGTAATAGAGAGAAAGTGGTTATTGTTTGGTTTTTAATCTTTTTATTTTTTGGTATTTTTCAAAAAAACATTCAATCGTCATTGTTAGGTATATTGAAGATAATATTCCATAAAAAAATACTCTATGTGATTGTAGCGATGATTCTATATGTTGTGACAATTATTATTATATTTAACAAAATTCATATTTGGGATAATTCGTTAATGAAAGATACTGTTTTTTGGATATTCGGTTCTGCGTTTGTACTTGTTATGAACGTGAATAAGGCCTCAAAGGACGATTATTATTTTATAAAAATACTCATCGATAATCTTAAACTAGTCGTATTGCTTGAGTTTATTGTCAATTTTTACTCCTTTAGTTTCTGGATCGAATTGGTCTTTGTTCCAGTACTTTTTATGGTAGCGACACTAAGTGCAGTAGCTGAAACCAAAAAAGAATTCGCGTATGTTAAGAAGATAATGAATTATGTCTTGTCTTTATTCGGTATGGCTTTAATTGTTTTTGCTGTTTTTAATATTTTTAAAGATTACCAAAGTTTTGCAAATGTAAATAATGTTCGCGCTGTTATTCTGCCGCCATTGTTGACGGGGGCATATATGCCATTTTTATATTTATTCGCATTAATGATGTCTTATGAAACAATTTTTGTTCGTTTAGATATTTTCTTAAGCGATCATAAAGCGCTGGCACGATTAATAAAAATAGAAACAATAAAGGCATGTAATATCAATTTAAAGAGGTTGAATAGATTTTCAAAAAGCATGATTCCTGATGTTAGAAATCTTACGGATGCTAGAATGATACGCACATATTTTAGGAATCTTAAACATAAACAGGCAGGGATAGTCTAATGATATTGGTAGTGCATAGTGGGGCTTCACAAGTTCAGAAGCGTAACAAGGCTTAAAATATAACAAGGACTATGCCATATTAGCAACATGAGCCGACCACTCCTGAATGAGATCTTTAAATGTAAGGATAAGAAGTCAAAAGGCGGGGCAATGTATAAGGCTCACCCCCGGTTATGGCTATACCTTAAAAGATATAGCAGAATATATTGGCGTGCATTATACTACAGTGAGCAGAGCTATTAAAAAAATCAAGAGGGAAGATGAAAAGTGATATTGCAAGACTTGACCATTTAATGTTCTCAAACTTTTAGTTTCTTGGCAATATGGCACTGGTGTCACTTTATCAGTACTGGGAAGATTTTCATCGCGGACAAGTAGCAACAGAATTAGGTATTAAAAAGAATGATCTTAAAGCCCCAATAATGGGGCCTCTTCGTCTTATAAGAATCTCTATAATTCATCATGCTGGAATTGGACTCAAAGACATAGAGACGTGTGAATTACTAAAGTGGTACAAAGAGGGGGATCTGATCTTTATTGATAAAACAAAATTTGAGGATGTCATTTATCATGTAAAAAACACGCTCAAAGAATTTCGTGGCCGTGATAGAAATGCATAACAAGGCACTCCACAGGACGTAAATTACGCTACGCTTCATTTGCGCATGTAGAGTTTAATCATTAGGCAGTAAAAAAGGAGAAAGGTTATGGAAACTTTACTATGTTATTTTTATAGTACAATCCCCCAAGTCCTATCTGGGGCTATTGGATTATTTGGTGTGTTTTGCTTATATAAATTGAATTTGATCCGCGACTCCCTTAAAGGTTTAACAGAGTCTATGGTATTGGAATTAGAGATTGGAGAATACTATAGAGAAGTAAAACAGAAAGAAGAATATAAGAAAAAGTTTGATCAGCATATAAGGCGACTAAAGATAGCTGCAACCCAAAGCAACGTATATAAAATGAGAAAAGCTTTGTATGATTCATATGATTTTATTATAGAGTTAGTCCCCAATACGAATATGATTGAACAGATAATCACCCCTTTTGAATCTCAGGTAAAAACAAGAAATAGATTAATCCTGTATACTAAAATTTCATTAATATATACAGGGATTTTAATATTTTTTTGTGTTATCATTATACCCCATCTACAATCAATCTTAACAATTTGTCCGCATTCAACGATGAATCAATATAATTGTTTATCTTTGATTCTCTTGATATTTGTGATTTCATTATTTGTAGTAAATCTAATCATCATTATCGGGATCGTATTTATCTCGGTTGATACGTACAATGAGATTAAAAATATTTAGCGATTAACTGCCTAACAAAGCGTTTGCAGCTGACAATAGGGCAGTGTTTCTTTTGAGTTGAGTTTTTGTGTATTTATTAAGTTTTGATTTAATTCCTTAGTTCTGTGTGTTATAGCTCTGTTGCGCCTGAAACGCGGCGTTAAATGCGCATAAGGATAAATTCTAATAAAAGGAAATATAAATGATTGATCTTGGAATAAAATAGGGACACATCCCATTTTCTTAAATGGCGAAGGTGTACCAAGTCAATAGTCCGGTAATTCTTAGGTTGTCCTGGGAGAAAAGAGGATAGAAATAATAAAAGAAAGGATTGATTCCGGAAGGATTGAAGCGGGGTAAAAAACTAAGCTTATCTGTCTAAAAGGGCTGTTTGGCCCGAATTATCGAATTTTGGGATAAATATCTAAAAAAAACTTAAAAGAAGGTAGAGTACTTGAAGCTAAAGGTAAATTTTAATAAACTGAGATAAGTACTGTTTATCATAAAAACTTTAGGCTAGGGCAGTGAACTAAATGTTTCAAGACTCCCTCGAAATGCGGAGAAACGGATGCAAAGTAAAAAATATCAAAAAGAACGCAAGGAGCAGATAAAAAAGTATGCCCATGAACGGTACATAAAAAATAGGGAAAGAATTAAAGAGAAGAGCAAGAAATATTATAAGGATCATAGAGAAACTTGCAGGGCAAGGAGAAAACTTTGGGGAATAAAGAACCGGGAAAGGATCAGAAAATACAATAAAGAATATAAGCGAAAGCATAAGATGAATTGATTAATATTTCTTACCAGAGAATGTATGAAGAGAAAAAGAAAAACAAAGAGTAATGACGTTAATTATTATTAAGGGTCAGGCCGTTTTGAGGTTGTGAATGTTTTAAAAAATAAAATAATTTTTATTATTTCTCCTAATTTTTTATTTTTAGTGTTATAATTATAAATAGAAAAGGGAGTGTGATCTCCAAAATTGCACTCCCTTTTTAAGAAAAAACATAGAGAAAAAACCTCAGAGATTTCAAAAAATATTATTTAGAAAAAAACTACCGGAATTTCGGAAAAAAGTTCAGCAGTGATTAAAAATATATTAAGACCCTTTTTTTCTTAGAAAAATCACTTATAAGAGTTAATTTAAAAAAGGAAAATATGTGTGACATATGAGTAATTATGATGTTTTTTGTGACGAAAGCCGATACCTTGAACATGATAGGTTCCAATATATGTTAATTGGTGGAGTGTGGTGTGTACAAGAATCAAGGCGTGAAATTAATTCTGAAATTGAAAACACCAAGCGTGAATCGAATTTTGCAGGTGAATTAAAGTGGACAAAAGTTTCATTAAAAAAAATGGCATTTTTTAAAAAGATCATAAGATTATTTTATAACAAGAAAGCTCTTAGTTTTAGATGTATTGTAATAGATAAAAGAAAATTAAAACACGATTTTTTTAATCCAAATGGCGGTCATGACGAATTTTATTATAAAATGTATTATTACATGCTAAATAAAAAAATTTGTCCCCCAAATACATATAGGATTTTCTTAGATTACAAAGGGAAAAATAATTCCAAAAAGATTAATAATTTACAAGATATAATAGGGCATACTTATCATGACTTTTCGAATGAAATTGTACCATTAATGCAATCCGTACATTCTAGCCAATATCCTATCTTGCAATTAACCGATCTGTTGATTGGAGCGATTGGTTATGAATGGAACGATTTAAAGTCAAGCCCGGCCAAACTCGAGATCTGTAAATACTTAAAGGCAAAATTTAAATTACCTAGCCTAAAAATATCTACTCCTTATCGAGAAAATAAATTTGAGGTGTTTAAGATTAATTTAAAATAATATGAAAAAATATAAATATAAAAATCTTTCTAGCTCAGAAGTTAAAATAAAATGTAAAGATCTCTTTATGATAAACTATATTGAAGATGAGAATGGTAATAAAATAACCATTAAAACTTTAAAAAACGAAAGAGTCATATTTAATAAAAATAACTACTATCATGCCTTTAGTTATGAGGATAAAATGGCGAAAACTAATTGTATTAAATCTCGAGGTAGAATTTTTAGTTATCAAAGAGCAAGATGTGTTTTATGGATAAAAGAAACATTAATAGGGAATAACCCCGATGCTATAAGAAAAGACATTGATCCATATGTTTATTTTTATGATCAAAAAGAAAAATATTTAATAGTATTAAAAAAATTAAGAAGCGGGGACTTGCTATTCATAACACACTATTTTGTAAAAAATAGTTACTCTTTACGAAAAATAGAAAAGAAAATTTATCTTGACAATGATTCTCCACCATGGTAATATTTAATTGAACCGGTAGTACCGGTGATAGTTGTTCATATACTAGATGTATAATGAGCATAAAACCTCCAATGTAAATTGGAGGTTTTTACTTTTTTATTTACTAAAATAATTAAACTTCTTTTTTTCTTATATTTTTCTAAACTTTTCTTTTGCTCAGTTTTTTCCTTCTGTTTATCCCCAGGTGTATAATATCTGTATTTGATCGTTTGAATCCAGATGTTAATTATTTTTTTAGTATCTCATGCTCAGCAAATTGAGGCTCCTCTCTCTCTCTCTCTCTCTCTCTCTCTCTCATTAGCTATTACCATGACAATGTTACCTAATATTTTACACTTAATTTAAATTTAATCTAATCTATCGTGTTTTAGTCTTCACCCCGTAAAAGAGAGATAAAAAAATATATGAAAGGATAATAGCGGGAATTTTTTATCTCCCTTTTCGGTGGCTATATCTTTTAGATTCCTTATGGTTAGCGATAAGTAAAAACATCCATAAATAAAATGTTAAAAGAAAGAAACATTTTATTCATGTAGTTTTCACCTATCGCTTGGGAGAAGAGAAGAAGAGAAGAATAGGAGAGAGTAAAATAAAGTAATAATTTAATCCACTCCGGCTATCTCTAATTTTATAACTCAACCACGCGCGGGGCGGGTAACTTTTCCTTCCCCCTTATTCCCCCCTAAAACCCCCCAAAAATCCCCCTTCCTTTTCATATCCCGCTTTCTTTCCGTACCCCTTGCTAAATTCCCTTGAACTTCGGGCTTTACGCTTCGGGGATACGGGAAAGCGGGCTATTTTTAAAGTTAGGCTATGATTCATTAGGGGGGAAGTATAAGGGGGAAGGAAAAACTGCGGTCGATTCGCCTTCACTCTACCAGCATAAATGTAAGCCTATCGCTCTTTCCTCTCTCTCTTGCCCCGCCCCTATTCTGTTTCTGTGAGTCTATTTGTTTCCGCAGACCCTTTTTTTGTAACACTCCAGGCAATTCAAAAGCATTTTAGGAATAGGAAAAAATATTTTTCTATTGCCTGATTGAATGTCTTTATATTGCCGTCAGGGATAACCACCTGTTAAAATATTTCTCTAGCCCTTACATGGGATATTAAAAACATATCCCCGTTGGACCAAAGAAAAATATCAACAGGTGGTAAGAATAAGAGAACTTTAAAAAAGAAAGACCGGTTAACACAACCTAAAAGAAAAAGCCCTTTTAGATTGTGATCACCGGAAGAAAGGATAAAATTATATTTCAGTAAATAAGGCAAAAACAGCCCCTATTTACGAAAAATAATTTTATCCGGAGAGAAGAAAACCAAATATAGGACGCACCTATGAACGCAATATGAGACTAAAAGAAGCCAGCTTTTAGACTCATATTGCCTCATAAGTGCAAAGATAATACCGCAACATTTGGCAGCAGTGAAAGTATCCACTACTGACAAATGTTGCTCTCACCTTTTAATGTAACTATCCAGGTAGCACAAAAGGTTTTTTGTACCCCTGCAAGCAGTAACCTGCATAGCAAAAAAACCTTTTGTGCTACCTGGTTGAAATATCTTTATATTGCCGAATGATCTGCCCGAACAAATTTTATTCTGAGTCTTTACAGGAAGATTAAAAACATCTTCCCGTTGACTCAAAAAAAATATCATCGGGCAGTAAGAAGTAAAAAGAAAAGCGAAAAGGCAGGCATAACACTCAAAAAATAATTAAAATTTAGGAAAAAATTTGAAGTTATTTTTATCGTGTAATGCTAAAGAGAAGACGAATGCTTAAAAGATATATAAGAAGGGAAAATCACCCCCTCTTATATATCTTTATTCTGTTATAGACCGTGTAGCGGTTAGCGAACGGTGGCTTAGTCTTCTCCCCGTAAAAGAGAGATAAAAAAATAAATGAAAGGATAATAGCGGGAATTTTTTAT
>Ga0268281_1001262_pt1 | contig 15147 bp, 24 predicted proteins | sample saktaG_10_FD_190134 | JGI IMG/M metagenome (GOLD analysis project Ga0268281, IMG submission 190134) | Saline water microbial communities from Sakinaw Lake, British Columbia, Canada - sak_2011_5_24_50m | ecosystem: Environmental > Aquatic > Non-marine Saline and Alkaline > Saline ... | reverse complement strand
GGAGGCTTGGCCGCCGAGGATGCGCTCACGGTGGTTCAGGCAAGCGAGGTCCTCGGCAGAATCGAGAAGGGGGTGCCTGTGGAGTACGACCGGGTCTTCATCGAGGGGGATCTCGATATCGGCGGGGGGGATCTGGAGACGAGGGAGGTCGAGAGGAGCGAGATTGATGTTCGGTATCGCGGGCTCTCGGAGAGCTGCAAGGTCGTATCGAGATCGATCAAGATAACGAATTCCGTTATCAATGGCTCGGTGGATCTCAACAACACAATCTTCGAAGAGGAGGTCTCCTTCAAGTCAACCGATATCCGAGGGAATTCCTACTTCGAGGGGGCCTGCTTCAGCGGCCTTCCCGACTTCGAGAGGGCTAGATTCGGCGGCAATGCCAACTTCAGGAGTGCCAGTTTCAGCGATGATGCCTACTTCGTAGGATCTAGATTCAGCGACAATGCCGACTTCGTATGGGCTAGATTCGGTGGCAATGCCATCTTCGTAGTTACCAGTTTTGGCGGCAATACCTACTTCGGAGGGGCCAGTTTTGGCGGCATTGCCAACTTCGGGGGGGCTAGCTTCGGCGGCGATGCCAGCTTCGGGGGGGCAAGCTTCGGCAGTGAAGCCTTCTTCTCTGAGGCCAGCTTCGGCGGAGATGCCGACTTCGATGGCTCCACGTTCCTCGGCCCTCTTGACATCTCAGGCTCCAGGTTCGGCCGCTTCGAAATTGAGTGGTCCTCCCTGAAAGGCGGCCTCATCGCAGACGGCCCCGCTTATCTTGCCCTCGTCAAGAACTTCAGGGAGCTTGGACGCTATGAGGATGCTGACAGCTGCTATTACCAGTACCGCAAATGGCGGCAGGATGGGCCCGAGCCGCTCTGGTCCAAGATCACCGACATCGTGGCCTGGCTCTCCTGCGGCTACGGCGTGCGCCCGAGCTTCACGCTCGCCTGGTGTGTTGGCCTGATGGGGATCTTCGCGCTGCTCTTCTGGCTGGGGGGCGGGATCTGCTTGACCGCCGCCTGGGATCATGAGGGGGCAACGCCCGCCGCCTGGAGCCCCTCTCAGGGCTTCGCCTCCTTCAAGGGGTGGCTCCATATCTTCGCAAGAAGGCAGCTTTCGAGGATCCGGGGGCTGGTCCAGCAGGCCCGCGGGATCGGGGCGCGGGGCGTTGCCCGGTCAATACCGCGGGCGATTTTGGCGCTTTGGAGGGGCCCGATACAAACGCAGATCTCCTTTACAGAGGCGCTTTACTTCAGCATCCTCGTCTTCGTATCCCAGCCCCCGCCCCACTGGATGCCGCGGGGTCGATGGAGGTACGCGGTGATGGCGGAGGACGTCCTCGGCTGGCTGCTCCTCGCGCTGCTGATCGTTACGCTGGGCAATGTGATGATCAGATGAGGGCCCTGGGGACGGGGCAGATCTCAATATGGCGGGGGACATTTGGCCTAATGGTAGTTACCACCGTTAGTGGGATCCAGACGTCTAATAGACATCACCTCTTGTATCGAGCTTCAAGACGAGAACACGTTTTCTTGATTCATCTATCTCATAGACAAGTCTATGCCCGCCAATTCTTACCCTGAATCTAGATTGATGGCCTCTGCATTTTTTGATATCAAAATTTGATGAATTTGTTGATGAAATGTCGACAAATTTTCCTTTTAATGGGTATGGATTTCCGCCTAATCTATCGATTAGCTCACCCACTCTTTCTTGATGTGCATGAGGGAGCGATACTATTTTTAGCTTGACGTCTCTCTTCAATAGAACGGAAAAGCTCATAGGCCGAGCTCTGCCTTAAGATCTTCCCAGGGAATCCCGCATTCCCTCGTCTCTTCTGCTAGCCGATCCAGCTCCTCGATCTCAGAGGCATCCAATTCTATCTCCTCGATTGGTAGATCCGAGCCAATCATGGCATATTGCCCATTCAATCGTCCTGGAGTTGCAGTTCCCAGCACTCGTATTGGCAATCCCGGCCTTCTCAAGATCGGGTATATCCAATCCCCTTGAAGTCTGCTAGAATTCGCCTTAACCGAATATCCGGATAATCTCTCCGTACATTGATTGGATATGGATGCGAAACCAGTATCAGCTGATGTATTATAGCTCATTTAAAATCTCATCGATTCTTGAATATGGAACCTCTTCTGGTGGCTTGGTTGACATATCAACCTCCTCAGAGGTCTTTGTTTTTCCATATAGGCTCTCATAATGCTTCAACTGGCTTAGCAGCCAACGAATAAGGGATTTTGTCTGTTGCGGCGTCAATTTAAGGCAAATTTCCTCGGTATGCTCTATCACGGTTTTACCATTGATCATTGCTTCAATGGCATTGGTTTTTGACGAAATGGCAATTGTCTCGATGTATCCTGGCCGAACGCCGCCCCAAATGCTTGTTGGAACTATCTCCCTGTAGTACTCCGACCTGCGTCCTACTTCCACGATGCCTTCGGATTCATTTTCTTTGACCAATCCTTCCGCCATCAGATTAAGTATACCGAGAATCCGTAATATATCTTTCGCTAATTCCACTGAAAATGTAGAGGCCTGGCTCTCCTGCGGCTACGGCGTGCGCCCGGTCACCCTTGCCTGGTGCCTTGGCCTGATGAGGATCTTCGCCCTCCTCTTCTGGCTGGGGGGGCGGGATCCACCTCTCCGTCGCCCAGAGCCCCTCTTTGATCCTCGCCTCCATCAAGCGGCGGCTCCGGGCGAAGATCTCCGCAAGAAGGATGCACTCGATGACCTGGGGGCTGGTCCAGCGGGCCAAAACTTATTTTAACTCAAGTGATCACTATATAATGTAAATTTGTAAACCGGAGGATACCATGACCATAGGAAAGCGCATCCAGCTCGGAAGGTACATGTCTGGCCTGAACATAAGCCAGCTCGCTGAAAGGGCGGAGGTGTCACCCACTGCTATCTCCAAGTACGAGCGCGATATGGATGTGCCAGGCTCCAAGGTCCTCCTCAGGTTAGCAAGGGCGCTTGGAGTTAGCGTTGAATTCTTCCTCAGACCACGGACCATTCCAAGCATCTCGCCCATGAATTACCGAAGACGCAGATCTCTCGGGAAGAAGATGGAAAGGACCCTGTTAGCACGAGCACAGGATTGGCTTGAGAGATATCTGGAGATCGAGCGAATTGTCTATGGTGCAGGCGCCGCCCCTACATTCATATACCCGACCGCGTTTCCGCGGAAAGCGTCTTCCTTCGAAGACGTAGAGAAGGCATCCGAAGATCTGCGCAAACTCTGGGGCCTGGGCATTGCTCCCATAGGAAACCTCACCGAAATTCTCGAAGTCAAGGGTATCAAGGTGGGAGTCATCGAGGCGGATGCAAAGTTTGATGGCCTGACCTTCAGGCCAGGCGATGAGCAGAATAGCATAGCCATTATAACGCGGGCAGAGACTCCTGGTGATAGACAGAGGTTTGACCTGGCTTGCGAGCTAGGACGCCTTTTATTGTCGCCGGATGGAATAGATGAAGAGGTAGCAGCCAACAGGTTTGCCGGCGCTCTTCTCGCCCCCCGCCAAGCCGTCTTGTCGGAGCTTACAGATGATAAATCTGCTCTCGATCCAAGGGTTCTATATGCTCTGAAACATACGTATGGATTGAGCATGGGGGCCTGGATCCGCAGAGCATATGATGCAGGCGTCATTTCAGATGCCAAATTCTATAGCATACGGAAATACTTTGGCAAAAGGGGTTGGCGGAAGGTAGAGCCATGGGATCAGAGACAACCCGAACTCCCCCAGCGGTTCGAAGAACTCGTGATGCAAACCATGTCCAGGGGCATCATTTCCACATCCAAAGCCACTGAGCTTCTAGGCCGCCCGGTTGGCATCTCCTTTAGAAGTTCCGCCAGAATCCCGGTCGTGGTCCGCTGAAATGCATCACCGACAGCTGTTTCTGGATTGACTTGTTCTGTGGAATGGTGGCGGAGCAAGCATTTTCCTTGCCATATAATTTTATTGCACCCGACGCCGTGCTGGATGAACTCCTCATTCCGTATTGCTGGAATGTAGAGGGGTTAGGGCTGAAAAGGGGATGGCTCGACGGCAGCGGGATCTCGCTCGTTGTGGAGCTAGGAGAGAAGTATCCTCGGGCTGGAAGCATAGATTTGATGGCCTTGGTTATGGCAAAGCTTGATGGATGTTTGCTTCTGACTGGCGACGGAGCATTGCGAAGCGCAGCCTTATCTGAAAGAGTCGATGTTCATGGAACTCTCTGGCTGATGGATAGGCTTGTCGAATTAAATATAATTTCAAGGCCCGAGGGGGCCAACTCAATTCAGCTAATGATCGAGAGCGGCAGATGGCTTCCTAGAGAAGAAGTTGCTGCAAGAATCAAAGCATGGGGCGACTCTGGAAGATCGGGCTTGGAGGATAGACATTATCCCGATTCAGAGTATTGATATGACATATATGTAAAATTACGCCGAGGGTGAGATTCGAACTCACGAGACCCTTACGGGTCACCAGCTGTCCAGGAGGTTCACTCCAGGCTGGCGCCCTACCGCTAGACGACCTCGGCTCCGCGTTGCATCTTCCAGCGCCGGGGATACACGCCCGGCTCCATTATCACCCTTTCGGTCGAGGCGACGAGGCCCTTCTCGATCGTCTCCATATCCTGGCTGGATAAGACGGCCTTTGCGAGAGCCACAGCCTCTCCTTTAAGGGTATAAAGCGCCACCATGTCGCCCACCTTTATATCTGTTTCCAGGCTGACGAGCCCCGGCGCCGCAAGAGGCGCGCCGTGACATACGGCATCGACCGCATTATCGCTGATCTCGAGCTTCGGCAGATGGACAAGCGCTCTTTCCACCGGCAATACCGTGCGCCTCAGAGGCCCCTCGTCGCCTCCTTCGCGCCAGATCTCATATGCGTCCTTGAGCTGATGAAGCGTTACAAGGGAGGCATCCTCTCCAAACGGCCCGGCGCGGCTTCTCCGCAGCTCCTCCATGTTTGCGCCACATCCCAGAGCGAGTCCCATATCGTAACATAGCTTTCTCATGTAGGTTCCAGCTTGACACCCAACCTGCATGAGGACCCTCTGGCCCTCGATCTCGAGGACGTTGAGATAATAGATCTCCCTAATTCGCAGGACCCGGGATACGCTGGATTTCAGTGGCGGCTTCTGGAATAAGGGGCCAATAAATTCGGAGCATACCTCGATCACCCGCTTTCGCGGCATCGTATGATGCAATCGCATCATGCAGATGTACTCCTTTCCCGCCTGCAAGAGCGCTTCGACTACCCTCGTCGAATCCTCTAGCATCACCGGAAGAACTCCGCTCACCTTGGGGTCGAGGGTTCCGCTGTGGCCCGCTCGCTCCATTTTCAATATATCCCTGACCCACGCCGCAACCTCGTGGCTCGTAGGCCCCGAGGGTTTGTCTAGGTTAACCGCGCCTAGACGCAGATATCTATCGAGCGGCCTTGATTCCGGCACGCAGCCGAAAGTCGGGTCGGATCGAGCCTTTCGCTTTCGAAGGGTCGAACGCTTCCTGAGGGCTGGAAGCTCGTCGGTCATGCTATCGACCTCACAGCGGCGAGCGCGATCTCCTGGCATCCCCGCTCGTTCCACCTCACCGTATCGATCACAAGGTGGTATACATCGAGGTTGCCGATATCTATGTTGTAGTACTTCATATAACGCCTGGCCTCGCTTGCCTCCCTCGTGCGGGACTCCCTCAAAGCATCGTCGAAGAGCTTCTCCTCCCTTATGCCTATGCGGGACGATCTGGTCTTGATATCGCCCTTTAACAATATCTTCAGGTCCGCTTCGAGTATGTGTCCCGCAAGCCTGCCTTCGAATACGCCTTCTTCCCTCATCGCAGCCTCCTTCATGGCGTCATCGATCAGGTAATCTATCTCGGGACCGCGTTCGGCCAGTCGATTGAGATCCCTTACGGAGACCCCCCTCTCAGCCGCGATCCTGCGAAATAGATCCCCGGAGTTGACCCAGGGAAGCCGGAGCTCCCTCGACAGGCATCGCGCAAGCGTTGTTGTGCCAGTACCAGGAGCGCCGCTCACCGTTATCCTCATTGCATACCGCCGATGTCCAGGGCCTTTCGGATGATCTGGGAGACGGGAATCGAGCAGATGAAGTACCAGTAGAACCAGTAGAGGATGGGCCCAATCACCGTCGTGTTGACATCATGAACCCCCCAGAACGGGAAGTTGATCGCTATCGCATTCTCGCTGATGTAGAGATAGGCCCACATGAATAGAGGTATCGAGACGATCCCGATGTAAGCCATGGGCTTGAACTGCATCTTCATCATCTTGCCCTGGTCCCCCATCATGGACATCTGTTCCTGCTGAAGTTGCTGCTGCCTGGCCTTGTCCCCAGCGAGCTGGGCCTCCCTCATCTGCTTCTGGAAGCCCTTCATCCTCTCCTGCTGCTCCCTCATGAAGTCCCAGTCCATGGTGTACTTCTGGATCAAGCTGGCATAAAGGCCAGTGATGGCTGCAAGAAGGAAGAGCACTATGTGGAATGGAAAGGTGGCGGGAAGCCAGCCGAGCACCAGCTCCATCACCATCCCAACCCCATGCCTGAACTCAGCGCTCAGCATGATGCCGAAGGTAAGGAAGAACCCCACCCCGAGCGCAAGGTTGTCGAGGGACTGCTTCACAGTCAGCTTGCCCAAGGTGGGTTTGGGGTTCATATCGACTCTCCGAAGAACTTCTGCATCATGGGGTACATCTCCTGGATCTGCTCGCTCGCCATCTGCTCGTAGAGCCTATAGACGATGCTGACCGTGAGGAGAAGTCCGGTTCCGCCGGCTCCGCCGAGGGTTCCCATCAGGCTTGCAACAACGGTCAATAGGCCGATTATGACGCCGCCTATGATCGTCACCCTCGGGATATAGCGGTCCATCAGCTTCTCGATGCTGGCAGGATTGCGCCGATACCCGGGAATCTGGAGTCCGGAGGAATGGATCTTGGCGGCGACGCTCTTTGCTCCCATGCCCGTCGTCTCGATCCAGAATATGGCAAATATGGCTCCACCCACTATCAAGAAGGCGGTGTCCGTCATGACGTGCATAAACACCTGCCAGCCAGCGATTGGAGAGAGCCCAAGCTCGACCAAAGCCGGAGTGGACTGGGAGACCATGGATGGAATCCAGTCGCTCGGCCCCTGTATCGGGGACAGGTAGAACATCAGCCCCGATATAGGGGATGGCGACGTTGCGCTTATCGCCGTATTGGTTGCCACATCGTACTTGGCAGTCGAGATGAACGTGCCAAGGAGGCTCGAGTAGGCCGTGTATATGGTCCTCACCCCCTCCCCCGTCACCTCTGCCGTCGTCACTGCCCCCAGCTTTCCAGCGAGTAGTGCGCCCAACATCTCGATGTTGGCCTGAATTGCGCGAACGAGGATCATGGGAAGCACGCTTGCATACACCAGCTTGACCGGGAAGCGACCTCTCGCTCCCCTGACTCTGCTATGCGCAAGCGGTATCTCGATCCTCGTGCTCTCGACTAGCACGACGAGGAGGATGATTGCGATCGTCGATATCAGCGCAAGTATGCCGCCAGTCACGAAGATGAACTTCAAGCCCTCCGATGTGAAGATCTCATCGAGCGACAGCAGGTTCAATCGAATGATATCGAACCATTTGGGGATGATCCCTATTGGAAGTCCTCCGTCTCCAGCGGACCAGTTGAATATGCCTGTTATCAGCTGCTGGCTTACGCCTGCCACGATGAAGAGGCCGACGCCTGACCCTATTCCCCATTTGGAGACGACCTCGTCCATATAGAGGATGAGGACGCCGCCCATGCAGACCTGGAGAAATATGATCAGGGACATCATCCCCAAGGATATTCCGAGGATCGAAGCTACACCGCTATCGGGCAGCAGGTATCCTCCGGTAACCTGAGGCAAGGCCTCGACCACTATCATCACGAAGACAAGCGCCTTCTGGGTGCCTTGGAATACCGCCTGGTCGCGAGGATCGCGAAGGTTGAGGTGTATGATCTCTGCGCCGACGAGCAGCTGCAACACGATGGAAGCCGTGACTATTGGCCCAATCCCTAAGAGCACGAGCGACCCGAACGAGCCTGCGAAGAAGGCCCGGTACACCCCAAAGAGGTCGATGGATGTCTTCGATAGGCCGAAGAGGGGCACATTTGATAGCGCGAAGTAGAGCAGTAGTATGCCCAACGTCCAGCCGATCTTCCTCTTGAAGTGGACGTGGCCCGAGGGCCGCTCCACCGCTGGAAGCCTCCTCACCAGAGGCTCTATTGCATAGAAAAAGCTCTGCTGGTTCATATTACCACTACTTCACCGCCAGCCGCCTCGATCTTCGCCTTGGCGGTAGCAGAGAAGGCGGCAGCACTGACGTTAAGCTTCCGGGATACCTTTCCCTTGCCAAGAACCTTCATCCCAGAGAGCTCGACCTTCCCCTCCGGGCCCACCATCTGGTCAAGCACGTCCACATTGATCACATCAAAGGAGATGGAGCAAGGGTTGAAGAATCCCCGTTTTCCCATCTGCTCACCGCGTAGGATGGATCGCATGAAGTGATGCTTGCAGTTTCCGGCGTTGCCCCGGCCACCCCGAGATCCGCCGCCCCTCTGGTTTTTGTGCTTGCCGTGATAAGTCCTGTGACCCCGGCGTTCCTTGGTCTTTGGTCTAACCATGATCCTACCTCATCCTGACGATAAGCTTCTCGATGGCCTCGTGGAAGCCCAGCTCGCCGCCTTCGCTTGTGGTCTTCTTGATCCCCGCATGGCCTTTTCTAGGAGGATGCAGCCGAAATATCGGCTTGATCCCCAGCTCCTTCAGGCTTGCCGTCCCAGATTGGAGGGCCTCGGCAAGCTCCTTGAAGCTTCGGTAAGGGGTCTTCTCATGCAAGAAAGCCTCCGTCAGCCGGAGGTTTCCGGCTAGCCTTCCCCTCTTCTCGAGCAGCATGGCGATGAGATCGACATCGATCACGCCCCAGGCCACATAGTCCTTGACCTTCTGGATCATGCCCAGGTACTGCTTGTTCTCAGGTATCACCACACAATGGTTGACACGATGCAACCGCAGCATCTTGAGGGTGTCCTTGATCTCAGGTCTTGTATTCACGCCGCCCCTCAGACGTACTATGGCGTACATCCTCAAGACCTCACTGTGATGGTGTTTAGAAGGGCGTAGTAGGTGGCCTTGGCGAAGTTCAGCGTGGTCCTTGTCTGGCCCTCGGTCCTCGTCCAGATATCCTTGATGCCGGCCATCTCCATAACCTTCCGGGCCGTCTCACCAGCGGCGATCCCAAGGCCTCTCGGGGCGGGGATCAGCACGATATGCACGCTTCCGGCATCGCCCGTGACCTCGTAGGGCACCGTATGAGGCTGGCCGCAGCCGCACTCCCAGCTGCCGCATCCCCTCTTGATCTTCAAGAGGTTCAGCTTGGCGTTGTCGATTCCCTTCTTGATGGCAGGGCCAACCTGAACGTCCTTGCCCTGGCCGAGCCCCACATATCCATCCCTGTTGCCCACGATGACTGTCGCCCTGAACTTGACCCTCCGTCCGGAGTCGGTCATCCTCTGGACCATATTTATGTCCAGCACCTCGTCCTCCAGCCCGGGGACGAGCATATCGATCAGGCCGGCCTCCTTGATGGGCAGGCCCGAGCTGAGGGCCTCGTCGAAGGTGGTTATTTGGCCCTCATAGACCAGCTTTCCCAGCCTGGTCTTGGGGATCCACTCCTCCTGATAGGCATTGTACTTGCGCAACCCTCTCACCTCAGTATGTTCTCCCGGGCGGCCTCGAACTTGGCCACTACGTCAACACCGGTGTGCTGCTTGATCCCTTCCCCACGGATCCTATCCTCTCCCGGAAATATATCCGGGCTGTGAGGCACTAGGACGCCTGAATCCACCACTCCTTTGAGTGCGGCATATATCCTTCCGCCCTTGGTGGAGGCATGAAGGCCGATGTCTAGTATGCCCTCGGTATAACCCAGTGCCAGCATCTTCTTTCCGAAGATCAAGCCGGTGAGGTATGCTGCCGGCAGGTTCCCCCTGTGATGATCGAATCCGAAGTTGTCCAGCTCCTTCGAGGTCACCGTCAGCAGCGTCTTATCGCCCACCTGCTCGGCCAGCACCAGCTGAAGAAGGATATTCCTGCTGCTCCTCCTGACCACTATCCTGGGCTTCTTGGACAGTATTAGCTTGTACCTTACGTGATAGTTGGTCCTGCCCTCTCTCCGCCTTCTGAAGGGCACCTTATATCGCGGTCCCGTCGCCAACTCACTCACTCCTCATTAGGCCCTTCGCCTTCACATAAGCATTAAGATGTGCCCTGCTCCTATACTCCCCGCCGGAGGCCTTTCGATAGAGCATGCGGTAGGTATGTCGATCTATCATTCCACCCTCCTTCAGCTCCTGCAACCGCCGGCGCAGAGCCCTGATCTTGGAGATCCATTGCTCCTTTCTGGGAGTTCTCGCTCCCTTGGCACCCTTCCGGTGGCCCGGACCCTTCCTGTGGCCGTAGGCCCTCTTGGCCTGTCGTGCCCTGAACCTGGCGCGGCTGTTGCCCTTCTTTGGCTTGGCCTTGATGTTTCCGGCCTCTATCTGATTTCGGATGTCCGCCCTCGTTATGGCGTCGGCAATATCCCCTGCTTCATCGGGATCTGGATTGATCCAAACCCTGCTCTCTCCTACATTCAACACGCTTGCGGCAAGACGCCTCTGGGTAGTGAAATCCGGCATCTCAAGCACCTCCCGCCTTGGGGTTGAGTATCTTGAGATTCATCTCCCTGGCCTTGGACTCGATCTCGATCCTCTTTCGCCGCCCTACCGTAGAGGCTATGCGAACTGCACATCCCTCCGCAGTGCCCAATTCCTTGAGGCAATGGACGAGAACTTCCGGAAGGCCGCATGGGTGAAAACCCTTAACGGATCGAGGGCTCCCGTATCCCGGCTTGACCAGGCTTCCCTTGGCCGAAATCTGCCTGCGGAGCTTGTTGTGCAATCCCCGAGGCTTTCGCCAGCTGGTGCTGAGCCGGATCTTCTTATGAGAATCGTGACGATTGAACTCCGGCTTCTTGGCCTTATGCCTCGCCCTGACGCGAAGCAACTTCATCTTCTCTGACATCTGCGTCACCTCTTGTCCACGAGGTATATGCCGTCTTGGAAGATCCTGATATCGAACTTCCTGACCTTCGTGGCCTGCTCAATGTTGGCCATGGTCTGGCCCACCTTCTCCTTGTCTATGCCCTTCAAAATGACCTCATCCTTGAGGATATCGACCTTGACGTCCTCCAGGATCTTGGCCGTGCGGGGCTTACGCTCTCCCAGGAAGTTGCTTATTACCATCTCGTCTCGGGAGGCCTTAAGCTGTATGGGAAAGTGGGAGTAGACCACCTTCATCTTATACTCGAAACCCTCGGTGACGCCCTTGATCATATTAGCCAGATGGGCGGTCAACGTACCGACCATTGCCCTCTGACGCTTGCGATCTACCTTGGAGCCCACAACCAGTGCGGAGTCCTCCTTGCGAATGTAGATCCCCGGATAACCCATCCGGCGCCTGACCTCACCAAGCGGCCCTTTCACTGTGATAGCATCACCCAGATCGACGTCGACCCCTGAAGGAATCACAATCGATCTCGAAAGATCTTTGACCATGAGACCACCTGGATTCTAATATACGTAGGCCAGCAGCTGTCCGCCAATACCGTGCTCCCTGGCATCGGTATGGGCGACAACGCCCTGGCTGGTGCTCAGTATAAGCACCCCGAAATTTCTCGCCGGGAGAAAACGCTTCTCCCACTTCTCCAGATCCGCCACCATGGTGGCGAACCGCGGCTTTATAACCCCGCAGCGGTTGATCCGGCCGAGGAGCTTCACCTTGAACATCCCCGACAAACCATCGTCCATGAACTCGAACTCACCGATGTACCCCTCGTCAGCCATCACCTTCAGGGCCATCCCTATGAGCTTGGACGCTGGATGGATCTTACACTCGGGCTTGCCAACGCTCTCCGCGTTCTTGATAACGGACATGGCATCGGCGAGCGGATCGAATAGCACCTTACATCCCACCTAACTGAATTTCTCGAAGCCCATCTCTCGGGCAATCTCTCTGAAGCACTGCCGGCAAAGGTAGATACCGTACTTCCTGATCAGGCCTGGCCTTCTGCCACAGCGCCTGCATCGATTGGCTCCCCTGCCAAATGATCTCTTCTTCATGCCGCCTCCAAGATCTCCACGCCGAACCTCTTTCGGACGTAGTCTATGGCATCGGCTGGGTTCATCTTCTGCCGCGAGGAAATCTTCCTGCTTGCTACCCTCCTGCAGGCCACTCGATAGCCTGCCCTCCTCAAGGCAACAGTGACATCCATGCCGAAGATGCCGATCTCCGGGTCGTACTTCATCCCGGGGAAGTCAGTATGCTCCTCAACTCCAAAGGAGAAGTTGCCCTGCCGATCGAACTGGCTCGCTCTCACCGAGTTTCCCGCAGCCTTGAGGGCCGTCTCCAAAAACTCATAAGCGGCCTTTCCCCTCATGGTAAGCTTGATCCCTATGGGCTCATGCTTCTTGATGCCGAAGCTGGGCAGCGTCTTCTTTGCAGTCGTCCGGACTGGGCTCTGCTTTGTGATTTCGGACAGTATGGTCTCGGCGTTTACGAGCCTTATTCCGCTCTCGCCAGCGCCTATATGGACCACGACTTTATCGATGCGCGCTTCTTGCATGACGTTCATTCAGAAGCCCCCAGCTTGATGGCGGGACTCTCCTCGCCGATCATGAAGACGTAATCGACTATGGTCTCAAACTCCTTATCGCCCGAGATCAAGACCTTGTTCGGACGGGAACTCCTGACGATCTGGATAGCCTTGACGCGGCCGATCTCACCGGCGTGGGATCCACCCACCACCATGGCCAAGTTGCCTTCCTTGAACTCGATCCTCTGGACGATCTCCTTCTCAGGGATCCTCAAGACAAGAGAGTCTCCGGTCTTGATATCGCCCTCGGCCAGTATGTTCGTGCCGTCGTTGAGGTTCAGCTGGACTCTGCCGCCCCTGAGAACGGTCTTATTGTCCACGCGGGCGAGCTTGTTCGCTCGACCCTCCTCGAGAAGGCTCAGCCTGAACTTGCCCCGCCGATCCCGAAGCATGCGATATTGCTGATCCATGGAGGGCACGTCGATCACATCGAAGATCCCCACAGGGAACTTGATATCTTTCCTTATCTGACCATCCACCAGGACGCCACCTTCGTGGAGTATTCGCTTGACCTCACGAGCGTTGTCAGCCAGCTTCAGCATATCCCTCACGATCGCGAGAAGCGGCATGCTCTCCCTGGCCGAATGCGGCCCAGCGCTCTGCTTTGCCGCCCATTCATGGGTCTTCCTGGGGATAGGCCAGCTCCTGGGTATGGTCATCCTCTTGAGATGCTTGCTCACTCAAATCACCTGGATATGCTCTTCTCCCTGCGCTCGTCATCAAGCTGGAGCTTTGTGATCATGATGTTGGAAGGATGGATTGGACGGGGTACCTCGGTGCCGTCGGCACGGAAGTTGCTTACACCAGCCACCTTGATCTGGCATCTCTTCAGGTCCACATCCTCGACCAGGCCCTCCAAACCAGCGTGATCACCGCGCATTATCTTCACGGTGTCGCCAGTCTTCACCTGAACGTTGCGCTTGCCATGCTCCTTCCTCAGCTCTGAGCTGAGCAGTACATGGACATGCTTTTGTCTTCTGTGCAATGGCGCAGTGAATCGCTCCTTGCGCTGCTTTCGTGGCTGTTTGCTATTCATGGCCATCACACAATCATTGCCGCTGCTGAGGCGATCTTTCCGAAGCGCTCGGCCACTTCTCTGGCCACAGGACCCTTGACCTCCGATCCCTTGGGCACTCCCTCGTCATCTGTGATCACCGCGGCGTTGTCCTCGAACTTCACCCGAAGCCCATCGGGGCGGCGAAACTCCTTCTTCTGCCTTATTATCACCGCATTGAAGATCTGCTTTCGCATCTCGGGGGAGCCCTTCTTGACGGAGACGACGACCATGTCGCCCACACCGGCACAGGGCTGTCTGTTCTTGACTCCACGATACTTCCTCACCGCGATGACGAAGAGCGTCCTCGCCCCGGTGTTGTCCACGCAATCAAGGTAAGTGCCTGTGTTGATCGATCGGGGAATCTTTGCCCTGCTTCCCTTCATCTCAAGACCTCCACCACGACGAAGGACTTGCTCTTGCTTAGAGGCCTACACTCGGCAATCCTCACCCGCTCTCCGGCCTTGGCCGAGAGGCATGGGGGATTGTGAGCATGAATCTTGAATCGCCTCTTCTCGTACCTCTCGTACTTGGCTACCTTCCTCTCTGACTCGCGCATTACAACCACGGTGCCCTGCATCTTATCGCTGACCACGACTCCATTTAATACCTGGCCGCGGACGGGAAGGGTCCCGTGGAAGGGACAGTTCGGATCGCTGCAGGCCTCATGCGGCACGCTGACGTCCAGTCCGATATCCCTCATATCTTCCACCTCGCTCTCTGCATTCTTTTCTGTATTCTGTTCTCGGGTTGTGAGATTAAGATCGAGCCGGACACCTTCACCCTTGATCCATTGGGCAGCGTGAAGATGAAGCTCGTGTATGATTTTGGAACGCGCTTCTCACCGAGTTTGGTCTCGATGAGAAGGGTGTTCCTGGTCTCGTCAATGACCCTTCCGGAGATAGAGGTAAGGCCAGCCTGTGGGCTCTTTTCGACCTCGACATCGAGCCCCACAAGCTCATGCCTCGCTAAGTTCTCCGGGGTTATCACTCTCTATTGCTCCCCTTGCACCGTCTTTATCCTGGCTATGGTCCGCCGGATCTCCTTGATCCGGCCGGGCTTCTCTGGAGCCCCTCCAGCTGTGACGATCCCGCGCTCACGGACCATCTCCATCTGCAGGTGATGAAGCTCCTCAGCCAGCTCTTCGGAACTCATGTTCCGGATCTCCTCGATCTTGAATATGGCCACGATCCATCAACCCCTACTCGGCCGGACGGCTCTCCTCTTCCGTGGACGGGGAGGATGCCCCCGTTGTCTCGGCCTCCGTTGGAGCCTCTGTTGCCCCTGTAGCCTCGGTCTCCGTTGAAGCCTCTATTGCCTCGGCCTCCGTTGGAGCCTCTGTTGCCCCTGTAGCCTCTGTCGTGACCTCCGCTTCGGCCGG
>Ga0268281_1001257_pt1 | contig 15172 bp, 12 predicted proteins | sample saktaG_10_FD_190134 | JGI IMG/M metagenome (GOLD analysis project Ga0268281, IMG submission 190134) | Saline water microbial communities from Sakinaw Lake, British Columbia, Canada - sak_2011_5_24_50m | ecosystem: Environmental > Aquatic > Non-marine Saline and Alkaline > Saline ... | reverse complement strand
CATCATAAACAGCAATGTCACTATGTGGATGATATTTTCCCAAGCAATTATGAGAAATAATCCCATTAGCTATAAATTCGTGCTCATTTTCTATTTCAAGATCATATGTTTTTTCTGGATCAACTTTCTTTATTGAAGATACTTTCAAAAAATAAATTTTATTTTTATTAATATAATCCAAAAATTCAAAAAGAGGTGAACCAATTCTTTCTAATTTGTTTTTTATTCCCCACTCAACAACTTGAGTTTTTCTCAGTGGTTTTTCCAAGAGATCAGAGGAATATCTTATTTTACAGCCCGTTGGATATTTTATTCCCATTCTAAATTTATTTCCGTTAATATCGTAATACCAACCACTCCCAATATGATTATTCCTTAGTTCTTGAAATAATATTCTTCCTGCGTAAGGGATAATATCATATGCATTTAGCCCTTTTCGCTTAGAGCTACAAAATTGAATAGCAGCTAATTTAGTAGCCAATTGTTTCTTTCCTTCATCTACTAAATTTAATTCCGAAGATAGTTTTTGTGAATTCTCTCCATGAATTTCCAAAAAATAAAAAGGATAGTGTTTTGCTACTAATCGATTATTAATATAACGGCTTTTTAAAGAAGCATCGCAGTATTTATTAGTAAATATACCCTGATGAAATAGCAGGATTTGCAATTGATTAATTAATTGTTCGGAAATAGATCCATAATGAATTACGTTTCTATTTTTATGAATTGAACCGTCACCATCGATTAATCCGGAAATAAATGAGAAGATAACACTTTGCGGTGAACTAAAAATTTGAAGGGGTATTTCTTTAGTTAGTGCCCATTTATTCTCTAAATTGAAATTAGATACAAAGAATTCGTTAATATTTTTTCTGTTGATTCTCACCGTATAGATTTTACGATCTAAAACTTTCCCATTTGTACTTATAAGTTTATAGTTTTTAATTTCGATAGTCGGTTTATAACCAAATTCCTGATGCAGAATTTTAGCTATCTTTTCTATAATATCCTTGTTTGTATTTGCAATAGCGATTCTTGGAAGTTTCTTCTTGCTATAATCATTTGAAATTGAACCTTCAGAAATAAATATCCCTAATAAATAAGCGATATTTTCATTTAAATATTTTGGTTGATTTGTTTCAATTTTATTTAGTTGTGCTAAATTATTGATTTTTGGATAGGCTGTTCTTGTTACTAAATAATCCTCTTGTGTTAAATTTTTTATCTCTTTCCACTCAAATTTCCAATCTGGAGTCAAGATTTTAACTTTTTGAGATGGGGTAGTAACATTTGAAATTCCGTTTTCTAAAGTAACTTTCAATAATGGTTTTGCAGGCATTTCATAAAGACGAGTAACTTTTCGTAAGCTTTCTTGTGTATAAATTTTATCTCCAACTTTAACTTTTTGAATTGGCATTAATCCTTTTTTAGTGAGAACGAGGGTATTTTTTACAAAACATTCACCAACTACTCGTGCTGATTTTACAGATTTAGTATTAGAAGTAATTCCCATATTTTTCATTGACCATAGAATCCGTCTTTGCACTGGTTTAAGCCCATCTCGTACATCAGGTAATGCTCGTGAAATAATAATAGACATGGCATAATCCAAATATGACTCTTTAAGTTCTTTAGCTATGTCTACAGGTTGAATTGACTGAGTTTTTTCTTTTTTTTCTTTTTCCTTTTCTTTCATAAATTACTTAATTATTGTTTATTAAGTATTGTTAATTTTGTTTCTGTAGGTAAATTATTTTTTCTAATAACTAGTTTATCTAAAACCTCTGGTTTTTTACTTATGGCTTTGACAAATTTATCAAGTGAATCTAATTTGATTTTTGAATCAGGCAAAGCATAATGCATAGGAATAATAATTTTAGGTTCTATTTGATTAATTAGAAAAATTGCTTCTTCGTAATCAAGAATACCATGTCCGCCTATAGGGATAAGAAGTATATCAACGTTAGCGATTTTTTCTAATATTTCTTCTTTTAAATTCTTTGTTTTTAGGCGCCCTAAATGACAAATGACCATATCTTCTGATTTTATCAAATAGATTGTATTGGATTTTTGTGCCATTCCTTCAATAAAGACTCCTCCAGTTTCTATCTCTCCAGCTTCTTTAAGGGTTAAAGGATTGCCCATGACAATGCTTTTATTATCATAATCTTCTTGTTCATGAGGGATAAGAAGAATATCAGATTTAAATCGTGTAGGCTTTGACTTTGTTGATGATATAGAATATGGATCAATAGCAATAATTTTATTTTTGCTATCAATTCGAAAATAAGAATAACCAAACCATTGAATAATCATAATGTTTTTATTTTATCATAAATATAGTTTATTTTCACGCCTATTTCAATTTTTTAAACACGCGAATGCTAAAAAACGTTATAATAATATTAAAGGCGAGAAGAAAAGTTAGGCATACAGGTAAGGAATGCGTGGTCATGAGTAAAATTTCTTCGTAATCTAGAGATTTAGAAAGAACAACCCAACGTAAAGCATCTACGCTGTAAGCCAAAGGATTACAGTGAGCTATTGTTATCATCCAAGACGGGACATTTTTAAGAGGGAAGAAAGCTCCAGATAAAAAAGCCATTGGTGCAATAATAATTTGTGAGAGGATTGAAAAACTTTCGATTTTTTTTAAACGCGAAGCAAAAAAGATTCCTAGAGCAGCCATGCCATAACCTATCAAGAAGATAACAAGCATTACTTTTAGGAATAGAGGTATATTAAAATTAATTCCTAAATAAGGTGTTGTTAATAAAATGAGAGCTCCTTGCAGAAGGGCTGTAGTTGTTGCTCCTAAAATCTTTCCCAAAGCAATATATGATCTACTAATAGGAGAAACTAAAATTTCTTTTAAAAATCCGAATTCTCTATCCCATACAATTGACATAGTTGAAGAGATAGCCATAACACTGATACTTAGACCTAGTATTCCAGGAAAAAAGAATTGAGCAAAATCGTAATGCAAAACAGGTGTAGGAAATATTGTTTTCAATCCTGTACCAAGGAATATCAAAATTAAAATAGGCAAAAAAATTGATGTAAAGAATTTTAAAGAATTGCGTAAATAAATAAGCACTTCCCTGTACCAAATTACATAAAGTGTTTGTAATTTTTTATTCATCGTTTTTCTGCTTATCAGTTAGTAAATTATTTTTTTCTTCTGTCTCTGAAAAATTAAAAAGAGAGAATAAAGAAGTTATGTCGAAATTTTTATTTTCCTCTTCAATTTTTCCATTACTTTCTTCTCTTATTTTTCTTCCTGTAATTTCTAAAAATACGTCTTCTAGAGTAGGTCGTCGTAATTGTATTGAAGTGATATGTGAAGTAATGGCTTTCACTAATATCGGTAAAAATTTATCACCATTATTTATTTCAACTTTTAATTCTTTACCAATCCATTTAATTGAATATTGAGGAAATTTTTTGCGGAATTCTTTTTCTGCTTGTTTGTTATCTTCGGTTTTAAAAATAATAATATCACCACCAATCATCTTTTTTAGGTTCTCTGGAGTGTCAATTGCAACTATTTTCCCATGGTCAATAATAGCAATTCTGTCACAACATTCTGCTTCATTTAGGTATTGAGTAGTTAAAAAAATGGTAGTATTTTCTTTTTTTCTTACAGTAAAAATATAATCCCAAATCTTTTTTCGTGTTTGTGGGTCTAATCCAATAGTCGGTTCATCTAAAAACAAAATTTGTGGGTGATGAATTAAAGCTCTGGTTAATTCTAATCTTCTCTTCATTCCTCCGGAAAATGATTCAACTTTCATTTTTCTTTTATCCCAAAGCTCACAAAGTTTTAAAATTTCTCTTTTTCTCTGTATAAAATCTTTTCGTGAAACTCCATAAAGCATTGCATGCAGATAAAGATTTTCCTCAGCAGTTAAATGATTATCCAAAGTTGTTTCTTGAAAGACTAAACCAATGGATTCTCTTACAAGGTTAGATTGATTTACTACATGATAGCCATTTACATAGGCTAATCCAGAATCAGCTAGGGCGAGTGTGCAAAGAATATTAATTGTCGTAGTTTTACCTGCCCCATTAGGTCCTAAAAAACCAAAAACCTCGCCTCTTTTTACAGAGAAAGAAATCCCATCAAGGGCTGTTATGTGTTTGTATCTTTTTTTGAGATTTTTTACTTGGATAATCTCAAGAATATTGTTTTGATTTTCTTCAATTTGCTCAGCTTCTTCTGATAAATCTTTCATAAAATTCAATTAAAAATATTTTTGATATTTCTATATTAACCCCATTTTTTCTTTTACTTCTTTCAGTGTTTGTTTTGCAATTTGAGAAGCGTATTTTTGCCCTTGCTCTAAAATTTCATCTACTAATTTTGGATGCTCTTTATAGTAGTTTCTTTTTTCTTGGATTGGTTTCAATTCTTTATAAATTGTTTCGGCAAGTTGATTTTTTAGTTCTTTATATTTAATTCCTGAGCCAAGATATAGTTTTTCATAGGATTTTCTTTTTTCTTTGCTTTCAAATAACTCAACCAACATTAATAAGACAGCTACACCTCCTTCTTTTGGGACATTTTTATTTTTCCCTGAATCTGTTGGAACCTTTGCCAATTTTTCTTTGATGGTAGACAAATCGTCAATCAAATTAATATAGCTACCTGGTTTTGATTTTGACATTTTTCCTTCACCAGTTAATGAAGGAATATAAGAAAATGGCATAAGGTACGTTTGAGGTTCAGGGAAAGTTTGGCCAAAAGCTCGATTAAAAATTCTTGCAATTTCCCTTGTTACCTCTAAATGAGGAGATTGATCTTTTCCAACTGGAACAAATTGAGCTTTATATAAAAGAATATCTGCTGCCATAAGAATAGGATAATAAAAAAGCCCAACATTAATATATTTTGGTTGTTCTTTTTTCTTGTCTTTGTATGTTGGTAATTGCTCTAAGCGGGACACTGGATAGATTGTGCTTAAAAGATATGCTAATTCTATATGTTCAGGTATTTGAGATTGAATTATTAAATGGCATTTTTTGGGATCTAAACCGCATGCTAAATATTCTAAAACTACTTCTCGAATATTGTCTTGAAAAGTTTTTGGATTATATGGAGAAGTAATACCATGAAGATCTACAACAGCATAAATGCAATCATAATTCTTTTTGTTCTGGAGCTCAATATATCCCTTTAAACCACCAAAATAATTGCCTAAATGAAGAAAACCAGTGGGTCTGCTACCAGAGAAAATTCGGGCCCTTCGGCTTGGCTCAGGGTAAATTTTTAAATTGTCTTTTATTGCTTTTTTATCCATGGATTTGGAGCGGGTGAAGGGAGTCGAACCCTCGTATCTTGCTTGGAAGGCAAGCGCACTAGCCGTTGTGCTACACCCGCATATTAAATTTGATTTAAAGTAGCATCAATCCAGCCCATAATTCGCCGATGGAGACTTTTTCCGAACTCTTTTTCGCCACGGCTTCTGATATATAAATGAGCTGTACCATAAGGAAGTTTCCTTTTCTTTTTTTCCGATTTATTAATTCTTCTATCAACTTGGGTCTTTTCAAATTGTTTTTTAGGAATTCTCGTTACTTTTGACCAATAATTTATTGTATCTTTAATATTATTATCTGGGTATGTATGGATAGCAATACTGAGATTTTCATTTTTTAGACCACAAATTTCTCGAAACCACTTAATTGCCAATTTTATTATTTCGGGATCAGAATTTATAACTGTTATTCTTTCATATAGCTTTGATCCTTCACCAAGATATAAACCAATTCCTAATAACCATAAATCTCTATTAGTCAATTTTCCTAATTCTTTTTTTGCCAATTTTTTAATTGCAACAATATTGGCGACTTTCCGATTGTGAGCAATTTGAGCTGATTTAATAGGAGCCAATTTAATTCGTTTTAATGCTTCTTTGCCAGGCTTGTACGGAATTTCTTTTAACCAGTTACTAAGTGTACTTTTAGATAATCCTAATTTTTCTGAAATCATTCCATAAGAATATCCGCGTTTTCGATAATTTATAGCTTTTTCTTTAAGGCTTAAAGGCTTCATAATTGTATTAATCCGAACCCACCTTATAATATATGTAGAGCTAACAAAAAGAGATCATTTAATGATCTCTAAGTCATTTTAACTCTTTATCAGTAAAAAATCAATAATGTAGATATTAATAAATCTTGGCAAGGGGTCGACCCTGTTGAATCCCGCGAAGCGGGAATTTCACTAAGGGTGAAATTATTTAACAGGACTTGACAAGTTATTTTTCTTTGCTATAATGGAGATGCCGTTGTTTTGAGGAGCTTGCTCCAATTAACAGCGGCATTTTTTATATCTCTTTCAGTGTTTGTATTCCTAATATTTCTAATCCTTTTTTAAGAACATTAGTAATTGTTTTTAGAAGAACAAGCTGGGCATTTTGCCTGACTTTGTTTTTTTCTTTTAACACAGGCACAGTTTCATAATATTTATTAGTTAAATCCGCTAATGACAAAAGGTAAGTAGCTAAATTATTTGGCGAATATCTTTCAGCACTGATTTGAATCGTTTCTGGAAACTCAGATATTTTTTTTATGAGGGAAATTTCTAATTCATTAGTTAATAATCGATAATCATATTTTCCAATTTTTTTTGCTTTTGTAATGATTTTATTTATACGGGCATAAGTATATTGAAGATAAACGTTTGTATCTCCGGAAAAATCAAGCATTTTTTTCCAATCAAAAACAATGTCAGAAGCACGAAATGATTTTAAGTCATTAAATTTTAAAGCTCCAATTGCAATAACTTGCGCTAATTCTTTTTGTTTTGATAGCGACCATTGGGCCTTCTTTTTTTTAATTATTTCTAATGACTTTTCAATTGTTTGATTAATAACCTGTTCAAGAGGGATAATTTCTCCTTCTCTGGTGGAGAATTTTTTCTTTTCTTCTGATAACACTAAGCCAAATTTAATATGGGTTAATTCGGTTTTTTCATTTGGAAAAATGATTTTTGATAAAGTAAAAAGCTGTTTAAAATGAACATCTTGTTCATTGCCAACAACATAAAGAATTTTTGCAGGATGATATTTCGTAAAACGGTATTTTAACGAAGCTAAATCGCGAGTAAAATACAAACTTGCTTTATCTGATTTTTGGATTAAAGCAGGAGGCAGATTGTATTTTTCTAAAGGGATAATAAGCGCCCCTTCACTTTTTTGCGTTAAATTCTTTTTTTTCAAAAGATTTATCAATGGTATTAAATCTTTTTCAAAAAAACTCTCCCCTAAAAGAAGGTCAAATTTAATATTTAGAAGCGCATATATTTTTTGGAAGTCTTTTATAGATTCTTTTTTAAACCAAAGCCATAATTTCCTGTTCTCTTTATCACCTTTTTCTAATTTTTTGAATTCTTCTTGCCCTAATTTTTCTAAATCAGTATTACTTTTCATTTCTTTATGGAATTTTATGTATAGTTTAAGAAGAGCAGGAATAGGATTTTTTTCTATTTCATTTTTCTTTCCCCAGAGCTTATAAGCGGCAATTAATTTTCCAAATTGAGTGCCCCAATCACCAAGATAATTCCAGCGGATAACTTTATAACCTAATGCTTCATATAAATTAGCCAATGTTTCGCCAATAATAGTAGAACGTAAATGTCCAATATGCATTGGTTTGGCAATATTAGGGGAAGAGTAATCAATTATTATCGTTTTATTCTTACCAATTTTTGAAAGCCCAAATTTTGTTCTTTGTTTATAAATAGCTTCTAATTCTTTTTGGATAGATTCTTTATTAATAAAGAAATTAATAAAGCCATTTTTAGCCAATTCTATTTTTATTATTTCTTTTGGTAATTTTTTCCGCATCTGATTTATTAAGATTGCGGCAATTTCAGAAGGTGTGTTTTTAATACTTTTACTTATAGAAAAAGCTAAAGTTGTACTATAGTCACCATATTGTTCGTCCTTTGGTATTTCTAATGAAACATCGGGTATAAAAGAAATAAGCCATTTATTTTTAGCGGCTGCCTTTTTATAAGATTCTTGGATAAGGTTTTTAATAATTTGTTTTATCATATTCTATATTAAGATTAACATGCTTAATGCTATTAAATAAATAGAAAACCAAAAGAATTTTCCTCTTTTCAATATTTTCTCTAGTATTTTTAAACTGATAATTCCTATAAAGAACGAAATTAACATTCCCATTCCATTTAATAAATAACCATTTCCTCCTTGTTGTATTAAATGTGGCAGTTGTAAAATAACTGCTCCTAAAACAGCAGGAATAGCCAAAAGGAAAGAAAATTTATAAGCAATCTCTGGTTTTAATTTTCTTAATAATCCAGCAGAAATAGTAAGCCCAGAACGAGAAATCCCAGGGAAGAGAGCAATAGCTTGAGCTGTTCCAATTAATAAAGCATCTAGTGGGGATATAGAATCTTTTTCTCCTTTTGAAAATTTGGTTAATAAAAGAAATAGGGCAGTAATTAAAAAAGATAAACCAATAAATCTTAAAGAAGAGAATGTTGTTTCTATCTTTGTTTGAAGAAAAAAACCAAAAATCACAGCTGGAATTGTTCCTATGACAATAAGTTTAATTAATTGCCAATTTTTACTAGAAAATATTTCTTTTATCTCCTGCCAGAATACTGTTAATATTGCTCCCAATGTTCCAAAGTGGAGTATGACGTCAAAACTTATAGGGGCTTCAGGTAAATGCCAAAAGATTTGTAAAATAGCTAAATGACCAGAACTAGAAACTGGTAAGAATTCAGTTATACCTTGAGTAATAGCTAAAATAATTGCTTGGAATATATTCATATTATTTGTCGGGCCGCCGAGATTTGAACTCGGGCTAAATCCTCCCGGGGGACTCGTGCTGCCACTACACTACGGCCCGTTAATTTACATAATACTTTTTTTTAATCTCTTCTTCAGCTTCTTTTAAAAGACTTTCGTATTTTTCTTGAGCTATTTTTTGTTTTTTATTTAATTCATTTTCAGAAAGTCGGTTTAATTCTTTTACTTTTTTTTCTAGATATTTTTTGGTATTTTTTTTAGGATCATCTAATATTTCTTCTAATAAAATATTCAAAATCGCGCCAATTTTAGAACTTGGTTCAATATTTAATATTTTAATTACATCATTACCATTTATTTTTAATATCTTAAGTGATGGTTGTTGCCCCTCTAATTCTTGTAATACTTTTTCTACGCGAAATAGAAAATGGCGGAGACGGAAAGGAAGAGCTTTAGGGCACCCTGATCCAATTCTATCAGCCTCTCTTACTTGGGCTAATTCTTGGATATTTTCTTTTCCGATTTTGACTAATAATCTTCGAATAGCAGCGTCTGTAGTAATTTCTGTATCATAAACAAAACCATGACAACGTACTAATTTTACTATTTTTTCCGTTTTATCATTAGAAAATTTTAGACGATCAAGAATACGAGCTGTGATTTTTGCTCCTTGCCATTCATGGTTATAAAAAGTAGAGTCTATGCCTTCGCCCTCTTTAGTATATGGTTTTCCAATATCATGAAACAAACTGGCTAATCTTACTTCTAAGCTATACTTTTTTGCGCAAGCATATTCTAAAGAACGCCAAAGATGCTCCCAAACCGTATAAATATGATGTTTATTTTGTGTTACTCTAATACCTTTTTCTAACTCAGGAATGATTTGTTTTAATAAAGTAGTTTCCTGTAAAAGAAGAATTCCTCTAGCAGCTTCTGAAGAATTAATAATTTTGATTAATTCATCGCGAATTCTTTCTTTTGAGATAAAACTAAGAAGAGAAGCGTTCTTTTTTATAGCTACTAGTGTCTGAGATTCAATTTGAAAATTTAATTCGCAGGCAAAACGAATAGCTCTCATTAATCGTAGACCATCTTCAGAAAATCGTTCTTTTGCATCTCCTACCGTCCTAATAAGTTTATTTTCTAGGTCTTTTTGCCCATTAAAAGGATCAATTAAAGTATGTTGTGTTCCTTTGATTTTAATTGCCATTGCATTAACAGTAAAATCACGACGACTCAAGTCTTCTTCAATTGTTTTAGCGAATTCTATTTTGTCAGGATGACGTTTATCGCTATATTTCCCTTCTTTTCTTAAAGTAGTAACTTCAATAATTTTTAAGTTAGGACTTTCCGAACCAGTTTTTACTAGAACAGTACCAAATTCATTTTCATAAACACTGTCAGGAAAAAGCTTCTGGATTTGCTCAGGTTTTGCATTAGTAGCAATATCCCAATCTTTTGGATTTCTTTTTAATTCTTTAATTTTGCTTATAATAAGATCTCGAACACATCCTCCAACAATATAGGCGTCAAAATCAGCTTGATTAAGTTTTTTTATTATTTCTAATACTTCTAAAGGTATTTGCATATTTAAATCTTTTTCATTATAATAGATAATTGATATATTCTTCTAATCATAAAGGAAAATTGATTTTTTTTCAATCCTGCCCTCGTAGCTCAACTGGATAGAGTGTGTGGCTTCGGACCACAAGGTTGCAGGTTCGAATCCTGCCGAGGGCACAACAATAAATTATTTGAGCCCCCATAGCTCAATTGGTAGAGCAGATCCCTCTTAAGGATAAGGTTCCAGGTTCGAGTCCTGGTGGGGGCACAAATCTTCTTTGGAGGGGTGGCAGAATGGTAATGCGCTAGTCTTGAAAACTGGTGCCCGCAAGGGCTTGCAGGTTCGAGTCCTGTCCCCTCCGCCATATTTATTAATATGAAAGATAAAAACAAACAATTAGGTTTAGTTTCGCGTCCTCCGATTATTGTAGTTTTGGGACATGTTGATCATGGCAAGACAAGTCTTTTAGATTATATAAAAAAAACTAAAATTGCTGAAAAAGAATCAGGTGGAATTACTCAACATATTGGTGCTTATGAAATAGAGATAAAAGATAAAAAGATTACTTTTATTGATACTCCTGGACATGAAGCATTTTCTAAAATTCGTTCTAGAGGAGCAAAAGTCGCTGATATTGCTCTTTTAGTAGTTGCCGCTGATGAAGGAGTAAAAGTGCAAACTAAAGAATCATTAAAAGATATAAAAAAAGCTCAAATTCCTTATATTGTAGCAATTACTAAAATTGATAAGGAAGGAATTAATTTAGAAAAAGTAAAAAACGAATTATCAGAAGCAGGTGTATTATTAGAGGGCCGTGGTGGCGATATTCCTTTTGTAGGCGTTTCTTCAAAAACAGGGCAAGGCATTGATGAACTTTTAGAACTTATTCTTTTATTATCAGAGATGCAGGAATTAAAAGCTAATCCAAACAATCAAGCCACAGGATTTGTAATAGAGTCTCATTTAGATCGGTCTAGAGGAAATACAGCTAGCTTAATTATTACTGATGGAACTTTATATCTTAAAGATGAAATTATAGTGGATCAGATAAAAATAGGAAAGGTAAAGATTCTAGAAAATTTCAAAGGAGAATCTATTTCAGAAGCAACTTTTTCTTCACCTGTAAGAGTTCTTGGATTTGAAACATCAGTACCAGTTGGAGCAAAACTTTCAGCAGGTGGTCTTAAAGATAAAACAATGGCATCTGTTCAAAAATCAAAAACAATTGGTAAGGAATTAGGAAGTCACGATTCAAAAATTAAAATCCCCCTTATTATTAAAAGTGATGCTTCTGGTTCGGGCGAGGCATTAGAACAAGTTATAGCGCAATTAGGAAAAAAGAACGATTGGCTTTTTTTCCTTTTGAAAAACGAGACAGGTGATATCTCTGAAAGTGATTTTAAGATAGTGCCTTCAGGGAAAACTTTGATCATAGGTTTTCGAGTTAGAAAAAGACCTGAAATAAATAATATTCTTTTAACTAATAAGAATTTACTATTGATTGAAGGGGATATTATTTACGAGATAGAAGATAAAATTAAAGAATTGGTAGAAAATAAATTTGTAAAAAAACCAACTGAAGAAATACTTGGGAAATTGGAAGTTTTAGCTGTGTTTAACCCTATAAAAGGTAGTCAATTAATTGGAGGAAAGGTTGTTGAAGGTAATGTTCAAAATAAAATTCGTTTTCGTTTAGTGCGTAATGAAGAAATTATAAGCCAAGGAAAAATTTTAAACTTACAAAAAAATAAAGTAGATATAGCAGAAGTAAAAATTGGAGGAGAATGTGGCCTATTAATAAATTGCCCAGAAAAAGCAGAAAAAGGAGACTTACTTGAATTTTTTAGAAAAATTTAATATAATGATACTAATGGCCTAGTGGCGAAGTGGTAACGCGACTGTCTGCAAAACAGTTATGCGTCGGTTCGAATCCGACCTAGGCCTCTTCTGCCCAGGTGGCGGAACGGTTTACGCGGAGGACTTAAAATCCTTGACTCTTAGAGTTTGTGGGTTCGAATCCCACCCTGGGCACTGTAGTTATAATATCTTGATAAACATGGGAAATGTATTTACTAAAGCCATTAATGCTCATTTCTTTAAAACATGGAATCCAGAAATGAGTTATGTTTTGGGCTATATCACAGCCGATGGATGTATATCTGCTGATAAAAAAAGAAAAAACAACCCTCTTACTTTAAATATAACCTCTGTAGAAAAGAAACATCTACATAGAATCAGAAAAGCGCTTAATTCTACCCATAAAATTAGTAAAAAATCAGGAGGATATTCTAATGTAGCTTATCAATTTCAGGCTCGTAATCCGATTATCACTCAAGATTTAATAAAATTAGGTATTTTACCTAGAAAAAGTCATAATTTAGGACCAATTGAAGTTCCGAATAAATATTTTCCTGATTTTGTTCGTGGATTTTTTGATGGAGACGGAACAGTTTATATTTATAAAGTTAATGGAACACGACAAATTAAAGCTGGTTTTGTAAGTTCAAGTTTGCCTTTTATAACAAGATTTAATCAGCAACTTTGTAAAAATCTTAATATTTCTACAAAATCTATTCATCGGGTAGTTGATAAACGAAAAAATAGAATGATTCAATATGATATTTGTTTTTATATTGATGATTGTGAAAAATTGGCTAATTTTATGTACGAGAATAGTTCAACCTTATTTTTGCCTCGTAAATATAGAATTTTCAAGAAATGGAAGTTAATGAAAAGACGACACTATATAAAACAAAATTATCCATCAAAAATCGGCTGGCGATTAAACGAAAGAATTACTGTTTAAAAAATTTATCGTTAAAGTAAGATTTGAAATTGTATAAAAATACAAAAACACCCTGCTTTTGGCAGGATGTTTTTAATTATCTTGTTATTAATATTAGGTAGTTATCTCAATATTTCCATTATTGTTTCTTTAATTCCGAATTCTTTTGCTGATTCTCTGTCAGCAAACCAGATATCTACTCTCGTATCAGTAAAACGATTATGCATCTTATCGTCTACTGTAAAAATTTTATCTCTAAATAGTTCAGGAAATCTTACTTTTGTTCCAAATGGTAGAAAGTTAGATGCAACAATTCCATCATAAACCCATGCTCCAGAAGCAGTAATAAATGGAGTGTCATCAGTTTGGTCAGGAGTAGAAGAGTATGCTGTTACGGTAATCTTCCTCGTTTCAATTGAAGGTTGGAGAGAATTTACCGCGGTAAAGAATGTATCATTTGAGTCATAATATCCTTTATTATCACTAGTAATCTCTTCCTGGGCATCATTGATAATAGTAGAGGGCGATCCTTCTACTAATAAGCCTGACCAAGGGCTAAAAAAGCTGAAGCATAAAACAGCAGTAAGAAGCCCGGTTTTTGCAGCTTTATTTAAAATATCCATAATTTTTATTTTCGTATTAAAAAACTCCCTTTTCTGGGAGACTTTTTGAATTGTAGCATATATATAATTTTTGTCAAGAGTAAAGTTGCATTTTTTACTTTTTTCAGATAAGCTTATAAATGTAAAATATATAAATTAAAGGAGGAGTGCGCTGAATGGTAAGGCAGCAGTTTGCTAAACTGTAACGGTGTAAAAGCCGTTTGCGGGTTCGACTCCCGCCTCCTCCGCTAAGATAATCTTTTATTGCGTAAACCAGAATGGTTCGAATCCACGTCCCCCAGCTAAATTAGAGTCGCCAAAAAGGCGATTTTTTGATAGAATAGGATATTATGGATAATTATAAAACACTAGCAAAAGATTACGAATTTCTAGATCCAAAGGAGGAGATTTTTAAACAGGAATCATTTTTTAAGAAACTCATTAAAAAATATTCCATCAAGAGTTGCTTAGATTGTGCCTGTGGTACAGGATGGCATTTATTTATGTTTAAGAAACTTGGTTTGGATTGTTTTGGCTCAGATTTATCAAAGGAAATGCTTAAGCAAGCAAGGAAAAACCTAAAGGGGAAGAGGATTCCTTTAAAACAAGAAGATTTCAGAAAATTATCAAAGTCGTGGAAGAAAAAGTTTGATATGATTGTTCTTCTTACCACGAGTCTTCCTCATATGTTGACTGACAAGGATACTATCATTGCTCTAAAATCAACATATGATCGATTAAATGATAATGGGATCTTAGTTATTAGTAATGGAATTTCCGATTCATTACTGGATAATAAACCAAGATTTTTTTCAGCGAGAATACTTAAAAATCATGCTTTTTATTTTCTTCTTGAATATCCAAATCCTAAAAGAGTAATTTTTAATATTATTCAGATCAAGAAAACAGGAGATTCCTTTAAACATTCCTATGATGTAATAGATTATAATGCCATGCGAAGATCTGTTCTTAAAGGATGCTTTGTTAAAACTAAATTTAGGAAAGTAGATTATTTTGGAGATTATAATTTTTCAAAATATTCAACAAAGAAAAGCAAAAGATTGATCGTTATTGCTCAGAAGTAAACAAAGCAGGCTTTAACATTGTTCAGTCCCTGGAGCCAAAAAGGTTCCAACATCGTTCCATAGCCCCAATCATCTATTCTTTTACAAAGATACAGGAAATCGTATATATAACACTTTTTCGAGCTTAGTTCGAGACCCACACCATTCGCTAATCAAAGCCTATTAAAGGGTTTTTTATTTTTTAACATTGCTTTAATAAAAAGATTATGATAATATAAAAATATGCTTACTACGAAACAAAAAGAAAAAGTCATTGAAGAGTTTGCTACTCATAAAAAAGATACTGGGTCACCTGAAGTTCAGGTTGCTCTATTAACAAAAGAAATAAAATTATTAAGCAAACACTTAAA
>Ga0268281_1001256_pt1 | contig 15172 bp, 19 predicted proteins | sample saktaG_10_FD_190134 | JGI IMG/M metagenome (GOLD analysis project Ga0268281, IMG submission 190134) | Saline water microbial communities from Sakinaw Lake, British Columbia, Canada - sak_2011_5_24_50m | ecosystem: Environmental > Aquatic > Non-marine Saline and Alkaline > Saline ... | reverse complement strand
TTTGGCGAAATCTATTTCATAACGATATTTTTTATTCATTTCTGAAAATTGAATATTTTTTTCCACAAATTTTTTGTTTGTGAGAGTTTGTTCTAATTTGTTTGGCCCTTTAACAGAACATCCTGAAAGCAAAGCTAAAAATAACAAAGGAAGTATCCTTTTTGTTTGTTTTTTCATAAAATTTATAAGAATCCTTTCTTTATATATCTTCTGGTTTTGTAACTACTATTTGGGAACAAATGAAATTACAAAGCCTGCAGAGAGAATTGCACTCCCGACCTCCAGTTTACGAAACTGATGCTCTACTAACTGAGCTATGCAGGCGTTGTTCAAAAGCATCTAAAACTCTTGAATCAGGACTCAATAAAAAAACATGGTCTTCTTTAAACCTCAACCCACGATAAATTTTTTGCAAAAGTTCTCTTCTTGCTTTATCTTTGTAAAACTTCCAATATTGAGTGGGTTTTGTTCTAGACAAGATTTTCCAAAAAGCATCTTCAACATTTGGATTTGGGTATTTTGTAAAAACAATGCTTTGACATTCTTCTCCAGGAAAATCAACTCCTCTTGAGCACTTTGTAGAAAACAACAAATCAATTTCTCCTTTTTTAAAATCTCTAACTCTTTTTCCAATTGTATCTTCTTTTTGTAAATCTTTAATTTCTATTTTTGTAACTAAATTATTTAATTCAAAATCTTTTTTTTCTTGTTCTGTTGGGAGATCTGTGAAACTATTTATATGAACTAAAACAGGTTTTTTTGCAATTTTAACACATTTATCAAGAGCTTTCAAATAATTTTCTCGAGTGAATTTCCCAGATTTAAAATTAGAATATTTGCAATCTATTTCCAAACCTGTTTTTTGAATTTCAATTGAACCTTGTTGTTCTGTTTCAGCTTCGATAATTTCAAAATCAGTTAAACCAAAAACTTCTTTAAGAACTTCTGAAGAATGCAGGGTTCCAGACATTAAAACAATTTTTTTATTTTTATCAACCATTTCCTGAAACTTTTTTGCAAGATTTGTTGTAACTAAATTAATAATTAAACTACTTTCTTTTTTTCCAACCAAGACATATGTTTCATCAAAAAATTCGTCAAACATTCTTGTAATGCTCACAATTTCATGAATATAACTTTCTGAATCAAATTCTTGAATAATTTCTTGAGAATCTAAAATAAATTGGAGTAATTCAAAAATCTCTGTTTGTTTTAATTCAAAAATCTCCTTAGAAAAAACAGCTTTTGAAATTTTTTCATCTCTTTTAATTTTTTTAAGAAGTTCATTTAAGTGATTTAAAAAAATTTCTGCTTCGTCATTTTCAGGGTAAATATAAGACAAAGAATTTTGCAAATAATCTAAATTTATTGAACTTGAATTTGAAAAGCTGTCTAAAAATTCATCACACTCGTCGATTATTTCAACTTCTGTTGAAGGTTTTCGGTTCATTGAAGATTCGAGTTTATATTTCAAAGCATTAAAAACAAGAACATCTGAATCAAGATATGAATTAAATTGTTCATAAAACGAGCATCCTGCTTTATTTTGGTAAAAAACAAAATTTGTATTTTCTAAACCTAAATATTTTCTTTTTTTAGAATTTGGAAAATTTTTCAATTCATATTTATCTGAAATCACAGGACTCCAATATGGGCAAATACTTGCAACTGAAAATCTTTTAACTTCTTTTATATCTGAAAAACTTGAAAAGTTAACTTTTTTATTTTGTTGTAAATATTGTTTTATTTTATTCCAATTTTTTTCTTTAAGTTCTATTTTACAAGGAATTAAATAATTATTTGCAGAAATATCATAATTAATTAAATTTTTTATTTCTTCTCTTTTGTCTTCAAAAATATCATGTAATTTTGAATTAACTTCTTTTTTAATTTTTGGAATTGCATTTTCATTATCTTGTAAAAATTTACACTTGTGATTTGCTCTTCCTGTAATAACACTTATTTTGAGCTTTTCTTTGTTTTCTTTTAATAAATGCTTTTCTTCTTCATAATCTTTTTTATATTGTGCTTGCAAACTTTTTCCAGGAACAACAACAGAAGTTTTCCCAAGCTTTCGTGCAATGTTCAAAGCAATTGCACTTTTTCCTGTTCCACAAACACCTTGAATAAAAACAATTTTCTTGCCTTTTTCAAACAAGTCCAGAACTTCTTTCACAATATCTTTCTGTGTTTTCCCATTTGAAAAAATTAAAGGATGCAGAAATTCCTCATTTTGATATAAAGACCATGTCATAGTTAAAGAGAATTTAAGAAGAGTTATAAGTTTTGTGGGTGGATAAAAGATAATTATTTAAGTTTCTTTTTCTATTTGTTTTTATGTTCAGAGTTTTTACAACAAAAGAGTTTGATAATAGATTTGAAAGAATTGATGAATCTGAAAAGAAAAGAGTTAGAAAAATTTTACATCAACTAAGAGAACGAGGTCTGCAAATTGGGAAGCCACTGAAAGTTCCTTATTTTAGAGAAAAAAAGTTTGGAAGTAAAAGATTATATTTTCTTGTTTACAAAAATTTTATGGTCATCCTTGCCATAGCTCTAAGCGATAAAAAAGCACAACAGGAAACAATAAATAAGATAATTTCAAGATTTGATTTTTATAAGGAATTTATTCTTGATAAATTAAGGAAAGTGTCTTAACCTTTCCACTCTTTTATTCTTCCTGCTTTAATATCTTCCAAGCTTCTTTCTATTTGATTAATCAAATCAGAATCAATTTTTTTTATTATAATGTGATTTTTCATTTTATCTAAGACAAGTATAGATTCTTTTGTTATTTCAAACTCTTTTCGGATTCTTTGAGGGATAACGACCTGTCCTTTTGAATTTATTTTAATTATTTCCATGTAAGAAAGTAGGATTTTCCTATTTTTAAACTTTTCTACTTTAGATTAAAAAAGTTATTCATTTTTATATAAAGACCATGTCATAGGTTACAGAGAATTTAAGAAGAGTTATAAGTTTTGTGGGGTTATTCTTTAATAATCTTTGTTCGATAAGGTTCAATATTTCCAAGAGAAGTATAAAAAAATCCATTTTGAGAATTGCAGGGAATTTCTTTGCCCTTAAAATTTATTTTAAAAACAATTAATTTCATAGGAGAGTAAATACGGGTGCTTGCTTCAAGAGGGCTTTCCCGAATCACATAACTTTTTTCTAAAGGGCTTTCACTCTTTAAATCAAATCCCACTTCAATGGTTTTTCCTTCAATGTTTGTAAGCAATCCCTTTTGAATAAAGGTTGTAAAAGGAATATTTAATTCAGTTGTATGCCACTCAGGAAAAAAACCTTCTTCAAGGTCGTGTACTAATGTCCAATTAGTTCTATCTTTTAAAGATAAGTTTTCTCGAAAAAGATTAAATCGAATTATTTCTCCATCCTCTTTTTCAAGTTTTGAGTAATCTTTGCAAATTCCTTTGAGAAGAATTGAACTTGGGAGGTTTCCGTCAATCCAAAAATCAAGAAATTCTTGAGGATTTAATTTTTGCATAGTTCTTCTTATTTCCTTACTTTAAAAAAACTATTATACTCTAAAATATATTTCATCTCGTCCAAACTAAAAAAAGTTTAAGACCTGTCCACTTAATAATAATTTAACCAAATAAAGCAGACAAGCCTTCTGCAGCAGCTTCGTGTTTTTCACTTGTGCCCTTTAGGGCATCTTTTGATTTCTCTTCTTTCTTTTCAGATGCATCTGCAACAGCAGGAGCAGCAGAAACCAAACTAGCATTTTCAAGTTCTTTTGAAATGTCCACACCCTTCAAGCTAGCGATAAGTGACTTCACTTTCGATTCATCAATTTCTACGCCAGCAGCTACAGCAACTTTTTTCACATTCTCTTCATTAATGTCTTTTCCAAGTTTGTGCAACAAAAGTGCAGCATATATGTATTCCATTTATTTTTTCTCCTCAGTTTTAATTTCCTGAGCTTGATTTTCTTGAGAAACTTCTTCTGTTTTTTCAACAGATTTTAAACTTTCTAAACATTTTGCATTTCTCTCTGCTTTACTAATTAAGAATCCAATTGTTTCTGAATTTACATAACCAATTTCTACAGCAAAAGGCAATGCTTTTCCAAAAGCTGTTTTTAAACTTTCAATAGTTTCTTCTGTATTTACTTTTATTTCTAAATATAATTTACTTTCTTGAGCATCAAATGCAACCAAAGGAATAAAACCAACTGAAAAAGGTTTGATATCTAATTTTGCCATAACATCTGCAGCTGCATGAGAGATTTTTCCCCCTTTTTTAACAATTATTTTTGATTCTTTAATATGAATTTTTCCTTTTTCAATTTGAATTTGCAATCCAACAGCTCCAAGTTCACTAATTGCTGGTCCAGGAGGCAATTCTGTTGGTCCAGCTTCAACTTCAATATCTGCAGGAGATTCTTGTCCTGGTTTTGCTTTTGCAGGACTTTTATTTTTAATTAATTCTGCTGCAAGGTCAAAGCAATCTAAATCTGAAAATAAAATTGCAACATTATCTTTAATTTGTTCTTTTAATTTTTTTACATTTTCATTTGAGGAAGAGTCTAATGCTCGAAAAATTAAATTTTTTTTAGGAACTTTCACAATTGCTTTTCCTCTTAATTTTTTTCCAATCTCTTGAAATTGTGAAGCAGGAATATTTTTTATAGAAGCAATTAAAATTGTTTTTTTATTTTTAATTAAATCTTCAAGTTCTTTTACTGTTTTTGTTTTTACTTTTGGTATTATATTTCTTTGAGTTTTCATCGTATTTGAATTTTTTGAGGTTTAGTCATTGTGAATTTAAGTTCAATATTTTTTATATTCTCTTTTTGTCTTGGGAGGTTTTTTTGAACAGCTTCTTTTATTATGATAATATTTTCAATTAAATCTTCGTTTTTCATATTTTGTTTCCCAATAGGAATTTTAATACTGGCTTCTTTAACTTTTATTTTCAGAGAATTATTTATTTTTTCCCTTAATTCTTCAATTGTTTTATCATCGGCATTTGAAATTATCCCAAGTTGAGGGGAAGGCATTTTTCCTGCAGGACCTAAAACTCTCCCAAATGTAGTAGCAACCTTTGGCATCAAACTTGCTTGAGCAATGAAAAAATCAAATCTTCCAATCAACTTCTTCAATTCTTTTTTATCAGAATATTTTTTAAATTCATCAGCAGTAATAGTTTCAATATTTTTATTTTTAGTTTCTAAAAATCCTGCAATTTTTTTATCTTTAATTTTGTGCGGGATATTCACAACGAAATTTACAGAACTCCTTTTAATATCTATTTTTTGTAGATTTATAATTAAGTCAACTGTTTGATTAAACTTTCTTGCTTTTTCTTTTCTTAATTCATTTAATGCTTTTTCTAATTGTTCTTTAATATCTTCTGCCATTTTATTCTCTTAACCTTCTACATTATGCGTTTGAATCCAGAAATAAATTTCGGATTTCAACGATGTAGTTCAATCGGTAAATTTTTGAGAAGATTTAAGTTTATAAAGTTTTGGAATTCCTTTTATCACAATAATCCTTAAAAACTATAATTTTCTTTTTTGTTTATGGAACTAATAGCTTTGCTTTCATCTGGAAAAGGAACATGGGCACAAGTTGCAGGACTTATGACTCATGCAGATTGGGAAAAAATAATTTTAATTGGTGATGATTTTGCAAAAGGTTTCAAACATGAAAAAGAATTTGAATTTATTAAAACAGATTTAAATCAAAAGTTAAAAGACTTAAAAGAAGATTTTTTAAAAAAACTTAAAGGAAAATTCTCAGGAACAGAGGTCGCACTTTCCATTGCTTCTGGTGACGGAAAAGAACACATGGCACTTATTTCTGCATTAATTAATGTCCCTGTCGGAATTCGTTTTGCAGCTTTAACAAAAGATGGTGTGATTGATTTGTAATTTTGGAAAGGTTACAAGGGAGAAAGTTTATAAAATGAATAGTTTGTTATTATAATAGGGAGATTATAATGGTACTTATTGATATTGGAAAAATAGTAAAAGAAGCAAAGAAAAAAGATTCAAATGTAGATGAAGGAAAGTTAGTTGCCAAAATAATGTATGATGTAATGATGCAAAAGAACACATATAAGGGAAAAGCCCTTGGAGAATCTGAAGTTCCTAAAGGATTAAAAGAAGCTGTTGAAGAATATTTTGCTACACATAGGCATAAAGATTGGTCACAAGCACCTTTTAAATTAGCAAGACTAGAAAGGTCTAATGTAAATGAAGCAGTTATTTATGCTGTTCCTAAAAGTATTTATAATGAAAATCTTCGAGAGATGTTTGGTGATGATCTAAAATTTGAGAAAGGTTTATCTAAAGTAGGGAAAAAATTTGGTGTTCCTATTCAATTACCTTGGTATTGTTATGCTAAATAAAAAAATAATTCCTTAAATCTCTCCTTAACTTAATCCTAAAAAATCCCAATCACCCAGAAAACCATTAACAACAAAAGAATAAACAAGAAAAATCTTGTCATAAATTTAAAACTTTTCTCAGCTTTTTTCTTGCTTTTTGTAATTCCAAGAACAGTTAAATAAAAGAATTTACCTCCGTCAAAGATTCCAATAGGTAACATGTTTACTAATGCAACACTTATACTAATTAAAATTAACCACCACAAAAGATTGAAAATAAATTCACTTGCCCCCCATCGAGATTCATAATAAATATTATCTTGTTTAAACGAACCTAAAGCAGAAATCAACTTCCCCATTAAACCAGAACTTTCATATTTTTCATATCCAATTCCTAAATAAGGTAAATCTTTATTTTCAGGATTCTCGTCTAAAACCAAATCATATTCTAAAATTTCATCATTATATTTTGTTTTCAAATGGATTGTATCTCCTGGGGAATTTTTATGTAACTCTTTTCCAAATTGTTCCCAATCTTTAACTTTTTCCCCTTGAATTTCAATTATCGCCCCTTTTAATCCAAAATTTATTGCAGGGCAATCCCGATATAATAAAAGAGAATTTTTGTCTTCAAGAATTCCACGAACTCCGACATAAGTTGCTTTTTCTGTTTCAATTTGGTTTAAACTTTCATTATTTAAAAGACCAGCAAGGTTTTCATAAGTTGAATTATTAAAAGAAACATTATTTACAGATAAAATAGTCGAAATCCCAACAACCTCATAAGCATATGAATTAAATTGAATTCCTGCTGGGGCAAAAGCTGCTGAAAAGAAAAACCACATTATTATAAAAAAGAAAATAGCAACCAAAACATTTGCAAAAGTTCCTGCAGATAAAATTGTCATCTGTGAAAGTTTGCTTTTCTTTTCCATTGCCTTTTCATTAAATTCAACAAAAGCTAAAGGAAAAATCGGAAAGAAAAATGGAAAAAATCCAAAACCTGTTTTTTTAATTTTGATTTTATTATAAACTGCAAAAATTCCATGTGCAAATTCATGTGAAATTGCAACAACAGCAAGAATAACAATCCAATATGTAAAATAAAAAGAAGGCAATCCCAAGGTAGGAATTACTTTATCAATATAAGGAATTAAAGGCATTATGGGCGGAACTTTTATTGCCCGAACAACATTTGGGTAAAAACAATATAAATAAACAATTTTTCCAACAAGATAAATTCCTCCTGCCATTAAAACATAACCAAGACCAATTGAAATATAACTTAGGAATTTCAAAGTTTTCTGATATTTTTCACCAACTTTTTTTATTAATCGAATACCCCATTTAGCACGATACAAAAATAAAAGTCCTTCTTTTGTCAAATTCTTTTTATTTAAATAAAGAAACAAACTTGCAAATAAAACAAAAGCTATCAAGAAAGTCATATCATACCAAAAAAAGTTCATTTTATTTTTTCTTCAAAGGTCTAAATGCTTTTTTAGAGCATTTTCTACATTTTACCTTTCCCTTTAAAATTTTTTGATGGTCTGCTCTAATTTTTGATTGGCAATTTTTGCAAATAAAAACATTTTTGAACATTCGATTTTGTGCTTCAAGTATTTTCGCCATAATTAATTTAGAAGAAAATTGTTTTTAAATGTTTTTGAAAAAGATTAAGGGTTTACTGGTAAATTAAATCGCTCAAAACAGGATTTTCCAAGTTTTCCGTCAAATAAAATAAACTCTCTATTTTAATTTAAGAGTCTCAACAAATTTAATAGTGAGCAAATTTTTAGAACAGGAAAATTTACAACTTCCTTTTTGCAATTAATTTACCTTCAATGTCCCAATATTCTACATTTGAATTTTCTGAAAGTTCTGTTTTGATTTCTTCATCACATGGAATATCTAAAGTTTCAAAGCTTTCTAAATCCATTATACTTACTTTGTCTGAAATTGAAAGAACTTGACCTTTCTTTTTATTAACCAATGGAATTTCTAACCTATCATGTCCAGGAATCACAAAAACTTTTTTTTGCTTACTTATAATTCCAACAGCTTCTATCCTGCATTTTGCATGTCCGTGCTTTCCTGTTTTACTAATATCAATTTTTTTAATTGTATAAGGTTCACCTTCTAAAAGAATATTTGTTCCCACTTTCGCCTCTGTTGCATTAATTATTTTTAAAACCATAACAAAGAGAAAAAAGTTAAGTTTATAAATTTTTAGAATGGAAAGAAATTAAGTTTGTGTGTTTTCACAATTCTCAGTATATCAAAATCTCTAATTATGTTTGAAAATTGTTTTCTAAAAATCTATTTTTTTGGAGAGAAGGAGAGAAAGTTTTATAAATTGTGATTTGTTTTATTTTTTGTATGAAAAAAAGACCACATAACTTTTATATCGAAGATGATCTTTGGAAAAAATTTAAAATGCTTTGTTTAGAGAAAGATAAAACTATTACAGAACTGATTGTTGAGTTTATAAAAAAAGAGGTTAAAAAGTATGATCAAAATAGAGAATAAAAATAAAGGAATTTATGATAAAAGAAATAAATTAAATGATTTAACAGGAAAGGAATGGTTACAATTAACTAAAAGTGTTTGGATTAGTGAGAGGTGTGTGGAAGATAAAGATGCATTTGAACATCCTGCACCATTTCTTATAAGAGATATAAGAAAATTAATTAGGTTATTCACTAAAAAAAATATGGTTGTTCTTGACCTCTTTATGGGAAGTGGAACTACTTTAATTGCTTCTGCATTAGAAGAAAGAAACTCAATAGGAATAGATTTAAGCAGAAAATATTGTGCCTTGGCGAGAAAAAGATTAAAGAAATTAAAAATCAAAACAAAAGATAGAGTAAGAATAGTTAAAGGAAATTCATTAAAAGAAATTTCAAAAATAAAAGGAAAAATAGATTATTGTGTTACTTCGCCACCATATCATAACATTTTAAGAAATAAGGGAATGGGAGTAAGGGCGGATGGAAGCCAAAGAAGACAAGGAATAGAATATTATTCAGAATACCCTGATGATGTTGGGAACCAAAAATCTTATGATAATTTTTTAATTTTATTTGGAAAAATTATGAAAGAAGTTTATAAAAAATTAAGGGAGGAAAAATATTGTTCAATAATTATAAGTGATTTCACAGTTAAGAAAAAAGAAACAAATGCACATGGAGATGTTATTAAGTTAATGCAGAAAATAGGATTTGAATTTTCTGGTTCTGTTGTTTTAATGCAAAATAGTAAACCCTTATATCCTTTTGGTTATCCTTACGCCTACAAAATAAATCATCATCATCAATATATACTCAATTTTAGGAAAGTTTAGATTGAATACCTTCTTTTATTTTAAGGGCTTGTGAAAAAATTAAATCAAAATCTTCTTCACTTATATTTTTCTTATTTGACAATTTTTCTAATTCTTCGTAAGAGGCAACACGCCATTTATCTAAAATAAACCTGTCCTTAAACATCGGTTCTTTTATTTTTCTATTAAGAAATTTTGCTCTTTCATTTGGTATTAAAATCATCTTTTTAGTATCTTCTCTATTTGGTAAGTTAGAACATCTCTCTAAAGCAGAAGTTATTGAAGTAGAATTTTCAACTTCAAAAGCATAATAAATTTTATTTTCTTTAAACCAAAGAATATCTATTCTTTCAACTCTTTCTCTACCTTCAAAATTAAAACCAAGACGACTTTCACATAATTCTTTTAGTTTATTGTCTCTACCTTTATCAGGACACCAAATTTTATAACCCATTTTTTTTCCTATTTCTGCTAAAATTCTTTCAATAACAATATGTTTACTTTCATCTTGTTTGAAACTACTTTTTAACATCCAAGTTCCATCTTTCTGTTTTGTTCCATATTCTTTTATTAAATTATTTATACTGCTACTATCAGGAGTATATGAATTTGGAAATTTTATAAAAAGTGTTTGTAATATATCATCATAAGAAATTTTTATTTTATCGTGAAAAGTTTGGATTATAGCAGTTTCAATTCTGTCAGACAAAGGAGTTTCTAATCTATGTTTTCTTTTTTCTTCCTCACTAAACCACCATCTCTCTCCTTTCTTTATATTTTCTTCATCTGCTTCAACTAAAATAAATTCTTTTCCAATTCTTTTTTTTAATATGTCTGAAATATCTTCGGTTGTATCTGCTTTAAGATATTGTCCGTATTTATATAATTCCAGATAAACCCCACTTAAAATATTATATAACTCGCTTGGTTGTCCTCTTTTTGCAAGAACAATTTTAGCAGAATTAACAACAAGTTTTTCAAATCCATCTCTATTTAATCCTTCAATCTTTTTTTCTTCTTTTGTTGGTTTTCTAAATCTCAAATAAAAATCACTTATTGCAGTCCCCCACGGATTAGCAACACCACTTTCAGAAGCCCTTTTATTCTGCTGAAATAAGATTTCTTCAAGAACAAATCCTGCATTAATGCAAGATTTCATAATAGAATTAAATATTCGTGGTTGTGAATTATGAAATGTAACTATTAAATATCTGTTAGTTTTTAGAACTTTATTAACTTCTGAAAATGCTTTATATAATATTTTATCATAATAATCAAAATCTCTTTTTTTATCAAGAGTTATTTCTTCGTCGTAAGAAATATCAAATTCTCTATTTTGTTCTTTTCCTTTCAACCATATAGACCAAATAGAACTCAAATCAAAATATTTTATTAATCCCCCGTATGGCGGGTCTGTTAAAACAAAATCTACACTTTCATTAGGAATAAATTTAGATAACTCAATAGAATTTTTTTTCAAAATTAATAAGTTTTTATCTTTATTTTTCAAATCTTCAAAATCTTTTGCAAATTTTGTTTTGTTATCTAAAAGTTTATTTGAATTTTCTTTTGCACTTATAACCCCCTGTCTATCTGCTATTGCCCTCTCAAATAAAAGAAAGGGGTTTTGTTCTAAATGTCTTTTTGGAAATAAATAAGCAGGTCTTCCCCAACTTCCACTATCAGGTCTTTGACTTTTTTCTCTTCTTGCAGAAACCATTTTTGTAGATAAGTGAAGCATAGAAATAAATGCAAATTTAAAAAATTCTTTTAATTTTTTGTCTTCTATTTTATCAATTCTATCAAACATATATGCAAGAGCACACAAACTTCTTTTTGTCCATAAATCAGAAAAAGAATCTCCGACATTTTTCTTTGCTCCATCAAAAGTATCTGTATTGGGAAAATTATCTTTTGGATACCAATAACTTATTTCTGTTTTATTTGCTTTTTCTATTAAATTAAAATCATTCTCATCTAATTTTTTGGTTCCATTCTTTTTTTCACAAGAGCATTTATACCTTATTTCAATTGGACTTTCATCATAATGAACATTAATTATTCTTGCCTGTTTTTTACATTTTGGGCAAGTAGTTAAAAATAAACCCATTCCTTTTTCAAACTTATGAAAATCTGTTTTAATGTTTGCCCATTCTTGTTTAAATTTTGTAATATTAAGAGGAGTAGCTAACATTTCTATTATAAAACCTGAAATCGGATTTAAATCAACTGCTACTGCTTTTCTTCCTGTTTGTATTGCTTCCAAAGGGCAAACACCACTGCCTGCAAAAGCGTCAAGAACTATCTCACTTTTATTAGAATAATGTTTAATATATTCTTGGAATATATTACTTGGTTTTTTACCCCAATATTTCATTGCCTTATACATCATAGGACGAGTTTTTTCAACCATAGCATAATTTATATTTTCAAGTCCAAGAGTATTAATTTTTTTTAATTCAGGCATAAATAAAGAATAGAAATATTTATTATAAACTTAACTAAAAGCCACTCCACTTAACACCATTATTCCACTCGCGAAAATTTAACACCCCAACCAAAATCTTAAAAACTCTTTCTTTTTATCTTCTTCATGCCATTACAGAAAAAAGACTTTATTGAAATTAAATTTACAGCAAAAACAAGAGATGGAGAAGTATTTGATTCAAATATTAAAGAAGATATTGATAAGATAAATTCCCAAATAAAAGCAGAACCTTTTGTTTTTTGTTTAGGCGAAGGAATGTTTTTGAAAAGTGTTGAAGATTTTTTAATTGGGAAAGAAATTGGGAAACATAAAATAGAACTTAAACCAGAACAAGCTTTTGGAAAAAGAAATCCTTCTCTCATTCAAAGAATTCCAAAAAAAGTTTTTATTGAACATAAACTTAATCCAATTCCAGGGGTTATTTTTAATTTTGATGGAAGAGTTGCAAAGGTATTAACTTCTTCTGGAGGGAGAGTTATTGTAGATTTTAATAATCCAATTGCAGGAAAAGAAGTAATTTATGAATTAGAAGTTGTAAAGAAAATAGAAGACATAAAAGAAAAAATAAAATCCTTAAATGAATTCTTTTTTAGAAAGAATTTTGATTCTGAAGTAAAAGATAAAAAACTTTTAATGTCTGTTGAAAAACCTTATGTTCAATTTGTAGAGTTATTCAAAGAGAAATTTAAAGAAATCTTAGATTTGGATTTAGAGATTAAAGAAATTGAAATGCCTAAAAAAAGTAATTCTGAAACACCTAAAACATCACAATAATTCTTATAAACTCTTGTAAATAGTTTTAGATATGGAAGATGTGTATTCAAACAACAATTCTTTTTCAGGGCTGTCTCCTGAAGCAAAGGCAATTGACCAAGAACTTGCAGAGCTTTTGAAAAAACAATCTGCTAAAATTAAAGTGATTGGTGTTGGTGGAGGAGGAGGAAATTCTTTAAGCAGAATGAGAGAAATTGGAATTAAAGGAGGAGAATTAATAGCAATTAATACAGATGCTCAAGATTTATTATATGCAAATGCAGACCATAAAATTTTAATTGGAAGAGAATTAACACAGGGCTTAGGTGCAGGAAGTAATCCCAAGGTAGGGCAAGAAGCTGCACACGAATCTGAATCAGATATTAAAAAGAAAATTTCAGGTTCTGATATGATTTTTATAACATGTGGATTAGGGGGAGGAACAGGAACTGGCGCAGCACCTGTTATAGCAAATTTAGCAAAAAAACAAGGTGCTTTAACAATCGGAGTTGTAACTTTGCCTTTTACAATTGAAGGAAGAAAGAGAATTGAAAATGCAATGGATGGATTAGAAAGAATGGAAGCAGCAGTAGATACCTTGATTGTTATCCCAAATGATAAATTACTTGAACTTGCACCTGAATTACCTTTACACACAGCTTTCAAAATAGCAGATGAAATTTTAACAAATGCTGTAAAAGGAACAACAGAACTTGTAACAACTTCTGGTTTAGTAAACTTAGATTTTGCAGATATAAAAACAGTAATGTCAAATGGAGGAGTTTCTTTAATTGGAATGGGAGAATCAGACACAGAACACAGAGCTTTAGAAGCTGTTGATAAAGCAATTCAAAACCCTCTTTTAGATGTAGACATATCAAATGCAACAGGTGCACTTGTAAATATTATTGGAGGTCCAGATATGAGTTTAGATGAATGCAAAACAATTATCGAAGCTGTTGGGAACAAATTAAGCCCAGATGCGAAACTTATTTGGGGGGCACAAATTTCAGAAGATATGGAAAAATCAATTCGTGTTCTTTTAATTGTAACAGGCGTAAAAAGTTCACAAATTCTTGGGCACGAAGGTTCTATTGAAAACTTAAAACACAAAGAAATTGAAGAAGAACTTGGAATAGAGTTTTATGAGTAAAATGGATAAAGAAACAAGAAAAAAGATTTTTGAAGATTATAAAAGAGCACAGGGGGAAATTGAAGAAGTTTTAAAATCTGGGAAAAATTGTTTTGTAAAAAATATAAATGATTATTTAACTCCTACAATTGTATGGAGTGCTGAATGTGGTTTTGAAGATGAAAGAGGGCAATTAAAATATTTTAGCACAATTAGAAATACTCTTGAAGAGGTGTTGTCTGGAGAATCTGGAAAAATGATATGTTATTTTAATTCTGCTCCAGATTACATTAAAGATAAATTGTCTTAATTGCAAATTTTTAAAAACCCTCCCCCCTTTTCTGTTTCATGAAAATATTAACTTCAATAAAAACATTTTATACAAAATGTAGAAGGGTTTGGATGGTTTTGAAAAAACCTTCAAAGCAAGAGTTCGAGCAAATTGCAAAAGTTTCTGCAATTGGAATTTTAATTTTAGGTGCTTTTGGATTTTTAATTTCAATAATTATGAAAGCATTTGTGAGATAGATAACTTTATAAATTTTGAAGATTATACTAAATTATGGATAAATATCTTGAAAAACCAGAAGGGTATACACCAATGTTGGGGCTTGTTGCAAAAGAAGGGAGTGATTTTGCTAAATATGCTTCAAAGGACCCGCAAACAATTGAAATGAAAAAGATTTTTGATAAAGGTCTTGAAAGAAAAACAAACCACTTGCTTTAGAAATTAATTGTTCGTGTATGTCCAAGGGACATATGTCCTAGGCAAAACCGAAAATTAGTTCACAACAAGTTGTTCAAATTAATTTAACTTCAAAATCGCATTCTGCAGATTTTTCCGTGTTAAAATTGTTAATATACTAAATCCCAAGCTATCTTAATTATTTTCTTTAAAATTTTGGCTTGACAAAGTCTGGCAAAATTCATTAATTGTAAATGAAATGAACCAAGTTTATGTGTGAAATAGGGGGGACATATGTCTGTAGGAAGCACAGAAATTAATTGTTCGATAAATTTATAAACCTTAATCTTTAAATATTCACATCTTCTTCTTAAGATATTAAGGAGTTAGATGGAGCAAAATGATTTTCATAATTAAAGTTACAACAAATAA
>Ga0268281_1001251_pt1 | contig 15250 bp, 10 predicted proteins | sample saktaG_10_FD_190134 | JGI IMG/M metagenome (GOLD analysis project Ga0268281, IMG submission 190134) | Saline water microbial communities from Sakinaw Lake, British Columbia, Canada - sak_2011_5_24_50m | ecosystem: Environmental > Aquatic > Non-marine Saline and Alkaline > Saline ... | reverse complement strand
CGAAGCGCGAGGTATAGATTTCTCTTACTACGATGGCCTCGTCCTCAGGGATGTTAGCCTGGGCTTGCCGGAGGGGGACCTGATGGGTCTCATCGGACCTAATGGTTCAGGCAAGACCACGCTGCTGCGAGTCCTCAGCGGCCTGATGGCCCCCAGGCGCGGCCACGTTTACCTTGATGGGCGCAACATCCGCGAATTCAGCCGCCGCGAGATCGCCCGAAGGGTAGCAGTGGTGCCCCAGGAGCTGGTCATGCCCTTCGCCTTCAGCGCCTACGAGATGGTGATGATGGGCCGCACGCCCCACGTACGTCCCATCCTGGGCGCAGGCCCCCGTGACCGCCAGGTGGTGATGGAGAAAATGGAGCTGACCGCCACCTCGGCCCTGGCAGAGAGGCCCTTCAACGAGTTGTCGGGGGGCGAAAAACAACGAGTCATCATGGCCATGGCCCTGACTCAGGAGCCTGAGATCCTGCTCCTCGACGAGCCGACGGTGCACCTCGACATCAATCATCAAGTCGAGATCCTGGAACTGATCAAGCGCCTCAATCGCCAGGAGAACCTGACCGTGTTGGCCACCATGCACGACCTGAACCTGGCCGCTCTTTATTTCGACCGCCTGATCCTGCTCGATAGAGGGCAGGTGGTAGCCAACGGCAGCCCGGCCGAGGTGCTGTGCGAGGAGAGCATCCGCCAGGTCTTCCAGGCCGACGTGCAGGTGCAGGAGCACCCCACCCGCCACACTCCCCAGGTCATCGTTCTGCCTCTTACATAATTAAGACCTCCGAGGTTTCCCAAACCTCGGAGGTCTTCTCGCAGGCTTTTCTAATCCTCCGGCTTCTCGAAGAACTCCATGAACAGGGACGTGAAGCGTATCCCCAGATAAGCCATGCCTTTTTCCTCAGGGTGCTCGCCCAATCGTACTGTTACCTCGTGCTCCTGGTCGCCTCGCCAGTAGGTGATTCCCACGGTGTCGCCGGGTTTGTAGCGGTGGATGAGTTGGTCCAGGGGATGATTGCTGTTTACTTCCTGACCATCCACGGCGGTGATGACGTCCCCTTCTTGAAGACCTGCTTCCTCGGCTGGGCCGCCGGGTTCCACGTACTGCACCACAGCACCGGAAAGCCCTCTCCTGAAGAGCTCAGGGGGAACGATCAATTCAGGACGCATGACGCCCTCTTGTTCTTGAAGTAGCTCCTCAGCAACCTGCCGCGCCTGGCGACTGGCTATCCAATAGCCTGCTACGCCTCCAGCGAAGCAACCGACGATCAGGCTCGCCGGGACGCCTGCCAGGGCGATCAGCACCGTGATGGTGTAGATTTTACCCTTATCTTCCATCTGACTTGATTACCTCCTCTGGTCTGGCAGAATCACTTATCATTTATTTTCCCCAAGAGCCAATTCGCCCCAAAATTGAAATGCATCCCATAGGACTTGACAAATATCAACTTCTATGCTATATTTCCTAACAGATCGGGTGGCTAGTGGCGCCTCACGGTAATCAGTCCGTGTCCGCTCCCTGGCATCAGCTCCCGCAAAGAATGGGACCCCCCCGATCCTTTTTATTCTATCAACCCCAGTAGTTCCTCAAGAGTGATTCTACGATATGACTTATCCTTCCCCTCTCGCACTGCCCGGGCTTTTTTATCGGCAGGTGATCTCTTCCCTACCCTCCGAAAGACGATCTTCTCTGGCTCAAACGCTGGGGCTTTTCTCCAGATAAGCCGGAGAAGACTCGCTTTGATATCAGCATCTTTCCCTGGGTATTCAATATCAATCTCTACTCGCTGAAGTTGGTCCAGGTAATCCTTGAGTAACACGTAGAGACAGGTGGCGAACAAGAGTATCTGCGCCTCTTTTCTCGGTTTTCCCTTACCTCTCAGAGCCCGAAGCGCCTGGGTCTTGACACTCGAGGGGATTACGATAGCGTGGGAGATCCCGTCGGAAAACGCCAAGACAGTGGGCCCCGATTGCTCAATCTTTCTGCTTTGATCAACCTCGACGACATAGGGCATAAGGATATTTTATCACGGGAGAACCCTTCGCTTTTAACGGCGCCTGGCCAGAAGTTCGCTGGCTTTGTGGATGATCTCCTGCTCGCTTTCGTACGAAGCCATCCTCTCGGCTTCCGCCAGGGGGAACCAGCGAACTTCATCCACCTCAAAGTCGTGATCCCTGATGTCCCCTCCCTGATGCTCGATGAGGAAGAAATAGACGAGTTTGTGGTAGCGAACCGGCTCGTCGTTTTCCTGCCAGCGGTACCAGTACTCTATCTTGTCAATCCGCTCCAGCACGCGACCGTGAAGACCCGTCTCCTCCTGCACCTCGCGAAGGGCAGCCTCTTCTAAAGGCTCTTTCCTTTCTCTCTCAACCAGCCCCTTAGGCAGGCCCCAAACCGTTCCCCCTTGGGTAGCGATGAGGGCCACCTCAATGCCTTCGCTTTCCCTGAAGATCACTCCCCCCGCTGAGAGCTGGAACCTGGTCTTGATCTTGGGCATGATTTCACCTCAACAGAGAGCAAAGACTTCCGAAGTCTAGGGCTTAGAGACTTCGGAAGTCTAGAGGCCCACGCCGTCAATCTCAACCCCGCAGTAGGTACACTTTGAGTCCTTGATGTGACGCTCCATGATTCGATAGCCGTAGCGGCCGATGAGCAGCTTCCCACAGTTGTAGCAAAAGGTGTTCTCGCCCTCGCTGCCGGGCACGTTGCCCTGGTAGACGTAGCGCAGGCCCGCCGCCAGCCCGATCTCTTGCGCCCGGTTGAGGGTGGTTATCGGGGTAGGGGGCTTGTCGGCGAGTTTATAGGTGGGATGGAAGCGGCTGATGTGCCAGGGCGTCTCCACTCCCAGTTCCTGGGCGATGAACTCGGCGATCTGCTGGAGCTCGTCGTCTGAGTCGTTCAGCGTGGGGATGATCAGCGTCGTCACCTCCACCCAGATGCCCAACTCTTTCATCTTCCTGAGGCTGTCCAAAACGGGCTGCAGCCGTGCCCCGCAGTACTTACGATAAAACTCATCGCTCCAGGCTTTGAGGTCCACGTTGGCCGCGTCCATGTAGGGATCGAAGGCCTCCAGCATCTCCCCAGCGCCAGCCGTCATGTAGCCGTTGGTGACGTAGATATTGGCTATCCCCGCCTGGTGGGCCAGCACAGCCGTATCGTAGGCGTACTCGGTGAAAATGGTGGGCTCGGTGTAGGTGTAGGCTATGCTGCGGCAGCCATAGCGCTTAGTGGTGGCCACCAGTTGTTCGGGGCTGGCCTCTCGCCCCATGATCAGGTGCTCATCTCGCACCGCCTGGGAGATGCTCCAATTCTGGCAGAACGCACAGCGAAAGTTGCAACCCACCGTGGCTACAGAGAAAGCCGTGGTGCCGGGGTAGAAGTTGAAGAGGGGCTTCTTTTCCACTGGATCCACGGCCTGCGAGATGGTCCGCCCGTAGACCAGGGTGTAAAGGCTGCCACCCCGATTCTCCCGCACCAGGCAGATGCCCCGCTTCCCCTCTTTGATCAGACAACGATGGGCGCACAGGTTACACCGCACGCGATTGTCTTCCAGCTTTTCGTACAACATGGCTTCTTTCATCACACCTCATCCCTCCGTAAGGTGTCATTGCGAGCGCAGCGAAGCAATCTCCCGCCCTCAATTGTCAGCAACGGTGGAGACTGCTTCGTCGCAAAACGCGCTCCTCGCAGTGACACATTCGGGAGTTTCTGCCTCCTACGGATGGCGGGGCACGCCATGGCCGACTCGCAATGACACTATAAGCCATCCAACGACCTGATGATTCTCTCCACAGCCTGCCGAACCGGCGCCTCAGGGGGCAGTCCCGCCAGAGGCAAGCCCCTGGCGTCGTATTGCCCTACCGTAGGATCCTCCGGGATCAGGCCGATCAGCTTGAGCCCGTTTTCGGCGATGGCTTTCTCCAATTCTGGTGTCAGTTTTAGCTCACCTGACCCATCTCTTGGCACCCGGTTCACGATAAGTCCGATATCTCCCACTCTGGTCTTTAGCTCTCCGATGAGCCTGGCTGCCCTGCCAGCGGCAATGATGCCCCGCATGGTAGGATCAGAGACGGTGAGCAAGAGGTCCACGTCGCGGGTGGTGCGGCGGCTGAGATGCTCCAGGCCGGCCTCGTTGTCTATGACCACGTAATCGTAGGACTTAGAGAGGCGGTCAATGGAAAAACGCAGCATGTTGTTGGCCGCGCAATAGCAGCCAGGCCCCTCCGGGCGGCCCATGGCCAGCAGGTCAAAGTCGCGCTCTTCCACCAGAGATTGCTGGATCCTGAGGTCCAGGTAGTCGGGCTTGCTCATGCCCCCCAGCGAGCCGCCGCTCTGTACCTCCTGTAAGGTCTCCTCACGAATGTCGCCCACGGTCTCGTAGACTGGCACTCCCAGGGCCAGGTTCAGGTTGGTGCTGGGATCGGCGTCAATGGCCAACACTGCACCCGAACGCTTTTTCACCAGGTAGTTGATCAGCAAGGCAGTGATGGTCGTCTTGCCCGTTCCGCCCTTTCCTGCTACAGCGATAGTTTTAGCCATCATCCTTCTCCGTTGTTATTGTTACTCGGACGAAGCACATTTTAACCTGAGTTGGTGAGAATGTCAAACGTCACTTGTCAGACCAGGCATCCTGTGGTATAATAGTGAACGGAAACAAGTCTTCTCCCAAAGTAACTACTCAGGCTGTCATTGCGAGCGAAGCAAAGCAATCCCCAAGCCGCAAGAAGAAGAAGGAGGAGATTGCTTCGTCGCAAAAAACGCTCCTCGCAATGACACTGGCTGAACAGTTACCTCCCAAAAAGGCAATGTCCCCGCATCCCTTTTGTAGACCGGCGAGGAGGTTAAGATGTCCAAGCCAACTGACAGAGCATTCCCCTTTTTGAGCAGATCTCAGTTGCTGATCTCGCTGGCGATGTTAGCCGCCCTCTTCCTTACCTTGACTGCAGAGGGTGAGACGAAACCCATCTCTTCGTTCTCTGCTACCAACGACTGCCTCATCGGCCCCAACTTTCCCATCTCTCAGGCATCGGGGCGGCAGGAGGTTCCTGCCATAGCTTACAACATCCAAAACAACGAGTACCTGTCGGTTTGGCAAAGCAAGGGGCCGTCCTCTGACAACTGGCAAATCTGCGGGCAAGTGGTACTGGATACGGGAAGCGTGCCGGACAATCGCGATTTCTGCCTCCTCACCTCTGCTGACCAGCAATTCCCTGCCCTGGCCTACAACAGCAACAACTGCCAGTACCTGGTGGTGTGGCAGGATGCCAGGAACTCAGACCCTTATGGCTGGGACGTCTACGGGCAGTTGATATCGTGCACGCCGGAACCAATGAGCTCCCCCTTCCCCTTCTTCACCCTCCCTCCCCCCGGCAGAGCAAAGGACCAGCGCCATCCCGCTGTGGCTTACAACAGCAGGGATGACGAGTACCTGGCGGTGTGGCAGGATAGATTGTGTCGCTACTGGCCCTACGATACCGCGGACGACATCTATGGTTGGAGAGTCGACGGTGAGGGGAAGTTAAAAGGTAAAGTCATCTCCATTTCTATAGCGACAGATTGCGAATCGGACGAGCGTGTTCAGCAAGACCCCGCCGTAGCCTACAATAGCCAGGATAACAAGTACCTGGTAGTCTGGGAGGACGACCGCCATGGAAACTGGGATATCTATGGGCAACTGCTCTCTGCCGCAGGAGAGCCCCTGGGGGGCAATTTCCCCATCATTGATATAGATACAGGCCAGCGATTTCCCGCCCTGGCCTACAACGATCAGGATAACCTGTATCTGGTGGTATGGCAGGACAACCGTTATGGGAACTGGAATATCTACGGCCGGCGAGTGTTCAGCGACGGTACAAAGGGTAGCGATTTCCGTATCTCTTTGAGCGCTGGCACGGAGCAAATCCCCGCCGTGGCCTACAACAGCCAGGATAACGAGTGCCTGGTGGTGTGGCAAGACAAGCGCAACGGGGGCGAAGACATCTATGGGCAGAGGGTGGGGAGCAATGACTCGCTGCTGGGCAGTGAATGTCCTATCTCCATCGCAGCAAATGACCAGGAATCCCCCAGCGTGGCTTACAATAGCCAAAACAACGAGTACATGGTGGCGTGGCAGGATGAGAGGAATGGTGAGGACAACGACGACATCTATGGGCAGCGAGTTAGATCTGCACTAACTCCCACGCCGACCAGCACACCCACATCAACTCCAACTCCGACACCCACCTCTACGCCAACTCCTACAGAGACGCACACGCCTACATCAACCCCAACACATACACCGACAGGGACACCCCACACGCCAACACACACGCCAACAGGGACACCTCACACGCCAACGCACACGCCGACACCTACAGATACGCCCACGCACACGCCAACACCTACAGAGACGCCCACGCCCACACCCACACCGACCAGCAGCTACACACCGACGCCTACAAACACCTACACGCCTACGCCAACATCAACATCCACGCCAACCGTCACAGCGACCCCGATACGTCGCTATTTATACTTGCCCCTCGTTATGAAAAACTATCCCCCCTTCTGCAACGGGGATTTCGAAACGGGCAATTTCTCCTGTTGGACCCCTGGCGGCGATCCCTTCCCGTCGGTAGTTGACCACCTCCACAATAGCGACCCCCCCTACGCCGGGGAGTACTGTGCTTTGCTGGGCGAATCCATATTCTGTGAGGAGCACGACTTCTATCGGTCGTGGATCTATCAGGATTTCACCATCCCGGCGGATGCGCTCTCGCCGACCCTCAGCTTCGCTTATCGCATCTTCACCAACGACGTCCTTGGCTGGGCCTCCTTCCGGGTCGAGATTCGGGACCTCAACAACGCCACCATCGCCCAGGTGCTGCGCGACGGCTACGATCCCCCGGACAATATACCCATCTGTTACACCGACCTGGGGTGGAGATCGAAAGGTGGATACGACCTCAGCAAATTCAAGGGTCGAACAATCAGGCTTTGGTTCGAGATCAGGAATGAGCACGACGGGGGGTGGGGGATATGGACCTATTTGGACGATGTGACGGTTACACCGTGAGAAATGCTTAAAGTCCCCTGAAAAACTAATGCCCACCATCTTGACGATGGTGGGCATTTTGGGCTTACCCCTTTGCTTTTGCCAGTTCTTCCTTCTTCATACAATTACGATCACTCCTTGTGGTCTTGCATAAAGTCGTACCCCTGTCGTCATTTCATAAAGTCATACCCCCTGCGAGACAGGCTGGGGATAGCATATCGACAACGGCAACATTAGTTGCCGCACAGGCAAATCCGTCAGAGCCATGGGCAAGCCTGTTATTCCTTCGACGCTCAGCCTCCTGGCATCCAGGCGAACCGGGGATAAATCGAGCTGACGCTGACCGCGTTTGGTCTTTGGCTTGACCTGAGTGAACACAAACTGGCATTGTTCAGGGTCGAAGCCGTCGCATGAGACCTCTGGAAGAGAGCTTGTCCGCGTGGCTAAGGTTGTCAAGGTTCAAAGGGGCACGACTTTGTGAAATACCCTGGGGGCACGAGTTTATAATACCACGTAATGAAACCTGGCGAAGGCTCGTGAAGCCTCCGCCAGAGTTTTTAGATAGACACTAAGCTGTTTCCCGCCGCCCACACTTTGGTGGACTCCCCAGGCCAAGCACAGCAAATATGCCAGTTACACCAGATACAAGGAGTCCTGGAGGGGGTTCTTCTTGAGAGGACGGTGGTTCCTCGGAAGTTGGCGATGGTTCCTCGAAAGCTGGCGATGATTCCTCGGAAGTTGACGGTGGTTTCTCGGAAGTTGGCGATGGTTCCTCGGAAATTGACGGTGTTCCCTCGGAAGTTGATGGAGGAGTAGGCATTGATGTTGGTGTCGGGCGAGGCGTTGGTGTTAGTGTCGGGCGAGGCGTTGGTGTTAGTGTCAGGCGAGGCATTGCCTCAGTCGGAGTAGCTGATGGCATTGGAACCGGTGTGCTCGTAGGCTGTGGTGTGCTAGTAGCGGTAGGCGTAGATGTACTGGTAGCGGTGGGCACAGGCGTGTTAGTGGCGGTAGGCGTAGATGTACTGGTAGCGGTGAGCACAGGCATGTTAGTGGCGGTAGGCACAGGTGTACTGGTAGCGGTGGGCACAGGCGTGTTAGTGGCAGTAGGCACAGGTGTACTGGTAGCGGTGGGCACAGGCGTGTTAGTGGCAGTAGGCACAGGTGTACTGGTAGCGGTGGGCACAGGCGTGTCAGTAGCAGTAGGCTGTGGCGTGCTGGTGGCTGTAGGCGTAGGCGTGCTGGTGATGGCTGTACCGAGAGTTTTCTGCAAATGATGCGACAACGGCACGCAGTTGCCTGCGCATGTTACTGCTGACAACGCGAACATAAACATTCCAACTAGGAAGCGAGGACGGTGTAAGTTGGCGAGGAAATTACGAAAGTTTGATAAGCTTCTGAAAGAACGGCGAAGGTTTGCTAAGTGTGTTTTGAAGGACTGTAGCAGGGTTGCCCACTTCAGCGACGGACTGGGTAGAAGGTCACGATCACGGTATAACACATTTAGCCAGGCAAACGTACGGTTGAGGGCCACCATGTTAAGCGCAATACTGCCAAATCCTAGCCATAGTATGCGCCCAGAATCGATCATCTCCTCAGCTTTTTGCAGGTTTTTTAGAGCCGCACCCAAGCAAATTACGAATGTGGTGGTAAAGAATGTTGCGACTATCAGGGCAATCACTACTCCTATATCGTGAAGAATATCTTGTGATGAGCGACCTAGAGCTAGAGCTAGAAGACCAATAATGATAATAAACAAAATGATAACCCAATAATATAAGCCACCATGTGGTGCCGCGAATATAACTCTTTCAAATATAATCCGCAAAGCCCAATAAATCGCGCAAATTACCAGCACCCCGAACACAAGAAGAAGAAAATTGAGTATTAATTCCTGTTGCAACAGCCTTCGCCCTGCAGCGATTGCCTTGCTCCAAACGGAGCTCATCGCCCTCCGAAGCTTTTGCCACCACCCATCATCTGCTTTTCCTTCCTTCTTGGCTATCTCTTCACTTGACCCGGGCGTCTCTTTGTTCTCCTCCATGTCTTTTCGCCCCTTTGATGTTCGGTGCCTCTCCGGTCACCTCTAAAGGTCTAAATCGCCTGACTTATCTGAGGCCGCTGTCAATGCTGGCAAAAGCAGTGTCCCATTCGGCTATAAGCTTGAAATCGCTAGAAGCATGCCGGGGCATAATCGTGACATAGTAGGTAATATTCTTAGGTTCGTGTATGACATTATATAAACTCCCCTTATAAAACTGATTTGCCTCACATACTTTAACATCGAAATCCGCCTCGGGGGAACCTTCGAGCCGTATACTCAGATGATCAATGTCCTTAGGAACATCAATGCTAAAATGCATCTCATCATGTTGTGCTAGCAGGCCAGAAATCTGTTCGCCGGGCATCAATTCAATAATTGGTTTGGATATAGCGGTTTTGGATAGTTGAGCAGCATAGTGATATCCACAGATAGGTACAATTAAGCTGACGAGAGTAAATACCACTGCTCCGAGGTCTATCCAAGAATTAGCCCTCTTTCGGCGGATCGAGCGTATTCCTAGAAAAATCGCTATTGACGAGGCAAGAATCCCAATTATTGAAGCAGCAGTACTAATCACGTCCGCATATTCCGAAGCATACATTTCCGACCTCCTATGTGATTTAGAGCTTTTGACTCAGCGTAAACGCTAAGCAGTGGCTGGCGTAACTTACTCTATCGCAGATCCCAACATGCATCACTCCACGCGAGGATGTATGCGGCTACGGCACAGATGGTCGAGGAGTTTGTGTCGGTGTAGGCCGCCTAGGCATTGATGTAGGCGTAGGGCGCCACACAGCCGTAGGGGTATCCGTTGGCCTCGGTTTGCTAGTTGGAGGTGGTATTGGCGTATCTGTTGGAGTCAGGGTTGCCGTCGGTGCAACAGTGGCAATATTCGTTGGTGTTGGCGGAAGACCTATTTCCTGACATTCAGCAGATAGCGTAAAATCCCCTGAGCCGCGATGGACTATGATTTTGACGCGATAAATACAGTTTTCTGGCTTAGGTATAGTAAGATGACAACCTAAGGTGCCTTGCCCAATGCATTCGTCCGCCTTGTATAGTTCAAAATCGAATTGTGCCTTAGGGGCTCCCTCAAGGCGCATAAGCAACACATCACATTTGTCAGGGATGCCAACAATGTGGAACCAGACCGGCCCACTTGCCTCCGTCAACCGGCCAGATATTGGTCTGCCAGGAATCAAATCTAATGCCGTAACTTGATCAATGCTTAAAGTGGGGGTAGCCTTTGTTACTGGTTTTTCAGTTATGGCTACGGTTGACGTGGCTTCTTCCGGAGTTTTACTCTCTCTCTCAGGAGGCCGTGTCGGGGTTACCTTCTCTTCTGGAGCTTCTTCTTCAACTGCAGGTGGTGTAGGCGTGGCTATTAGCACTATGGTTACAGAGGCACGTACAGAAGGTGTAGACTGTGGGTGCCCGAAGGTAGAGTAAAGGATAACACCAAGGCTGGAGCAGCTGACCAGTAGAGCGAAGAAAGCGATGATGGTACCGATAATTCTCGCGATTTGAACCCATCGGTGAAGGCGTTCACCTTTTTGCTTATTCGGTGATGACTGCACAATGGCATTATCTCGGATACCCTCTTCGCCTTCGCCTCCCTCTTCCTCTTCCCTGACCGTGCCTTCAATTAGCCCAGTTGATTCTTTTTTCCCGTCCTCATTCGGCGGTGGCTGAACAACGGCAATACCTCGAATGCTCTCTTCCCTGGCAGCACCTTCACTTGACCCAGACGTCTCCTCGTCTCTATTCATGCCTCCTCGTCTCCTTGGATGTTCAATGTCTCCCCAGATCGAGCCTCGGGTTGGCTCAAGAACACTCAGGCAATAGCGAACGAAAACCAAACAAAAGCGGCTGACGCCATAGTGACGTCAGCCGCCGCCAAACACTTTAAGGACTGATTGCGCCACTAGCTCCATCCAACTCATCGCGTCCATCGGTGGCAAGCTTCGTCGCTCTCCATTGCACGGATGGATTCCTGGTGACCATCTCCATTTATTTAGCGTGAAGTTGTCTGCGGATATAGATCTGTGCTGCGAATTTGCGCTTAGGTTTGTGTGAAGGAACTCTATAGGCTTTCACTACTCGCCTATAGAAGCTATTATACCACCAAGGGGTAAACGCAGGGGTAAACGTGAGAGCCCTTTAAGCTTTCACGACCTGCCTGTAGGGGGCTAAGAAGCGCCCTTGAGAAGAACAAAAACGAGTTGCTGATGCGGATGTGAGGGTGTTACAATTACATTATATCAAATCCAGCCCATTTTGTCAACGAATAAACCTTACAATTTTCATCAAGGAGCCGGCGCATATCTTTATCTTTACATGGGATGCGATTCTCCAAAGATTTCGCCACCGAGTGCTCATTTGACAACGAGGTTCGTATATGTTATAGTTAATTCGGCGCTCAAGCAGGCCAGGCGGTCGCGGGCGGCTTTCGCCGTCCGAGGAAAGTCCGAGCTCCACAGAGCGCGGTGCTGGGTAACACCCAGGCGGGGCGACCCGACGGACAGTGCCACAGAAACAGTCCGCCGTAACGGTAAGGGTGAAAAGGTGAGGTAAGAGCTCACCAGCGGTCCGGGTGACCGGGCCGGCTAGGCAAACCCCACCGGGAGCAAGGCCAAGCAGAGGGCGTGGCGCGAGAGGGGAAACCCTCTCGCGCCAGGGGCTGCTCGTCCCAAGCCCTCGGGTAGGCCGCTGGAGGCGGCGGGCAACCGTCGTCCTAGATAGATGATCGCCGCCCTCAACCGGCTCGTAGCCGGGAGGGAACAGAACTCGGCTTATCGGCCCGCTTGAGCACCGCTGCCTGATACAATGCGCCACAAAAAGCGACGCCAGCCCAGGATATGACCTGAGGCTGGCGTCGCTTTTTACGAAGAGCGTTCTATGCACACTTCACGCCTTCACTTCTTACGTTTCACATTTCACGTTTCACATTTCACGTTTCACGTTTTAGCATGTATCTCCCCAGCGGGAGGCGACGAGCATGATGTCCACCACGTCAACATCTCCGTCGTCGTCCATGTCGCAAGCTGGGTCGTAGCCTGGTTGGCCTTCAGTGGTGTTCCAGTGGCTGGCCACCATCATGATGTCCACCACGTCCACGTCGCAGTCGCCGTCCAGGTCCCCAGGGATGCTCGCCGTCACTGTGACCTGCCCATCCTGCCGATCCACGGGAATCGGGCCTGTAGCAGTGTCCGTGATCTGCACGTCCTGCAGGTGCAGATCGCTCGTTCCGCCGGCCTGGGGCGAAAAGGTGATGGTGGCCAGCACGCCCGACCCGTTGGGTCCCGATGACTCTCCAAAGCTGGCAGCGCCGAAGGTAACTGTCCCTGTCTCGTTGTTGATCTCACCGACGGGGACCGCGCTGCGTCCCGTGCTCTCCAAGAAGTCGCCCAACTCCGTCGCTTCCGCGTGTACGACGCCTGGGGAGAAAGCCAGGGTGAACTCGAAGCTCCCCAGGTCGGTCACGTCGGCGATGGCCACGTCGGCGGTGAAGTTTCCCCCGCTGAGTTGAACCGTCTGCTGCGGCGGGGCAATCCAGACGAGGGGTGTAGACCCTCCCGTCGGCGTGGCGGTGGGAGTGAGAGAGGGTGTCGAGGTAGCAGTCGGGGTGGCGACAGTAGGGGTGGCCGTCGGCGTGTTGGTGGGTGTTGGGGTGCTGGTGGGCGTGTGAGTGGGCGTCGGCGCCGCCGGCGAGACCGCTACCTCCAGGTCGTAGCTATTCTCAGCCCCCACGTATCCATAAACCCAGACGTTGTAGGTACCACTGGCATCAACGGTGTACACTATCTGCTCGTCGTCGGTGGACGAGGTGCTATAGTCCAGCCAGGTCCCACAGTTGGTGTCGTGCAACTCCAGGTCGAGGTCACCCAGGGCGTGAGTGAAGTAGGCGGTGATGATCACCGTATCGCCGGCTTCGAGATCCACGGCGAACCAGTCGTCGTCGCCGGAGCAAACCTGGAGGTTGGGATAGGCGCCTGGAGCGATGAGAACAGCCGCGCTGCAGGTGTCGTTTTCCTCGTAACCGTCGTCTGTGCAGACGGTAGTCGGCGTCGCCGTAGGCGTGTGAGTGGGCGTCGGGGTGCTGGTGCGCGTCGGGGTGCTGGTGCGCGTGTGAGTGGGTGTCGGGGTCGGGCCCACCGACGTTGGCGTCGCCGTAGGCGTGCTGGTGGGCGTCGTTGTAGGACCTTGAGAGCTATAGCTCACGTAGTTTGCAGCATACCCCACCAGGGAGGTCCCGTATTCAATGCGCATGTAGCCGCTTTCGCCCCAGCCTGCACTCCAGGAGTTTCTCAGGATCCATACCCCATTCGTCCCTTGATTGTCATCCCAACCGACCAGGACGATGCCGTGATTCAGGTCCACACATTCAGGGCCTGTAAAAACACCGCCGGGATAGCCTTGAAAAGCGGAGTTTACGCAGACGGCAGCCGCAACAGGCCCATGGTCATAAATGGCCTGCTTTATGGCTTCAGCAGGTGGAACACTCCATTCGCTTCCTACGTAGTGCCAGGAATCAATCTGGTAAGGATGGGAGTAGGGGCCGTTGCAAGGTGTGTCCGCTGCCACGTAGGGGGAATCTGCTTCCAAGACTGCTCCAGCGTCGGACTCGCCGGGCGGTTTCTTCCACTCGTGGTAATCGTGGGCCCACCACCCACCACCGCAGCCCCAGTCATCCGTGTTGCAGGAAAGGAGATACTGCTCCGAGAGGTTCTTTTCAACCCCATCTTTGATTTTGATGTTGGCTTCCAACGGGCCTACCGTGCCAAAGGCCCAACAACTGCCGCAGGAACCCTGATTCTTGACGGAGGTGACTCCCCCCTGAGCTCGCCAATCAAAAGCGGCCGGGAGCGACGAGGGAGGGCCATCTGGCGTGGAGGTAGGTGTGGGCGTGGTGGGTTCCCCCGTCACCTTGCGGAGGACGATATCGTCCACATAAGCACCCTCAGCTTCGGTGAGGGCGAAATCGCTGTCGAAGACGAAAGCTATCCAGACCTCTGGCTGGCTGGTGAGATCGCCTAAAATGTAGACATCGGTCAAATCGAAGTTCACTTCGTTCCACCCGCCAGAATCCCCGCTGACGCCGTTGCCGTAGAAATTGTTGCCGTTGATGGAAGCGCCCCAGAAAAGGCCATCGTAGTACGATTCGGAGTAGTTCCAATACCAGAACAGTAGTTCGGCATCGGATGCGCTGGACAAGTCGAATGGCCCATAGACCATCCAGGATTCGGCGTTATCGGGATAGTCGGCACTACAGGAAAGACTACCACCATTTGCCCCGCCGCCCACGCCCCAGCCGCTGTAGGAGCCGGCATGAGGTCTGCAATCGCGCTGGCCCCAATAGTATTCGCCATAGCCGCTAACGTCATCAAATACATCCCAGACGCCTGGGAAACTCCCTTCGAAATCTTCAGTCACGATGTTGGCCCAGCCAGCGAGACTGCCCCCTTGCAGTTCGATCTCTCCAGGGGTTCCAGGCTCAACAGGGGGACGCCGCCGGGAGAGTTCCAGGTGTGTGAACTCTTCCACCGCAGGCTTCGTCAACCCTTTCTCCGGCGCGACGTCTGGCGACCCAACCACCTGGAGGGAAAATTCGTTAGCTGGTTCCACGCCCTTTTCCCAGCAGCGATGATAGACCAGCTTGAGGGTGCTCTGGCCCGCGTCTACCGCCTTGAAGCGCAGAATCTGCTTCTCTGGAGCGCCAAGCAGGGGTGACATCTGCTCGAATTCGGTCTCCCCCACCTGGCGCAGTAAGTCCTCGTCCATCTCCGCTACTTCCCATGAGTAGCCAGTGGATGGGTTGCTCTCCAGAGTGATGATCAGGACTTGATCTTTGCCGAGCTCAGCCAGGCCGCCGTTATTCTCCTCAGTCAACCTGATTTCCTCGAAGCCGGGCGCTGTCGCCGCCGCTGGCGCCGCCGCATCCAAAGTGGATATGACAGCCGGAGGAACGGCCAGGACGCTGGGAAGCGAAAACAGGCCTGTGCAAAGAATCAGGCAGGTAAAAACGACTGCCAGCCTTCTACGTGAAAGAAAGTGTCTGACCTTCATCTAGCTTCTCCTTACTATCATTGACCGTAACTGCTGCTCAGCCCGTGTCATTGCGAGTCGGCCATGGCGCATCGCGCCATCCGTAGGGAGCAGAAACGTCCCACCCTCACCC
>Ga0268281_1001238_pt1 | contig 15364 bp, 11 predicted proteins | sample saktaG_10_FD_190134 | JGI IMG/M metagenome (GOLD analysis project Ga0268281, IMG submission 190134) | Saline water microbial communities from Sakinaw Lake, British Columbia, Canada - sak_2011_5_24_50m | ecosystem: Environmental > Aquatic > Non-marine Saline and Alkaline > Saline ... | reverse complement strand
AACTCATATTCTGAAGTGATGCCCCAGACTATGTGATTATCAGGCAGCAAAGCATATCGGATCCATATGAGCGGGATAGGAGGATGGATAGAAGTTGGCCTGGATGCAATGACTTCGCTGGCTTCAAAAGGGGGAATCAAGGATACCAATTGTTCCTCGTCAGCACCAGGATAAAGCTTAACCGAATAAATTCGATTCGATAGCGTCATTGTTGTATGACTGCTCAATCGAAGGGACGGACATTTCAAATACCTGAGGAATCGGCCTTCAGGCGAAAAAAATTTCAGATTACCTCTCTTTTCATCAATACACATTATTTCGTTTTGGTGTACAAACTGAATGCTCCCCGAAAGTGGCAAGTCTTCCGGGCCTTCACCTTTTATTCCGAAAGATTTCAGTAACTTGCCATATCTATCGAAAACTTTTATCCGTAAGGGCTTGGCGTCCTTGATATAGATATTTTCCTGATTGTCAACGGTGAAGCTTAATATGGAGGATAAATTGAATTCCTCACCGCTGGGTGATTGGCCGATGAGCAGGTCTTCTTCAAAGGTTACCACTTGGCTCGAATACATAGGAATTTCGGGATTAAGCACGATTTTAATCCCGTTTTCATTTTTAACGGCTCCTTTCCACTCACCTTCCTGAGCTCTGGAACAGCCTATGAAAACAATGATCCAGACGAAAAAACCGAACCATTTGATTTTCATGCCGGCCTCACTGTAGGTATAGAGATTTCCTTTTTTTGAACTTAGGATTTTCTCTCAATTTCATCAAATTTTCACCCTCTGAGCTGCAATATTATAAATAATACATAGAACAAAAATATAAAGTCAATAAAAATCCGCGGGAAAGAGAGAATTTCAGTGAAAGTTCTGGGAAACTTCTGGGGACACTATACTTAATTCCCAATTAAGAATTCCTAGGAAGTATTCAGAACTTCTTTCCAAGTAAGCATAGTGTCCCAAGATCTCTCAGGAATGCAGCAAGCAGTACTGCAATTCTCAATATCCCTCCATCTTATCTGGATATTGTCAGGCTAGGTATCACCCTAAATCCTTTTCGCTGGCTTCAATAGCCCGTTGTAGCTCGGCACTCAGCATTGGAGGTAGTCCCTCGATATCTACTCTGAGAAAGCCCCTGACTATAGTCGCTATAGCCTCAGATCTAGTTAGCCCTCGTGCCATCAGGTACTCTACTTCTTCTTCGGCTATCTTGCCTACTGCTGCCTCGTGGGATAGGTCAATGCCAGTCAGATTACCCTTGAGCTCAGGTATAGCATGAATCATCCCTTCTTCCTGCAAAATCAACCCTCGGCATTCAAGGTGCCCTTTCACCTCCGTGGCATTGACTCCTCTTAGTTCTTAATCTCGCCTAACCAAATGCCGAGCTAATCCAATCACCAACATAATGCGTTGCTATTATTACTGCCACTGCAATAGCCAGGTGTTCCCCGATCGCTCTCCATGGTTTTGCTTTCTGCTCTTTGGCAATAAAGAAACTAAAAATGCATAACAATGATAAACCCCAGGCGATGCTTACAATAATTGCTGTGGAGAGTTGAAATAACAGGAGGGGAACAATAAATGTCAATGTAAAGGCGAATTTAGACAAGAAAGTGGAGAGTGTTGCTTCCCATATCTCTTTGGTAGTATGCTTATTCTCTGATTCTTCGGAGAGATGGATACCTAGTGCGTCTGAAAGCGAATCTGCTATTGCTATTACCAATACGCCGCCGATAACTACAAATTTTGAATGAGTACCGGAATGTAGACCTACCATTAGTCCCAGAGTGGTGATTATTCCAGAGGTCAAACCAAAGCTAAATCCTGTCTTTAGTGAATGTTTCATTACTCAACTTCACTCTCTTTTCCTAAGGATTTCTTGCATTTCTTCAATTAGTTTTTCTCTTTCTTGTTCAGTTTGGATATAGGATTTCCTTTTTTTGAACTTACGATTTTCTCTAAATTTCATCAAATATTCACCCTCTGGCCTGCTTCATTCACGATAATACCGGAAAATACACACCCAGTCAATAAAAATCCGTGGGAAAGAGAGAATTTCAGTGAAAGTTCTGGACACTATTGGGACACTATACTTAATTCCCAATTAAGAACTTCTAGGAAGTATTCAGAACTTTTTCCCAATTAAGTGTAGTGTCCCCAGAACTGTTCAATCACATTAGAATAACCACTGTTAATTTGCTGCGTCTTGAAGGGGAACTTTATATCAATTATTCTTTTGTTCTCTGTTTTTCGGAACAGAGTACTTGACAGGTACTTCTATTTGTTTCATAATCTGGAAGTAATAAAGAAAGAGAGGTAAAGATGAAGATTTTATCACGATCTGAAGAGCTGGTTCTTCTTGCAATCTGGAAGCTCGAGCATGATGCATACTGCGTGCCCATCCGAAATCGACTCATTAAAATAACAGGGAAAAACTGGTCATTCGGTTCTATATATGACCCTCTGGAGCGTCTCGAGAAAAAGGGCTTGCTTGACTCATTCTTAACTGACCCAATAAATGAACGTGGAGGCCGGAGAAAGCGGATTTACAGGCTGACTCCCATGGGCAGGAAGGCGCTGCTAGAAATAAAGAGCATCCATGATGCCATCTGGGCTGATGTTCGGGGGCTAAAACCTGAAACTAACAAAGTGTGACTATGAAAAGTAGTAATTACATTAAGCCTCCCAGAATCGCCGAATGGATGCTTAAGTCGGTCTACTCTGATAGGGGAGAATATACGCACCTGGGGGATTTTAGAGAGGTTTTTAATGAAATTTGTCAAGGGAAGGGATTTCTTTTTGCATGGCTGTGGTACTGGTTTCAAGTCATCAGGTCTCTTCGCGGTTTTATCTCGAATAAAATTTACTGGAGCACACTCATGTTTAAGAATTATTTGATTATATCTTTCAGAAATATCATTAAGAATAAGTGGTTTTCCCTGACAAATATAATAGGGTTAGCCGTAGGAATGGCTTGTTTTATCCTTATCTTAGCATACGTACAGTTTGAGATGAGTTTTGACCGATTTCATGAGAAAGCCGACAGTATCCACCTTGTGATATACCAAGATTCGTATATGAGAAGTAACGTCAAAGAATATTCAGCAGGGACACCGGAGCTGCTGGCAAAGGCATTGAAGGATAGTATCCCTGAAATAGTAAACGTCGCCCGGATTATGAAACCTTGGACTAAAAAAGCAGTACTTCAAAACAACGAAAAAAGCTTTTATGAAACCGGTTTGTATGCTGACCGGAATTTTCTGAGTATTTTTTCCTTTCCACTCATTAAGGGAGATAGGATTGAATCTCTGGCTGATCCCAACTCTGTGGTGATTTCCGAAAGTGCGGCAAAAAAACTGTTCGGGAATGAAGATCCAATCGGAAAAAGTATTGAGTACAAAGAAAGACATAAACAATATAATCTTCATATTACAGGAATATTAAAAAATCTGCCTGCTAATTCCCATCTGCAGTTTGATTATCTTATATCAGTCGCTACATTGATTGCCGATAAATCTAACAGCTTTATGATCAATACATGGGATGTTGGGAATTTCATAACATATGTTGAAGTGAAGAAAGGCAGTAAAAAAGCCATTGTCGAAGATAAATTTCCGTCCTTCCTTAAAAAATATGAACAAAAAGGTTATCAGTTGTATCTTCAGCCGATCAAGGATATTCATCTAAGATCTCACTTCTGGAGAGAGACTTCCACAAACAATGAAATGAAATATATTTACCTGTTTATATCTATAGCCTTTGTCATTCTGCTAATCGCCTGCATAAACTATATGAACCTTGCAACTGCCCGTGCTGCAACCCGTTCGAAAGAGATCGGTATCCGAAAGGTGGCAGGAGCCAACAGGACACAGCTATTCAAATAGTTTATAGGAGAATCATTTATCGTTGCTCTTTTAGCCCTAGGAATTGCATTAGTCTTAATTAAATTATCTCTACCTTATTTTTGTTCTCTCGTAGGAATCGACATTCAGGTCAATTACCTTCATAACACAGCTCTTATGATCTTACTTATTTTAACTGTAATGTTCGTCGGTATTGCATCTGGAAGTTACCCGGCAATTGTGTTATCCGCTCTCAAGCCTGTGAGTGTACTCAGAGATTTTGTAAGATCAGGCAAGAAAGGGTCAAGGATGAGGAATATTTTTGTTGTAGTTCAGTTCAGTGCGTCTATTATTCTTATCATTGGCACAATTATAATTTTCGGGCAGATGAATTACATCAAAACAAAAAGACTGGGCTATGACCGTGAGCATGTAGTAGTCATACCTATACGTACCATGGAAGCTATGAAAGAAACATCAGTAATCAAGACCGAACTGCTTAATTTCCCTGAGGTGGAAGGCGTCTCTGTATCGGGCGGCCTGCCCACGAATATTAGAAGCCGCCTGCTGGGAGTAAAACTGGAAAAAGATAATGGTGAAAAAGTAAAAATGCAGATGTGTTTTGATTATGTGGACTATGATTTTCTGGATGTCTTCAAGATAGAACTTTTGCAGGGAAGAAATTTTTCCAGAGAATATGGCAGTGATAAAAACGGCGTAATATTCAATGAGACCGCTGTAAAGAAGATGGGTTGGGAAGAGCCACTTGGCAAAAAATTTTCATTTATGAGAGAAGAATATCATATAATAGGTGTTGTCAAGGACTTTTACTTTGCGTCCCTTCATAGTCATATAGAACCAATGTTCCTGTCTCTGGAAGACGGATCCAATATTGCAGTACGTCTCAAGCCTGGAAACGTACCGAGAAATATCAGTCTTTTAAAAGAAACTTTTGAAAAAAATAGTCATGGACAGCCGTTCGACTTCTACTTTCTGGATGATGCCTTTAACCAATTGTACAGAAGAGAACAAAGAACCGGAAAGGCCTTCGGATACTTTGCAATCCTTGCTGTGTTGATAGCCTGCCTGGGGCTTTTGGGCCTTTCTGCATTTACAGTGGAGCAGCGCACAAAAGAAATCGGAATCCGCAAAGTCCTTGGAGCATCAGTCCCGCAGATAATGACGCTTTTGACAAAGGAGTTCGTAAAACTGGTCGTGATTGCCAATGTTATTGCATTCCCTGTGGCTTATTTTGCCATGAGTAAATGGCTGCAGAATTTCGCTTACCATATCAGCATCAGTCCATGGATGTTTATTCTTGCGGCTGCCGCAGCTCTTGGAATTGCCTTTTTGACAATCAGTTATCAAATCTTCAAAGCAGCAGCATCCAATCCAGTTGATACTTTGAGATATGAGTAATTCGGAAGCTGATTGTGTTGGAGTTCTGGGGACACATTACTTGTGCGCCAGGATAAGCTGGCACACTCCAGCCGGTTTAAATCCGGTACGGGTAAAGTTTAGCCGACGGCCCGTTACCTGAGACTGCATCAGTGGTGGCAACAAAGCTGATGGAGCCAGTTAAAGGGAGGTACCAGGCTGCAATCCATGAGGGTGAAGGCAGTAAGCTCCGAAAATGTCGCGATGGAATGGTCGACGATTTAAGTATGTTCGGAAGGCAGCACAATGTCACGCATGAAGGCGAGGGTGGCATTGCATTCCCGGAGTCTCAGGCCGTAGCATGGTATCGAAAGGAGTGTGTTGGAACCTGGGAGACCCTGTCAAGTTCTCCGATGGGGATAGCCGCTGACAAGCCGAAAAGAGCAAGGAGACGGCAATGCTTGGCAGGGAGTCGGACAGCCTCATAGTACTCTGGGCATGGGAAAGCCATGTACATGGGGAAGGGGGCTGCACGGCTGCGTAGAGGGAAAGGGACACATCGTCCTGACACAGAGCAGGAGGCTAAAATGATGGAAACGAAACTGACCCTAATAATGAGGAAGGCAAAGGAGGCTCGGAAATGTAAATTCAACAACCTGATATACCTGATCAACATAGAAAGTTTGAGGGAATGGTCAGAAAGATCTACTACAAGTGGCTGAACAGACGCAGTCAGAGGCGTAGTTTCACATGGGAGAGCTTCGATAAATACCTCAAACGACACCCCCTGCCGAAGCCAAAAATCTCCCAAATACTCAGATAAGAAAGAATTATCATAGATTTTAGATAAATTTTCAAAGATTCCAACTCTGAAACGGAAAGAATTTATTTATCAGTTAGAAAGCTACTATTTTTGGTTATAAGAGAGCATAATTTTGATAGTAATATAGTGGATATTGAAAAATGGAGAGAATTTTTCCTGAGATATAAATCTTTTTGCTTTGATTAGAGACTGGATACTAAATCAATAACTCGATGCGCTTAATACACAAGAGATGATAGATTTCATGAAACATTTTCAGGTATTTATAATTGGCTGATATACGGAGTATCGTTCTTCTGGCATGATTGACCACAACTCCTGCAATATTTATCAAGCGGAACCTCAATTGCTTGATCCTTAAGTTCCACCAACTTTTCTTCAGGTTCGTGTATTTAAAATATTGGACCAGGTTGTATGCTAAAAGCTGCAGTTGAAAGATAGCTGCATTAGCCAGGAAATCTTCTGCTAGTATATTCTCTACCGCAAAGCCTTCTTTCTCTTCTTTTATAACATTCTCAGCGTCTCCTCTTTTTCTGTAAAAATGAACAACTCTATGCTTATCCCAATCTGTATTGGTAAAATAGACCCGGTAGGTGTATTGAAACTCTGGAAATAATGCCATCTGTTGGCTTTTGCGCCTCACCACAACAAAACGATAAACATCTCCTCCTTTCTCAGGTCCTACAAAGTGAACACTCTCGGCTACTTCTTCTTCAAGTACAGAGTCTCTAAGCTTCTCCCATTTCCCCTCATCTATGGCCGCTATCGTATCTAATATGATTTCGTACTTATTTCCACCTATGACAAATCCATGTCCTTTTCTCTCACAATATCTCATTATGCGGTGATTATATCCGGCAGAATCCATCCGGACACATAGTTTCACTCCCGGATTATTCTTTTCCAGGTACTTCGATATCTTTCTTAAAAGACTCAAATTATTAGCCGAAGGAGAAGCATTGCCAGGACGAAATAGAGAAAATCCAGCCATGCTTAAATCTTTGCCCTTTATAATCCCCAGAAGAGGATTAAAACCTCGAAATCCTTCATATGTCTTCTCGGCTATCTCTACCTCACTGGGAATAAGACTAGAATCTATATCTATGACAATCTCTTTTAACCCCTTCTGACGGATAGTATTGGAGGAAAGCTTCATTACAATATCAGCCAGATTGTTAATGTCTCTTCGCGTAAACCTTCGCACCAAATCGCCAAGAGTGTTGGCCCTGGGGAATTTATCCATCCCCAGTATATCCAATAACCCAGGATCAGAAGAAAGAATATCTATATCATTCAAACGACGCCCTCCTTTTATTAGCATCTCTACAAATGATAATATCTTCTCAGATACCGAATAACCCCGTTTGCGCTTCTTGAGATGAAAAAATCGCTTTTCCAGATCATCGATTAAACCAATCTCTTTGGCAAAACTCATGAGCAGTATCAAACCGCTGGATGCTGTAACTTTTGTTTTTTTTAATGACCCAAGATTGAAATATTTTATCTTTTGTCGTATCATTTTATTAACCTTTTTGGTTTCACCTACTGGGTGAAACTTTTGATTTTTTTTCATGCCTCTATTATACCAGTTCTTATGGGGTAGTAGAGGCTTTTATTTAAATAAATTGCCTACTTGGTAAGATTTATCCGATTATTCGGGACGAGTACAACCTCTTGACAAAACAATTCTTATATAATATATTTTGTGTCAGGGAAAGGGCAATTGATAGTTTCCAAAACATTAGAGGTTGTCCGGAAGTTACGTGATAGTAATTGATCGGGCATGAAAAAAGGGTTACAACTAATTAAGAGGAGGAAGATAAATGCTTAAATTAAGAATTTTCATTTTTTCTCTGCTTGGTTTGATGGTATTTAGCGGGCTACTATTAGGACAAGCGCCAACTGGAAAAATCATTGGGATTGTTACAGATAATGAAGGCCTGCCTCTCCCTGGGGTATCAGTGGAAGCAATAAGTGCAAAGCTAGTAGGTAAAGCTACAACAATAACTAATGCAGATGGATCCTATCGTTTATTTGCATTGGCATCTGGAAGATATACGATCAAATTTTCTCTAACTGGTTTCAATGCCGTTATGAGAGAAGATGTTGTTATCCGCGTGGAAGAAACTATCACGGTTAATATCACTATGACTCCGGGACGATTAGAAGAAGAAATTATTGTTACCGGAAAAGCACCCTTAATTGATACAAAGAACACAACAAAAGGAATGAATTTAACTAAAGAAGCATTTGCTACGCTGCCAAAAGGGAGGAATTTTGATTCCCTTGTCATTGTTGTCCCTGGAGTGAATATTGAACCTTATTTAGGCGGAATATCCGTAGACGGTGCCAGTGGAGGCGAAAAGCTACTATGAAAAAGACCATTTCACGCCGAAGGTTTATAAACAAAACAATAGGTATGGGAGCAGGTGCACTTGTTCTTCCCGCCCTTACCGGGTTTTCTTTCCAGGAGAGAGGGAAAGGATTAAGACCGCTCATTATTACGAGTCATACAAATGAGACAGGGCAGAGGGCCATGGAAGCCGGATGGGAAATTCTCAGGAATGGCAGCAGTGCTGTTGATGCAGTCGAAAAAGCTGCAAATGTCATTGAGGTCGATCCCGAGGATACCGGCGTAGGATACGGCGGATTGCCAAATGAAAGAGGCGTTGTACAGCTTGATGCTTCCTATATGGATGGAAAAACATATTCTGCAGGTGCGGTTGCCTGTCTCGAGAATATCAAGACTCCGGCCTCAGTCGCAAAACTGGTGATGCAGCGGACTGATCACGTTCTGTTGGTAGGGGCAGGGGCTTTGGAATTTGCAAAAGCATGGGGATTCCAGGAAGAAAACCTGCTGACAGAGAAAGCCCGTAAAATATGGCTGCGCTGGAAGGAAGAGATGAGTCCCAATGATGACTGGGGTGCTCCTGAATACCTGCAGAACCTGCAAAAGAAAGAATCATACTGGCACGATTTCCCTGATATTGAGCATCATTACGGCACTACCAACGTGCTGGCCATTGACTCAAACGGCGATATTGCGGGATGCACGACCACGAGCGGACTGAGCTTCAAGTTGAACGGGCGTGTCGGTGATTCTCCTATAATCGGTGCAGGCTTGTATGTCGACAATGAAGTAGGTGCTGCCGGGGCTGTCGGGCGCGGTGAGGACGTGATAAAGTCGTGTGCTTCATATTACATTGTACTCAGGATGAGGGAAGGACGCTCTCCTCAGCAGGCCTGTGAAGATGCTCTTCAGATGATCGTTGACCGCTACAGGAACGTGAATCCTGATTATTACCCAAGTGAAAAGTTTGTTGCGATTAACAGATATGGAGAGACTGGCTGTGCCACAATGAGGGGTAACCGCAATCCGCAGATGTCGGTTATGACCAGCAATGGATACTCAAAGTACGACGGTATAATTGCTTTCCCCGGAAAATAGGCACAGGGCAGTTTGTATCTTTGATATATTGAGCACAACCACAAATGACGCGACAAAAGAGATTGCACCGTTGTGAATTGCTTTCAGTTTTTATCTTTGATATATTCCTGTATGCACAACAGTATCGTTAAGTACGATATACTATAAAGAGGGCAGGATTTCTGATATATCTACTAACAAGGTCTACGGTCTTTACGGCCTTGTTACTATTTCGCCCCTACGGGGCTTGTAATAGGTATAGACCCAAAATTGCCGATAGAAACGGCAGGCGAGCATTTTGCTTTATTTTTTTCATTATTACTAGCTAAAAGGGCTTAAACGATGGGCCCTAACTGTGAGTTTATCTTTTTTATGGTTTTAAGTCGATTGTCCTCCTAAAGCAAAATTTCTGATTGATTCTGTTTATCTTTTTTCTTGTCTTAGAGTTAACCAAACCCAAGGCATCTTTTCCTTATCTCCAGATATATCTGAAGCTTCTCTAAGGAAGTCACCAGCTTCAAAATTACCTGCCGGCCATGATGGACCATCTTGCCCGCTACTTCCACCAACCTCCACCGGATCGTTCCTATCGTACGCCTGTGCCAGCTCTTGTCCATAAACAGAAGCTTCTGCGCCTGGGTCGTATTATAGGCCAAAACCCCCAGCGAAAAATAGAAGGCATTAGCCAGAAAATCGCCGTTTGACATCTGTTCCATCCCAAAGCCAATCTTTAGCTCCTTGATCAGGTTCTCCACCTGCCCCCTCTGATTATGCCACCATACTACCTCCTCAGACTCCATCTCATCCATATTCGTCGCTATCACATGATAACACCACTCATCTGGCGAAAAAAGATCTATCTGTTCGTTCTTCCAGCGCTGCACGACCAGACGAAATGCTTTTTCCGTTTTGTTCATGATATGAATAGCCGTGCCAACCTCTCTGCCAGTATCTTCCCCCTCCAGAGTCAAAAGCTTCTTCCAATCCTGCACAGTCCTTATCACTGCCCTAACACCTTTATCCTTGTCAGCAGTTATCGTGTATTTTTTATTGTTCTCCTCACACCAGTTGAGAACTTCCGCCTGATAAAACGCACTGTCTGAACGAATATAGGATATACTTTTCCCCTCAGGGCAAACCACCTTACACTTCTTTAAAAACTTAACCGCCCCAGCATGGGCAGGCACATTCCCTTCCCGAAATTCATAAGCCAAACAAAGCCCGTTCTCAGTAATGAATCCCAAAATAGGCTGATAACCCTTGAGATTTTTATACGTCCATTGGGCTGACTTCTTATCAGCCTCAATAACTGTTGCATCCACATCCAAAGTGTAATCCTTATCTTTTTCCTTAAGACATACTTTCTCGGCAACCTCCCCGTTAATCTGCTCCATCACCTCTATGCCTCCAGATTTCCCTTGCCTAACTAGCCAGTCCCCATAAGTAGATAATGACGGCATCTTCTCCAACCCCACCAGATTCCTCAAAGCTAAATCATCACGAATCTCCCGAATATCCTCGATATGGCGACCTCCTCCATAAAGCATCATCAACACAGGCTCCATAAAACACCATGCTTCATACCCACGATTGGAACCAGGTTGCGGAAAATATCTTCCCACTCGTTCCCTTACTTTCAATGCCCTCAGCACTTCCGAATATAAAACCAGTCCACTTCGCGGTGTGATTTCTTCTTCTGTAATTTCGAGCTTGAAAGGAAAAATCCCTTGTTGTATCATAGTCTCGCCCTCCTGGTTAAGGTTTCACCCATCGGGTGAATTGTTTTTTTCATTAAAAATAACCTTATACCAGGAGGCTTTATACTTCAAACAAAATCTCTATCGGCAATCTAGGGTATAGAGTGTCTCTTTGACAGGGCGTTCGAACTGCACCCCAAAATTCGAACCACCTGTAGTGCTAGTATTTTCGTGATATAATAGACATCATCATAGGGAAAAGGACGCCCTTTCGAGGAGGCAGATGATGTCGGTTAAACATGCGAAACGTTACACCCCGAGGTTCAAGTTTCAGGTGGTCATGGAAGTTCTTAAGAGTTCTAAGTCCATAGGCCAGATAGCCCGTGCCTATGGCGTGCATCCGATTACCATCCACAAGTGGAAAAGGGACTTTATGGAGAAAGGGCCTGAGATCTTCGGGCAAAAGACAACGATCCATGACTACGAGAAGAAGGTTCGAGAACTTGAGCAGCTGATCGGTCATAAGGAGGTTGAGATAGCCCTTTTAAAAAATTTTTTAACCGGGGCCTCACCGGAGAGGAGAAGATCGAATTAGTCAGCAAGTTCAAGGATGAATATGGGCTGAACAGAGTTTTGAACATTTTGTGTTTATCGAAAGGCACATGGCATTACGCACAGAGCAAACAAAGGTATGAGGAGAGATACAGTCATTTGAGAGAGCCATTGATAGAAATCGCAAGACTTCATCCTGAATACGGCTACAGACGGACAACTTCTGAGCTTGTAGACCAGGGTTTTGCAGTCAACCATAAGGTGGTGCAGCGGCTGCATCGGCACTGGCATTTATCTGTGCTCAGAAAAGTAAGGCCGCCGAAGCCAAACCCTATTGGTGAGCTTTTAAAAGCAGCCGGTTCGAAGATAAACTTGGTTGCGTATCTTAAAGAGATCGATGATCTTGAGGTGCTCTACACGGATTTCACGGAGATTGTTTACCGCAGAGGCCTGGCTAAAGCCCAGCTGATGCCGATAATCGATCATAGCAGCAAACTGGTTGCCGGACATGCTTTAGGTGAAAGTGCAGATACGGATCTGGCCTTACAGGCCTGGAAACAAACGAAAACAACACTGAAAAGACTAGGCCGGCGAATCGAAGATATAATCATTCACCATGATCAGGATGGAGTCTATAGAAGTTACAGATGGCTTCGTGAAGTTGTCGTGAACTGTAAAGCCCGTATTTCTTATTCTGAAGATGGAGCCAAAGGAAATGTTCATATGGAATCTTTTAACGGCAGGTTCAAAGTTGAGAACCGTTTGATTTTCTGGGAACTGGATGATATTACAGAATTGAAAAAGGTTGTAGATAAAAGGATACGGTATTATAATTTTGTTCGCAGACATTCGACGCTTGGAAACAAGTCGCCGATAAAATATTTAAAAGAGAAGGGCAAATTATCCCTCTGAAATGTTAGCGAAAATTAGCCTCAAAACTGGTTCGAACAATGGGGGTCATATCCGTTGCCCTGTCTGATATTATATAAGGCCTGACGGCCTTATTCCTATCGCTGCATCCATAAAAGCCTCTTCATAGGCGTAATAATTTAAGGAGAGGCAACGACCCTCTCGTGCAGCCCTCATAATAATTACTCAGCCCCGTAGGGGCGCAATAAAGTTCACTATTCTGAAACAGATATGGTTTTAATAGAATTTCGTAAATTTGAAGAAACGGAATAATTATGTCTCAATCTTATGTGCAATTCTACACTCATATTGTCTTTCACACGAAAAACAATATGAAATTCATCCGGGAAGAAATAGAGGATGAACTGTATTCCTACCTGGGGGGAATACTCAGGAACTATAAATCAATCCCGCTACAGATAGGCGGGACATCTGATCATGTACACATGTTATGTACATTACCAAAAACAATGACACCGTCAGACCTTGTAGAGGAGGTAAAGAAAAGCTCTTCAAAGTGGATTAAAACAAAAGGTCTGCGGTACAGAAACTTCTACTGGCAGGATGGTTATGGGGGATTTTCGGTTGGCTGGTCACAGGTAGATACCGTTAAGAATTATATCCGTGATCAGAAGCAGCATCACAGGAAGGTACAGTTTATTGATGAGTATAAGAACCTTCTTGATGAGTATGGGATATCTTATGAAGAGAGGTATCTGTAACAGTCTTCTATCCCGCCCCTACGGGGCTTGTCACTGGATGGGGTGGCTTCTGAAATAGGGCGTTGCCCTGCCTAAGATTATGTAAGGCCTACGGCCTTGGTGGTATGTCTTACTTTAGTGCTTAGCATCTAAGAGATAGTCGATATAAGTAATGAAAAGTAGATAGCTCGAAGGAACATTCTCAAGTCCAACCTTTAAAACCTCCAGAGCCTCTTTTAACATACCTATTCTTTTATACAAATTGGCAAGATTACTATAAGCAATATCGACGTCCTTCCTTTCTGTAATGACCTCCTTTAGTTGGCGAAAGCCTGCCTGGGGCTTTTGGGCCTTTCTGCATTTACAGTGGAGCAGCGCACAAAAGAAATTGGAATCCGCAAAGTCCTTGGAGCATCAATCCCGCAGATAATGACGCTTTTGACAAAGGAGTTCGTAAAACTGGTCGTGATTGCCAATGTTATTGCATTCCCTGTGGCTTATTTTGCCATGAGTAAATGGCTGCAGAATTTCGCTTACCATATCAGCATCAGTCCATGGATGTTTATTCTTGCGGCTGCCTCAGCTCTCGGAATTGCCTTTTTGACAATCAGTTATCAAACCTTCAAAGCAGCAGCATCCAATCCAGTTGATACTTTGAGATATGAGTAATTCGGAAGCTGATTGTGATGTGTAAATGATTGAGACTGGACATGATACCGTGCAACTAAATCTTAAATTTCCATGTTTTTTAAATTAGAAGGGAATATTTTCTTCTCATAATTGTATAGAAAGTGAGAGAAAATGACATAATGCAGCATGAAAGGCTAGGAGGAACGATGTCAAAGAAAATAATTTTTGGGTTTATTGGGTTAATGTTTTTCACATGGCTTTTTGGAATGGCACCTTCTGCAGATTTTGGGACTATTACTGGATATGTCTATGATATTGAAGGAAATGGCATCCCGGGCATTAAGGTTACTGCAATAAATAAGGCAACAACTGTCGAATACAACTGCATAACAGACCAGAACGGATATTATGTTTTTAGGAACCTTCCTGTGGGGATTTACGATTTGAAAGCAGTGATGAACGGTTACGTGATTGCGAAATTGACTGGACTTGAAGTGAAGAAAGGAACAGCCCTTACCAAACCTATCACGCTAAAGACCGCTGTACTAGTAAAGGAGACAGAAGAGGCTGGTGTCCTTGGCGGTGTCGTTGGCGGAGTTATAGGTGGGGTAGTATCTCCAAAAAAAGGAGAGATATACAGGTATAGACTTCAAGAACCATATCCTCCTTCACATTTTCAGCAGTTTAATACAGAGGAATATAACCGGATCTATGAAAACATCTATCTGGATACGATGAACAATCCTCTGTCTACTTTTTCCATTGATGTAGATACCGCATCTTATTCGAATATAAGACGGTTTATTCAAGACAATCAATTTCCTCTTAAGGATGCTGTTCGGATTGAGGAGATGATTAATTATTTTGATTATGACTATCCTCTGCCGAAAGAGAAATATCCATTTTCTATTAATACCGAGATATCGTCATGCCCATGGAATCCTGAACACAGGCTGATCCATATAGGCCTTCAGGGAAGAAAGCTGGAGGCAAAGAATATACCCCAAAGCAATCTTGTTTTTTTGCTGGATGTTTCGGGCTCGATGCGCTCCTTAAATAAACTTCCTTTACTCCAATCGGCATTTAAACTGTTAGTAAAGCAGTTGAATGAAAATGATAGGATTTCGATTGTAGTTTATGCCGGGGCTGCTGGTCTTGTGCTTCCTTCCACTTCAGGAAATCAAAAAGAAAAGATTATCGAAGCGATAGACAGGCTGAGGGCAGGCGGTTCGACTGCAGGCGGGGAAGGTATTAAACTGGCATACAAGGCTGCCTTTGAGAATTTTATCAAGGGCGGGAATAACCGTATCATCCTGGCTACAGACGGAGATTTTAATATTGGTGTTTCAAGCACATCCGAACTCGTGCGCATGGTCGAGGAAAAGCGTAAGAGAGGTGTAT
>Ga0268281_1001234_pt1 | contig 15405 bp, 17 predicted proteins | sample saktaG_10_FD_190134 | JGI IMG/M metagenome (GOLD analysis project Ga0268281, IMG submission 190134) | Saline water microbial communities from Sakinaw Lake, British Columbia, Canada - sak_2011_5_24_50m | ecosystem: Environmental > Aquatic > Non-marine Saline and Alkaline > Saline ... | reverse complement strand
ATTGTTTGATAAATTGATTTACCAACATCAGAACCACCATCAAAATTTGCTGTTCCATCACTTATTGTCCAATAAGCTCCTTTAGTCCAATCATCGTCAGCATCAAATCCACCATTAGTAACCAAATCCCTCGCATCCACTTTCATTCTCGCAGTATTCTGTCCAGCAAGGTATAGTTGTCTGACTTCATCTTCTGTTAGAGCACTTGAGAATATCATAGCGTCAGATATAGAGCCGTCAAAGGTTCTTGAACCGTCATTATAGTTTCCTAAATGTAAAGTAGCAGTAGCGTCAGAATTTCTCGTTCCTGTTGGAGTTCCACCTTCTGTTAAACCACTACTAACAGTATAAGGAACACCATTTATGTAAAAAATAGGATTATTAGCAACAGCTCCATTATCATAACTAACAGCAACGTGTATCCAAGTATTTATAGGAACAATTGCAGTAGCTGTTGACCAATACCCGTCGTTACCATCAAAATATTGATAAAATTTAATTTTTACCGCTACTCCAGAATTTTCTTCCATATTTGATAATATCCATCCAACTTCTTTAGCTATAATATATCCCTTGTTCGCTTCCCCATCACTACTCGGATTTATCCAAGCACTAACAGTTCCACCAGAATCAAAAATGTTATCAATTGAACTATCAGAACCACAATTAACAAGGTCAGTAGCACCATTAAATGTCATAGCTTGATTAGGAGTTCCTGCTTGGTCAGCCGTGAAATTAATAGCATTAGCACTTGTCCCAAGATTACCATTACCAGAGTAATCCTGAAACACTGTTGAATTATACAATGAGTAATTAGCGAGAGGCCAGTAACCAACAAGGCTCCCAGCATCACTAGAAGGAGCACCCCAAACAGGGTCCAAATAATCACTAGCTAACTTATTAGTAGAAGAAACACCCCAACCCCACTTAATAACATCATCAGGGTCATACTTAATACCCACTAAACGAAACTTAGTAGTAGAATAAGCAGGAAACCTAAAATTATAAACTTTGTCACTTCTTGGTTTAGTTTTATTAGTGAAGTCAACACAACGCCAATCCTCAAAACCAATTCGCGTACCATCTCCTAAATCACAAGCACATTTACCAGTAGCCGAACAACGACCATCCGGCACAAATAAGGCATAGTCTTTAATATCTGGACTAAATTCTAATTTTATTTGATCTTTCGAATAAATATCAACCACATAAGGATTAGGATTTTTAACTAAGAATTCACTAATACAAGGAGATTCATAAGTTCCTTCACAAATAATATCACCTGTTAAATCTGTAATCTGAAACCCATAAAGGGTTGTTAGTAAGGTAAAAAATATAACAATTGTTGTTACTGCCCCTGCTATCCCTGAACCAATCTTTAACCATTTTCTTTTGAATGCCATTAAAGATTACCTCCAATCTTTTTTACAGTTTATTATTTTATTTTGAGTTTTCATTTTAATTATCTAATTGATTCCAAGATGTTGAATTACACCCATAGAAATGTTTACTTGTTGAATTGTATACTATAAATCCTTCATAACTTGCTGAACAAGCACCATAATCTGAACTTGTTATATTTAGATATTTTTGAGTGTTTAAATTTCCTGTCATAGTTCCTCCTGATAATAATAAATAATCAGAAATATTAAAGTCTGTTGAATTATAAAAGCTGAAAGGATTAGATTTTTGATAATATTTATCAATTAAAGAAATTGCATTTTCATAAAACATCGTCCCCTTTACATTTCCTGTAACATTCAAATCTCCTGTAATAAATACTTTATGAGTATCACTTCCTCCTGCTCCGTCTGCTTCACCATATATTTTTAAAATATTATTTGAATCTATTGCGAATGTATAAGATTCTTCGTCACCATCACTTGGTGTTGCACTAACTGGTAAATTAATAAGTGTTATTGCTCCTGAATCTTCTTCTAAATCTATTGGTCCGACTGCTAAAGTAGCTAATGGTTGAACTTCTAATTCATTGTAGTCTAATCTTAATAATTCAGTTCCACCAGCCGAGAATGAAAATTCATTAGCAGAATTTAAAAATGCCCCAGTATCAGTATCACTTGTAAATGTAATTGAAGGAGAACCTGCTGTGCCGTCTCCTACGTAAAATTTATCTCCAGTAATATTATATCCAGTTCCATCTAGATTAGATTCTAAATTTGTAGCAAATAAATTAGTTAAATAAGTATTTGTGGAATTTATCCAATCAAGTCCGATTATACTATATCCTGTACCATCTAAATCAGACTCCAAATTCTCTGCTTCAAGATTTGTAGTATCCACAAGGGTTGTAGAAATTTCATTAACTCCTGTAATATTATTATCCCCTAACAAGATATTTCCTAAAGAAATAAATCCATTAATCCATGTAGAAAATAAAGTGCTTACAGTTATATTAAAACCAGTTCCATCTAAATTACTTTCCAGATTAATGCCATGAAAATTAGTATTATAAAGATGTGTGATATTTGACCAATTTAAAATTTGATTGGTTCCATTAAAATAATTTGCAGAAATCCAACCCATATCTGTAAGATTGTGTTGATCCCCTAATTGATTTTGAATCCAAGGTTCCTGATAAATATCAGCCCCAGCTAAAACTATAAAAATTACAATCATTAAAAATCCAGATATAAATATTTTTTTCATTAAGACCTCCCTGAGATAAATGTGGTTACTGTTGAATTTGATTGAGTGCTTGTTTTTGTTCTCATATAAGGATAATAGTTTACATAATGATAAATATCTGTTCCAGTTGTTGCAGTATAAGTTTTTGAATTTAAATCCACCCAATTTGTACCATCAATGCTTCCCTGAATTGTTACAGTTACAGCACCAGTATTTACAGAACAATTAATAAAAACTGCCTTTCTTCGATACCATCTTGTATCTACCTTATCTCCAGTTGTTGCACTAGTTACTGCACTTAGATTTGTAGTTTCCTCTACCCAAAGGGTATGTGTGGATAATGCTTTTCTAGCCATGTTATTTTTAGTTCCCCCTATTATTTAAATATTGATGTTTTAAAGTCCTAAGACTTCTTGTTTTTTCCAAAATCAAAAAACAAGAAAAAAATAAAAATTTAATTACTTAATGCCATTAGCTTTTTTGAAAACTTCCAGATTACATTCTTCAAGTTCCCATTTTTTGAATTGCTCGAGTGTTAACCCATGCAAATCTTCCTTTGGTTTCTTAATAGATTTTTTCTTTGCCATTTTCAAATTTATGCTGTTGGAATACCGATTGTTAAACCACTAGTATCAACCATTGAGCTGTCTGTATCATTACAGAAATTACCTAACCAATTATCAGATGCTGCTCCAGTACAATTTGTTTCATAAGCACTTGCACACATCAAAGTGTTTCCAGTCACAATGTTCATCTCTCCTGCTGAATCTTTGTAAGTATCAATCAATAAAGTTGTATCACTTGTGAAATCGTTTCCTTTAATTAAACATGCTCTACCACTTATGTTAATTCCTGCATCATCCACTTTATCATCGAACAAATTGTTCAAAATCATTGCCCGATAGATTGTTTTTACCGATGCAGTACCAAGTATAGCTGTTGCCAAACTTGTAAACTTACAATCATTAATCATTGCATCTGGAACACTATTAAGTCTAATTCCATAAAGTGCTGTTTCTACTGTACTTCTAAAAATACAATTTTCAGTATGAAATCCTATCCCGGTAACTGCTACATCAATAGCTCCACCACTTGTTGCTCCGTTTGGTCTGAATCTAAATCCACTAACATAGACGTCTTTTGCATTTACTGTCAAGATAACTCCCTCTGCTGTACCAACTGTCCATAAGATTCCCTCAGGGCCATTACCACAACCGATAATTCTCAATCCAGTTTGTGCTGTTGTGATTGTTACTGATTCTGTGTAATCTGTTGTTTCATCTGTTTCCTCAGAACCTTTTACAAAAATTGTATCATAAGTTCCACCTGCAGCCAAACTTGCCGCAACTGCTTCTGCAATTGTGATATAAGCTTTTGTCCAAGATGAACCATCATCACTTGCTGATCTGCTTGAATCCACATAATAAACATTTCCACCATTCATAACACCATTAACTCCTTTTGTAAAAGTTACATGTTGATCCCAGTTATATGGGCCATTCCTATAAGGTGGGCTTGCGGGATTTCCCCCGGTACTTATTAATCCTTGATTTCCCATTTTTATCTTAATGACAAATTAATAAGCATAGATCACTATACCATAAACATTGGTTCCTGCTGCACTTGTTGACAAAACTATCACTCCAGATGTATTGCTATCTACAGCTACTGTAGCATCTGCCAATACTTCTCCAGTTGTTGTCTGTGAACTTGCGAAAACTGCATAAACCTTTGAACAACCATAGTCTCCTAAATCAACGGCAATTGTGTCAGTTCCACCTACAAATGTTGCTGGTGTTGTAACTAACAAAATCTTCACTCCGGCGTTTGGTGCTATTTCTGTTATTGTTCCTACTTCTCCTAATGCTGTCATATTTTTATACCTCCTATTGTTTAATTGTTCTTATCGTGAACTATTCGCCTACTCCCTGGGCTCGTAGATACCCTTTTTTTTTAAAATAAAAAAAATAAAAAAATTATTGAATATCGTCTATGAAACTATTGAACTTTGTGTTCCTCATGATAAGGCACTCGTATATTTTCAACATAAACTTTTGTGAATCATTAGTTTTTGCTAAATCTTCATAAGTCATATCTTGTAAAACTCTCATTTCAATATAATCTGTATCTAAGAAATATATCTGCTTTGCGCCAGATGTGTTTGATAAATACATACTTGGGATCACAGGTATTGCTCCAACCAAAGTTTGAAGTACAATTGATGCACTTACTCCGAATGGCAATTCTCCTGCCATATCACTTGGATTGTATCTAAAAGTATCAATTATGATCTTTCGAATATCCTGGACTACTGAACTTGATGCTACTGAAATTTTTGGTCTTCCACCATCATCAAAAGCATATCTTACAGCTGTTTCAATATCATCCCATGTTAATGCAGCACCATCAAGATCAACTACATTTTCTGTACCTTGTAACTTAACAATTCCTGAGAATTGTGTTGCTGTTGAACTTGCGTCTCCATTTATAATAAGATTTTCTTCGAGTTCTCTTATCTCCCTTGCTTTCATAATAACTTCTAACTGTTTTGCATTTGGGACTCCTGATGGACTAAATGGACTACCACTACCTAAACCTGCTCCTGTTGGTTGAAAACCTTCAAGAATATAGCTAGGCATTGCAGCTTGCATTTGGCCTGTTATTCTTCCTACAGCGTATAAATACTTGATTGCAGTACTTGCTCGATCATAAGTATCATTTTTTTCTGGTAATGCAGCATCTTCTGCAGCAGTATAACCGCCACCTTTAGCTGTTATAATATTATAATCTGCTGTCAATCCTTGATTTGTTACTCTTGGGATTAATTCAACTAATGGTGTAAATTTTCTTGTTGTATCAACAATTCTTGGATCTACATAAATAGGCACAAGTGCATATCCAGCAGTTCCCGGTCCGCCAGTAGTTGAGGTTAATGCTTTCATACCTATTGACATAAGTTCTTTTAACTTAGGTCTATAATCGATATTTTTCCAAGCATCTGCATATCTAGTTCCAGATTTTAAAGCTCCAAAAGAATGTGCATAAGCACCTTTAGCATCATAGTCTCCCACAATTGCTGTTCCTATTCCTTCCATTTTTAAGCTATTATATCCAAAGGATTTAAAGACTTTTCTTCTTCAAAATTCTTAGATTTATCTTGCTGTCCAATTTTACTTTTTAGCAAGGGTTTATTAAGAATTGATTTAATTTCACTTATCTCTTCTTTGAGCTTTTGAATTTCAGATTTCTCTTCAATTTCATCTTTCTTTGAAACTTTCTTTTTATCTTCCTCTTCGTCATCTTCTTTTTTAGGATCTTTTTTCTTTTTAGATTCTACTTCAGGTTCAGATTCAGGCTTAGATTCAGTTTCAGTTGTTACTTGCTCGTTTTCAGATGTTTCTTTATTATCCTCTTTAGACATTTTTTTAACCTCCTTTAAATTTAATTTAGTATCACTTTCGTGAGTATGAGATTTGACTTCTAATTGTTTAGAAATTTCAGGATTTGATTTTCTTTCTTTTTTATAATCATCTAAAGATTTAATTGATTTCATAAAAATTTCTTTATTTAATGCATGGGTATTAATTGGATTTCCGGTTAGGGCAACATTTAGTAATGTAACATCATCTAATAATCTTATTTCTTTACCTTCTATAAATTTAGTGATTGTTTTTGAGGGTATAAATGCAATTGAATAGGCATCTAGAAAACCCCCTTCAACATTCCCCTTAAGGTTATCGAATCTTTCATTAAAGGGGTTTAATTCTGACTTTACAAATAATCCAAAATGATTTTTCTCTATTGCTTTTACATCTGCATCAAACATCCGACCTACTGGGATCTTAGTTTTGTTTAATTCGGTTTCTTCTTCCGAATCTCCCCTAAATGATTCATGTTCTAAATCTAATTTAAGATTCTTTTCTATAATCTGTGTTTTCATAGATTCTAGACAATTTTTAGTAACTAGGTCTCCTACTAAATCTATGTGTGTGCTTGATATAATACCTTCCAAAAAAACCCTTTGTTGGCCCTTTATCTCTACAACCTCCACATTAAAGGGTGCTGTAAATGTAAAACTAGGCATTTTAACTATCTGTTCCATGATTTATAGAATTTTCAAATTTATTTAAATATTGATGTTTATTAGAACTATTATTTTGCAATAAAAATTATAGAAGATCTACAATCCACATGTGATGGTGGACAAGGCCCTTCCCATCCAGATTGAGAATCTTTAAAGTTTTCATCCATTTTAACCACCTTACCATTCAATCTTTTACAAATTGGACTTGTTCTACTATCTATTTTAGAGATCCATTGTTTATTATATTTTTCGCCACTTGATTTAAATGCTTGTAGCTTACCTTGGTTTTCTGCACGATTTGATTCTGTTCTTGAAATCATTTCTGCCCTATTTTCCCCAACATCAAAAACTTTACTTACCCTTGATTTTATTTTAGATATTCCTTCGCCGGCCATAATCCCCCTCTCTAATTCTTGTCTTAAATCATTTGCTATTTCTTCAGTCATTCCTTTGATATTATTAAAAGTATAATCTTGAATAAAATCTATTGCCTCTTTATTAACTATAAAATTCTTGGACAATTGTTTTTCTGCCGAATCCCACCCCTTTAAGAAATTATTTTTTATTACGGCATCAGAAATTGCTTTAATTCCTGCGAATTCTAATAAGCCTTTTATTGCTTTAACCAAATTTGGTAAGGATTTTATTTCTTTGATTGTGTCTTTGCCTGCTTCTTTTTCTATTAAATCTTTAATTTTCTTTTCGTTTTGTTTTAATAAATAAATTATACTTTTTTCTAATCTATCTTCATTGATTGTTTCAAATTCTCTTAGAATTAATGGATTTCTCTCTAAAGATTTTTCTTCTTTCTTTTTTTTTTCTTCTTTTTTGTTATCCTCTTTTTCAGAGGGTTCATCTTCTGATTCCCCAAACTTATCTTGCATTTCCATCACTTCTTCTTGGGATTTTTTCTCACCCCAATCAACTTCATCTAATCCTTCATCTAACCTAACTTCATTAATTGATCGGTATCCTGCATTTAATTGCAATTGATATAATTGGGCTTTCTTTGTTTCTTCATCAACATCAAAAGTTAAAAACTTGAATTCTATATCTGGATATTCAAATTCTGGAAGGATTTCGTGATTTATTCTATATTCCTCTAATCTTAATAAAGGATTGATTGCCCTTTTCTTAAAAACATTAGATTGAACTATTTGATTTGCTAATCCTTTAGCGTCTTCTGTATATCCTAACTCCACACTTGTAACTCCAAAACAGGCCCAGACTAATTTAGCCCACCATTTTTGACCCTCTAATAATTCTAATTCTGCATTTGTAAATTGTAATCTTGTAAATTGGGGTGTTGTTCCCACAATCGGCACATGATGGAATATTTTCTTCCAATTACCTGCACTATCTTTGGTTCTTTGTTGTTCTTTCCATTGACTTTGAAATGCCCTTATTTCATCAGCATCTGCCCCTTCTAATCCAATAATCCCTTTAGGGATTGAATTATCATTAAAATATTCAAGATTATGCTCAATAGCATAAATCAAAGTTTGGATAGTATTGCCTAAAATTTCTACAGGAGATCTCCCATAAATTGAATCTGTTCTTGGATTTCTTTCAAACCACACAATTTCCTTTTTTCCAAATGGAACTGGTCTAGCCCCTGTAATCCAACCATATTGAAAATAGGCTGCCTTTTCTCTAGCATCTGCGGCTGTAATCCACCCAGGTTCCATTAATCTCATTTCCTTATTATTCTGAGCAATATTAGATTCTTGAATTAAATCTTCACGATCTGTTAACATTCCAAAAATATCTGGGTTCTTTGTGAATGTTGAACCATCCCTTGCGACTATTTCAACCATCTGGCCCTTTAAATTAAAAACCTTATTTATTACCCCTGCATCAACTTCTAAAATGTCTCTAATATATTTTCTTCGAATCTCTTCAAAACTCTCTTTATTAGAATTAGGATTTTCAAAAAAACTTTTAACATGATCTATTTGGGCCTGTATTTTAGGGGTTAATTCAACACCCTCCCTAGGTACAATATCCCACTCAATAGCAGACATTTCATCAACAATTGTAGTAATGCACATATCAACATAAGGCATACTTGCCAATCTTCTTATATTTGGCAAATCTACAAATCTTGGGTATCCAAAAGGTGGCTTATATAAAAATTTAGGAATATATGCTTTTGGTAATCCATCCCGAGTTACCTCCCTTATAGGGTCTATATTTGGTACAGATTTCTCTTGTTTTTTTAGAAAATTGAAGATTCCCATGAGTATGAAGGTGAAATGATAAAATTATTAAATTCTAAATTTATTTAAATATTGATGTTTATAAAATAGAGTTTAATTTTTCTTTTCTTCCTTTAGTTATTGGTGCCAAGCCTATTTTACCTTCCATTATTTGCTTTTCAAAATCTTTTTCTAATTTTTCTTTTTCTAATTCTTGTTTTTTCTTTTCTTCAGATGATTTTTGGACTCTTGGATTTGGAGAAATAAATGAAAATACTATAGGTGATTTTAAAACAAATAACATTCTCATCATTAAAGCATCTCCAATATCTGTTGATCTACCTAAATGCTCTTTAATTTCTGCCTTTGTTAAAATTCTTAATGGTTGATCTTTTCCAGGGTCTTTTTGTTTGATTTGTTCTAAATCTTCTATTAGGATTTTTTTTGTTTTTACATCAATTCCCCTATAAATGCCTATTAATCCAGAATTAATATAATTAGATAATTCATACCAACATTGAGATTTAAGATTAGCATAGTTATGTAAAACACGATCTTTTTCAGTTTCCTTTCTTTTTTGAATTGGTCTTGAATTATTGATAAATCCTTTAACTCCTGGCATATCATTTACTAGTCCAAATCCCACACCATCATTATCTATGGCACATTTACTTCTTGGAATTTTATGTTTTACTAAAATTTCATCTAATTCATTACTTGAAACATTATCTAAATTATATATTTTCTTAATAAATAAACCATCCCAGATTAGGATCATAGTTCTATCTCTGCCCCTACCGGCTACATCCACAGTACAATAACCTTTTCCCCTTTCTGCATCATTTGTAAATAAATCCATAATAGCATCATATTCAAATAATCTAGTGGGATCATCACCATATTCCCAATCCCCATCTAATAGTCTAGCCCTATTAATTGGATCTAATTTTTTTAAATTTTCTATATAATGTTCTGATATAAATGGATTATCATAAACACTTGCTCTAATATAGGCTTTGTAATATTCTAACTCCTTTTCTTTCCATTTTCTGTAAAATTCTTTATAAATAAAGGTTTTACAAGGATTACTACCCATTGCAATCTTAGGAATTAATCCAAACTCATCAAGTTTATACCTCATTCGACTTCTAATAATTTGATAGGCCTGTTCTCCGATTTCTGCCATTTCATCTATAAATCCATCTGTGTATTCTGTTGAACCAAGGCCTACAAACTCTGGATCACTAGGATAATAAAATAAATCCCTTAAATATTCTTCAGAACCATTAGGAAATCTAATTAAACCAGTTATGGCATTATAACTAAAATCTCTATTTAATCTTAAACCTAATCTTTTTAAAACCTCAAAGAATGTTAAAAGGGTTGATTCCTTTAAACTTTTTAATCTTGCCCTGGCTAGGAATCCTCGGCTCCCAGGGTATTTTAATCTTCTTTGTATTTGCCATAAACAGCCAGTAAACGACTTTGAGCCACCTGCAGCCCCCCCCATAAATACTTCTGTGTGGGTGTTATCCTCTAGAACTTTTAGAATCTCTGTCTGTTTTGGGCTGATTACTAAACTTTTCATCTTTTATTTCCTCAATAGATTTTTCAATAAGGTTGAATACTGCAGGAGCCCCTGTTTGTTCTATTTCTTGCCTTTCTATGTATCCTCTTTTCTTGCCCTTAGTTTTTAGAAAAAATATAATAGAAGTTATATTTCCCTCTTTAATCTGCTTTAATAAAGCATTTTCTGCGAAATCTAATGTAATGTCTGGGATTTCTTCAACCCAGATTTTATAATTTGGATCATCTCTTAGCCACCTATAATGGGTCTCTCTACTAATATTTACCAATTTACATGCGGCTGTAATTACACCTAATTGTGAAAGTAATGCCCCAATCATTAATTTTTTCTTTCCCCTTAGTGCTTTTTTAGTGTTTTTTGTCATTTTTAGTCACTTTTGTCTCCTTTTTGTAATTTAACCGCAGTTTTATTGGTCAATTCCTCCCATCTTTGGACTATAACTGAGCAATAATATGGATCTAATTCCATCATATAACACTTTCGGTTTAATTGTTCGCATGATATTAGCGTTGTTCCTGTGCCACCAAATAGGTCTAAAACTGAAGAATTTTCTGTATATGCGTGTTTTAAAAATATACTCGGTAATTCTATTGGATAACCAGCATTATGAACATCACTATTTTTGTTATCATTATTTGATGATGTTTCTATATAGTTTGAAAAATTACCCCTAAATTCTTTATTCCCAAATGTTCTATTGTTTTTTAATCCGAATAGTAATATAATTTCTACTTGTGAATTAGCAACATTTTTTGCCATTGCAGGTGCAACCTGCAATTTATTCCAATAAAATATATCTTTGAAATATTTATTTAATGGATGGATAAAATTTATAATATCGTGCTTATTGTTTGCCAATAATTGTATATTTACAAAAACCTCTTTGGCATTATTAATTGAGTTCATGGTTGTATTTATTAGAAATTTATCATAATCATCCATATTATCATCAGAATTAATATATTTAGAATCAGACTTATATCCTAAATTATGGCCAACATTATATGGTGGACTATGAAAACATATATCTGCTTTAACTCCATTCATTAGAATATCTACATTTTCTTTACTTGTACTATCTCCACACATTAGTCTATGTTCTCCCAATTGCCATACTTCGCCTTTTTCTATTTTATATTTTGGTTCCTTGGGCAATTGGAAATTATCTTCTTCAGAATTATCTAAAAAGTTTTCAAAGCCAGTCAAAGCTAGATCAAATCCCTTTTCTTTAAGAAATTCTAACTCCCCTTTTAGCAATTCCATATCCCAACTTGCATATTCTATTGATTTATTGTCCATTATTCTGAATGCCTTTACTTGTTCTGGGTTTAAGTCATCTGCCCAGATTATTGGCACTTCTGTTAATCCTAATTTGATTGCTGCTTTTAATCTTGTATGGCCAGCTACAATCACATTATTTTTATCTAAAATTATTGGTACTTTGAACCCAAATTCTTTAATGCTTTTTGCCACTACATCTACTGCTTTTTTGTTCTTCCTTGGATTATTCTCATAAGGGATTACCTCACTGATTGGTATGTTTTCTATTTCCATTTTAAATTAACACTTCTTGCTTTATTTTTTTTACTCAAAAAAAGGAATAAATTGATTACTAACTCTTTCCACTAATTTCTTTTTTCGATTATTCATTTTCACATCTACTATCCAATAACCGAGATGTGCTGGTGTTCCTTTTTTCTTCATAAAGGGACTTTGATTTTGTAAGCAACCTGAATCATAACAATGAATGTTTCTATAAAATAAGTATTCTGCTTTATGGAAATGCCCTTGAAATACCATATCTGGTTTTTGTCCACCAGAAATAGATTCAACATATTTCTGCATTTTATAAGAAATTGCATAAGCAGTTCCACCACCTGGATGTCTTAATCTAATTTTTAAACCATTATCTAATAAGAGGTCTTGTTCATCATAACCAATAAATTTGTAATGTTTACTTCTTGATGCTAATTCTTCTCCAACATTTAATCCAGTATTGCCTTTTGAATGATACCATCCACTATGACTATCTTGTGCTTCTATTGAATAGACTTGAAACTTTTTAGATATTTTATCAAACTTTTCAAACTCTGATTTAAAATAATCCATTTGTTTTGATGCTCCTAAGTATTTTAATTCATAAATATGTCCTTCTCTTCCTGACATTCCCTCAATTGTATCTCCTACATTAATAGAGAATTCACAACCTTGTCGTTTTGTATCTTTAATAAGTTTGTCGAGAACATCTGGTCTATAATCCATATGTCCCATATGAGCATCTGAGAATACTGAAAATCTTACAGATTTATCTGGAAATGAAATTCTTTGAGGTTTATATTTTAATGGGTTTGTATCTTTTAAATTTGTTAGAACTTTTTTTAATTCAATTTCGTTGAGGTCAATTTTTTTTAATTCTTTTATAATTGATTTTTCGAGAGGAGAAAGAGTATGTTCAGGAATGAGAAAAACTTCTTGTTGTTCTGTTTTTTCTTGATTTGTTGTGTTAAATCTTAGCATTTTATCTTATCCATTCTACTTTATATTTATTTCCTTGACCAGTAACTAAAAAACTATACATTTTATCAACAGTACTTCCAAAGGCTTCTTTATGCTTTGATAATTGTTTATAACCTTTTCTTTTTAACTTTGAAGCATCACTTGATTTAATTTCAAAAACTAACCAGTAATCTTTATCTCTAATTTCTCTTAAAGCAACGATGTCGATTTCACTTGCAAGTCGTTTAGAATTATAATAAATTTTATTTCCTTTAAAAAAATCATAATTTATATTTTTAAGAACATATTTATAGTTCTGATTTTTATCTAATCTATTTACTATTTTTTCTAAAAGTTTATCGTGTTTATTCATTTTAAATTAATTACCTCATTAGGGGGCGTTTGTGATTTTCCAATAAACCCTATTGGGATTTTGGGATTTAATACATAACTATATCTATCTGAATCTGGAAAATAAGTATACGTAACATAATGCCCTATACTTTTATAAAATTCTATTTTAGACCAAAGGGATGTAATTTTGTCTATCTTTGCCCTGTAATTTTGAATTTTTTTAAGATAAGATTCAATTCCACGATACATCTGAGTATCAAATTCATTTTCAGTTATTTCTATTACTTCTTCCTCAATTTTTTCTTTTAATTTTTGAACCATTTTAAATCTTTTCCAGTTAAATTAAAAAAGTCTTTCCCACTAAGAGGGCCATTATCCAAAATACTATATTCAGATACATAAGCATTTGTTTGATCTAAAACCATATAACCTTCTGAATTACTAGCAATTATAAATGTATGGGCAGTTCTTCCATTAATTACTGGGACCACAATTCTTTCATTCTCAAAATTTAAAGAATCTAATAATCTTTCATATAATTGTGCCCAATCTCTACAATCTCCTCCAGATTCTTTGATTTCCTCAAAATTTAAACTATTTGAATCATCATTTAATCTATACTTAAAAAAGGTTTTGATATTATCTCTTAAACAATAGGCTGTTTTTTTTAAACTTAAATTACTACAATCATCAATTATTTCTTGTTCTCCTAAAGATATTTCTTTACTTAATGATATTTCTTCATTCAAATTAATTAACTGTCCAATACACAATCCTAAAATAAAAAATAATAAAACTGTTATTGAATTTAATATTTTTATTTTCATTTTAAATCTCCCATTAAATCAATTACAAAGATCCTTTCTCCATTTAAATAAATCTCCATGATATTATCTTTCCAATTAAAAAGAAATAAATTGTTTCCGTGAGATTCAAATTTAAGAGCCCCTTGCCTTCTTTTTATAACTTTTGTTTTATTTTGTATTTTATTCATATTTCTTTCCAATATCCTTTCTCGTTTTCTGTTTCTATTGTTACACTATATGGACTTGACATCTTAGTTGCACCCCGCTTGGAGCCCCCCGTTCAAATTGAACATAATATTAGGGTTTGGAGAAGTTTCATCGTTAGATGAAATTTGGGATAATTCGTTAGAATTATCCTTTAAACTGATATTAAACTCTCCGTTAGGATTGCCGTTAGGCAAAGTAGAGGGATTTGTGATTAGTTGCTCACAACTTTTTAAAATCTCTAAACAAAGTTTTTCAGGGACAATAGATCGATTCTTGCTTCCTTTTAAACCTTGAGTTCCAGTTTTTGAACCTCTTGGTGCAGGAATATGGCAACTATCTCCATTCTTGCACATTTGTTTAGGTTTCCAAAAACTGCAATTAGTCCAAATATCTGTGGGCTTCATCCTTGTATCTCCGTATTGGCAATAGGTTACTGTGTTTCTAATAGGTAATTCATCCATAAAAGCCATCTTTCTTAAAACTCCTCTTGGATTTTCTATAAAGAAATATTTTGGTTTCAATTTCTTTATTAGTTCAAGAGTTTTAAGAACATAAGCCATACCTAAGGCAGTTTCTGTTCTTGATGGACAATAGTTTCCACACCAAGATCTGCCTATTGAAGCAACACTAAAACAAGTGCAAGGAGGAGAAGCCCAGATTACATCAGGTTTAAATGGAATATCCTTAATTGTGACATCAAGAATATTTTTACAAAGACTTGGATTAAAGTCTGGGTTATTTTCTATTGTGAAAACCTGATGTCCTCTTGCTCTTGCTACATTAGAAAAGCTTTCTGTTCCTGAAAAAAGTTCAAGTATTTTCATTTTAATCGCTGGGAGCAAATCCCTCTATTGAGTTTAATATTAGGGTTTGGAGAAGTCGCCGTAGGCGATTTGGGTGTAGGCGTAGCCGAAACCTCTAAACCCTTATTAAACTCCTTTGGCTTTGCCAAAGTCGGCGTAGCCGAAGTAGAGGTTTTGTCCGATTGTTTCTCAAACGCTTGTTCTAATAAAAATTTTGATATTT
>Ga0268281_1001226_pt1 | contig 15471 bp, 13 predicted proteins | sample saktaG_10_FD_190134 | JGI IMG/M metagenome (GOLD analysis project Ga0268281, IMG submission 190134) | Saline water microbial communities from Sakinaw Lake, British Columbia, Canada - sak_2011_5_24_50m | ecosystem: Environmental > Aquatic > Non-marine Saline and Alkaline > Saline ... | reverse complement strand
CATTTTGAACATTTATCTCCGCCACAGTCAACATCTGTCTCTCCAACATCAAGCTTATTATTAGAACATTTATTTATTCCTATGCAGATTTTGAGGTTAGAATCACATTTTCCAGACTCACAGTCATTATCTTCTTTACAGTCAGCATCATTCTCACATTCATCACATTCACCGCCGCAGTCAATATCTGTTTCATCGCCGTTCTTTATTCCATCATCGCATGATGATTCTGCACATTTATTGCTTAAGTTGCAGAATCCGCTGTGGCAGTCACTATCTTCAACACATTTATTTGTTAAATCGCATTTATCGCATGATCCTCCGCAGTCAATATCTGTTTCATCTCCGTCTTGGATTCCGTTTGAGCAGCTTGCCGGCTTCTTTGATGGATCAATTTTTACTCCATCACTCTTGCCTGCTTGGCTTGATGATCCAGCTCTGTTTTTTGCAATCACACTAAAGAAATATTCTGTTCCCTTGGTTAGATTGAGTTCATCACCATTGTGATCTTCATCAACCCATATCCATTCATCTTCTTCATCACTTTGTGTCCAGTTGACTGTTATGTTTCCTGATTCATCCTCAAGCATGTAAAGATAATAATCTATCCCAGATGCTGGTTTTTCATCTAAAACCCATTTTACCCTTACCTTATTTGTATGATAAGAATATTCTGGATAGTCATCAATATTGCTTGTGTCATTAACAATAGGTGTTTCAACAGGGGCTGTATCAACAGTAAATATTACTGTTGTTATTGGTGATTGCTTGCCCTCGCTGTAGCATCTTACATAATAATGGTAATTTCCATCAGCAAGCGGTGAAATCCGCTTTTTGTGCTCATAATCTCCTGAACTAAATAGTTCTTCTATTTTAGTTGAAACATTATTGTAAAAACATTGTGCAGCTTTGTTTGTTTTGACGCTCAAGTAAATGCTTGACTCATTTGTATAAGCCTTTGTTGTTGATGTTACAATAAGGTCTGCATTAAGGTCAACACTAACAACAATCTCTTTTGTGTCTGAAACCAAGCCTGCCCTGTTCTCGCATGCAATATAATATATATAATCCTCTGCATCATCTGGAATGCTTTTTGTCTGTGTATGCTCTTCAGAGAATTTTGGTTCATCAAATCCAGGGAACTTGTTATTCATTGAGTCATATTCCTGCTCAGTTAAATCATACTTACATATTGTTTCATCATCTGTTCCAACAACAAGGACTGTTTCAGCAGGTTTTTCTATAATTGGGTTTGGCTCTGCATAATATGTAGTTATAATTGGCTTTGAAGAATCAACATATAACCCAAACTCAGAAACAGAGTCTTCTGGAGACCATATATTATCATCACATCTCACATAAAGCTTATGTTTGCTCTCATCATTCAAGGCAAGCTCTTCCTTTGTGTGTGTCTTGCCTTCAGAGCTTGTAAATTCATTCATGTAAGCATATTTTAAAACAACATCGATGCTATATCTGCATGTTGTATCATGGTCTGTTGATATTATAAGGTCGAAACCGTCTGTCTCAGAAACACCATACTCTGGCTGCACAAGTTTAATGTATGGCCTGCATAAGCCGCCTAGGTCAATCTCTATTTCATTTGTTTTTGTATCCTTTTCTTTGTTAGAACAAAGTATTTTTGTTGTGCATGCAGGATCATCTTTTGTTACTTTTATACTACCATCATTATCATCGCAATCAAGCCCGAGGCATATCTTATCCTTATCAAGGTCTATCGCAACACCATCATCATCAACTGGTTTGCATCCAAGGGGTGTCCAGTCCTCTTTATCATCAAGGTTAGGAATCTCATCTCCATCTTTGTCAGAATCATCCTCATTAATAGTGCCATCACCATCATAGTCATCCTTTGTTCCAGTCAAATCATCATTATGCTCTTCATCATCTTCTAGTCCTAATCCGCTTTCTGTTAGTTTACATATCTCCAGTTGGCATGTTTTTGTGCCATCAGCACTACAAATAGTTCCCTCTAGGCAGTTAGCTGTATCCTTACAGTCTATTAAACCATCCTCATCATCATCTTTATTATTAGTACAGTTTTCTGTATTAGTTATGCCGGGGGATCCAATATTACATACACTTACATCAATCCACTCTGTTAAAATTTCGTCTAATAATGGGTTATTGGGGATAATTGAGAATCTTATATTCCCCTGAAGATGATTTGTGCACTCACTTAGCTTTAAGTCATAAGCATATTCCATCCTTGTTGTATTTCTCTCTTTGCAAGTGCCATCTGCTACTTTATCAAGATTATCATCATAAAATGGGAGTATAGTAAAGTAAGTTACATCTCTATAATATTCTACATTTTCATCTGACCCCCAAACTAATATTACATAAGGGCATTCAAGAGTGACTGTTATGTGCTCCCCTGGCTGGCATTCATATCCCTTACATTCGCCATCTACATAAACTGTTTTAGGAGGGCAGTATGCACAACATGTTGTGTATTCTTCATAATCAGTCCCGCCATACATTTCTGAACACCACTGGCTGCCACCTGATATGCTTACTCCTGTCCATACATCTTCTCCACCTGCTTCAACACACTGGATTTGGCATGTTGAGAAACCAACTTCATTGTAACCTGTTGGATCTCCAGATGAGCTCCCAGAACCCATTGGATCATTATAAGGAAGTCCTGAAGCATCGCCGCAAGGTGTTGCTTTAGTTGGTCCGCATCCCTCTTCTTCATAATAAACTGTCTGTGGAGGGCAATAAATACAGCATTTGCTAGAAGCTGGTTCAACGCACTCATAGCACCATATACTCTCATGTTTTGCCTCTACAGCATACTTGAATTCTGGGCATTCATCTAAACAAACAGCAGCTCCCCCTGCATCAGTTAAAGCCTGAACACCCTCACTTTCTATGCTCTCACCTGCATCATCAATAAATGTCTCTATGTCTATGCCTGCTTCACTCATACATTCAAGACCTGAAATAGAAGATGTTTTATCATCATAACTACAACATGGCAGAACACATGATTTAGAGCAGCATGCCTCTTCTCCTGTTAAAGGGAATAACCATTCTGCAGGACACACCTCTCCATTCTCACATACATCACCTTTTAAATCAGCACATGAATCAGGGCAACAATAACCTCCATCACATGTGAATAGCCAGAAAAGACCACACTTATATGTACATGATCCCTCTAGGTGCCACCCAGATGAACAACTATCTGTACATTTCTCACTACACTCATGCTTCTCTGCAGGTTCTGGATTTTCAAGTTCACATTTTCCAGGTATAGGTTCTGGAATAGATGGAAGAGGGATACAACCAATGATCTGGAATAATAAGAAAAAAAGGCAAAATATGGCAACTATGATTGGAATCTCTTTTTTAGTAATCATAATATTCTCCTTTAAAATTTAAATTATTTAAATTTTTTATTTTTAATGATATTATTAATTCTGTCCCTTCTGTAATATATAAATCTTTTTGTTTTTTATTAGATGGGAGTGCCAATTACAAGTATTCTAAGTTTTTGCCCATCTTTATAATTCTCATTCTCATTATCTTTTTCCTTTGCATAAACTATTAAATCAACATAACCTCTATCAAAATCAGATTGTTCTACATGATAAGGCAAATCAGGCTCATAGGTAAAATCAATCACATCCTCATCTGGGTCATCTGCTTTTGGGTTGATATCATCTTCTGTTATCACAGCATTAGAATACCCCTCAAATTGGAGCATTGGAATATCAAGATAATGCAAAGCAGGATACCTATTACCCCTGGCAAACTGAAATGTATAGGGCTTGGCATAAAGCATTGACTTATTATCTTTTATTATAATAAGGTCATCACAGCAACCATTAAGGCAATAAGCACTCTCATTTTTTTTAATATTAATACCTTCTATATAGCTAGGTATATTATTAATATTAGTAATATTAAATAAGATATCCACAGTATCTTTACTTATAATATCATAAACAAAATTATAAACCTTTTTTAGTCTTATCTGGGGATTTGTGTAAAAATAGCTAACATTAGTTATTGTGTTTGTTATAGTTTTATTTATACCTAAGGGATATTCTAAAAATACAATTACATCATTCTCGCCAATTATAACAGAAACATTAATCTTATTAACATCAGCGTCTATTTCAAATCCCTGCTCATCAAAGATTATTAAATTAATCTTATCTCGCAAATAATTGGTTATGAATTCTTTAAGTTGTGATTGTATTGAAATTGGATCAGGACCATTTAATGGAGGCAGATTATTAATCCCAAATATTTCAAAGCCAGCAGGGAAATACTCCCCCCCAACATTAGGAAACTTTTTCCAAGGATAAAGCCATGGTTCATGGAAATAAAAATAGAAAAGATCAGTATCCTGTTTGTATATATCATAGGAAACTTTGTAATTATTATCATAAATAAAATCACTGCCTTCCCCTGTTGGATCTTGTACATGAGGAACGCCCTGGCTTTCATAGATATAACCCCCCTGCATTCCAATAAATAAAAGGCCTTTTTTTGTTGCATCATCAAGCTGTGTTGTTACATAGTTTGTTATTGGCCTTACCTCTTTTGGTATCTTCTGGGCTCTTACAAGCTCTTGCATACCCATCTCTTTTTCAGTTGTGCCCCTGAAATAAAACAAAAGAATAGCTAAAAAAAGAATAACAATCCCAATAATTATGTATACTGTAACCTGAGCCCTCTTTTTTTTATGCATGATTAAACCTTATAAATGCCTTTTATTGATTTAAAATAAACTTTATATTAAAATCTTTCGCTAAAACTTAATTTTTTGCTTAAGATAACCGTTTGTACATGTTCTCTAATGAATCATGGGCCTCTGCTGGATGCATTCCTAAACTAATAAGTACACTCTTCAAATCAGGGCAAGGCCTCATGTCATATGGCTTTTCAGCAAATGATGCAATTGCTGTTTTTACTTTGTATTTTCGGCAAAGCCTTATGTTCTGCATCATCCTGCCTAAAATCTGCGACCTTAATTTTCCATCTGTATTTAATAAAGAAGAAAATGAAAAGCCTATTATAATATTATTTTTATTTACAAGTTTGCATAAAACCTGGTTAAGTCCTGAATTGCGGCTGTGCATAGAATCTCTCGCTGCAATGATTTCAAGGCCAAAAACAATGCTTTGTTTGCTTTTTTCTATAACCTGCCTGTCATTTCCTGTTGATTTGTAGATAACAAGATTTGTTAGTTTTTTTGCTTTAATAATATTTTTGGAGTCTGCAATAAGTCCGCTAAAAAGCCTTATTTTTGTCTTTTGCTGCAGTTTTTTTATTTGTTCATTTTTTTTCAGAAAATCTTCCCTGGTTTTAAAAGAATAAATAAAGCACAATCCATTAGTCTTTAGCTTCTCTGCTAGGTCAATAAACTCTTTCTCATTGTCTTTTGCAAGAACAAGGTCAGTAAACATATTACAATTTAATTGTGTGATTTATTTAAATCTTTTGGTATAGGCGAGGCAACGAGTTATATTGAGTATAACATATCGGGCTGTGTTATGTGGTAAACCTGCAAGGTGAACGGGGGAATCAAGTAGGACTCAGACGCCAAGTCATATTAGCAGCCTGATTCTGAATCAGTCCGTTGGCATTTGTTATTAATACAGCTACACTTTTCTTCTCCTGTAAGTATACATCCCCAAGTATACCATATTGATTTAGGATTTATTTCCCAATATTTATTCCAATTTTTGTTTACACATGTACCAAAGCCTTCTGGATCGCTTCCCGATATGACGCAATCGGAGTCTGCTTCGCAGTAATATTTTATACTTCTTATAATCTTTTCGCTTTTCCAAATCCACAATCCACCAATCACTACAATTGCTAAAATTATAGATATAAAGATAATTTTCTTCATAGTTAATAGTAAGTTAATGATTATAATTTAAATCTTTTTGTTTTCCAGTTTTTCCAGTATAGTGCATGCATTGCAGATTGCTTTTTGCGAAGGCTCGCTGCAAATAGTGCAATAATTCATTTCTTCATTTCTTTTAAAACTTTTTTTCAATTCCGGCAAGATTCTTAAAAACCAGTTAATTATGTTTTCATTTGTTTTTGGGTATTTTTTCTCAAAATCTATCAGCTCATTTCTTATAATCTCCCTGTAAGATGAGGTTGAATAAGGGCACCTTTCATATGCCACTGGAAATTTCATCAGCTTTGAATATGCTTTTATGTCCTCCTCCCTGCAAAGATACAATGGCTTAACCCGAGGAATAAATCCTCTGCTTTTAATTACGCCAGTTATTGGGCCTAACCTTGCCATGAGCCCCATGTTTCCCCTTAACAGATTCATCGTAACTGATTCTGCCTCGTCGTCAAGATTGTGGCCTGTTGCAAGCTTTTCTGCCTTAAGCTCTTTTGCTTTTTTGTTTAATAAATAGCGCTTTAGAATTCCGCATATTGTACAGTAAGGCATTTCAATTCCCTTTGAGTTAAGTTCTTTTTTTATATCATCAAGAGAATGCCCTATTTCCTGCTTAAATGAAACAATATGAAGCTTTACCTTATTTTTTTTGCAGAAATATTTAAGGTTGTCCAGATTTTCCCTGCTTGAGTTTTTTATTGATGGGTCTAAGGTTATTGCCTCTACATTGTAACCAAGCTTTTTAAGAATATAAAGCAATGTTGTGCTGTCCTTTCCACCAGAGCATGCAACTAATATCTTTTCTCTCTTGAAAAGCAGTTTATACTTACTTATGGTTTTAGCTACTGTTTCCTCAATTTCATGCTGTTTTTTGACGGCCATGAATGCAATAAAATAAGTATAGTTTATAAAACTGCTTTTTTTATATAGCAATATTTATATATTTGCGATTTTAAAGTGGTTAATCTTACAATGAAAAATGAAAACCTTGAAAAAAAGCTGAATTCTGATTCCAAACCTGAAAAGCATGAGAAGTTAAAGAGTTTTATTTACAAAAAGTCAATGAATTTCATTGAAAAAAAATTCAATGAGCTCGTTGTTGAAGGAAAAGAGAATATTCCTAAAGATGATTATATTATATTTGCAGGAAACCATGCTAAGCTTTTTGACCCCTTGGTTTTTTATTATTTGATTGAAAATATTCCAATGATAGCAAGAGATGATTTCCTTGATGGTTTTCCTTTTAAACTGAAAATATTTGGCAAAGGACGGGATTTGAATTCTCTTTTAAATGATTTTCTAAGCTGGGAGTTTAACTCTGTTCCAATAACAAGAGGGGGCATTAAACCAAGCCAGACAAAAAAATGCATCAAAAAGTTTGAGGAAAACAAAAAAATTTGTTTCTTCCCTATGGGAACAAGAACAACAAGTGGTTCAATCTATGAAATGTATGAAAGCTCAGACAAAAAAAATCCTGGAAAATTTGTTTATGGTTTACAAAGAAGTGCGGGTAAGCCAGTAAACATAGTTCCCTTTTCTTTAAGCTATGATAGAATAGCAAAGATTGTAACTCTTACAATAGGAAAATCTTATAATCTTAATACAAGCAGCTTAAAAAGTTTATCTCAAAAAGAGCAAAATATTTTTTATGAAAAGATAACGGACGATATGATACGCAATATAGGAAATTTAACCAAAGTTTATGGAGACAGCATACTGGCAACAATAATTAAGTCTGAAACATCAAACTTGGAAGAAAAGGAATATAGGTGGTATCTAAAAAAAGATCTATTTAGTGAAGTTTTTAACTCAGTCGTTGAAAAATTAAATTCAAGTAAAAAAATAAATCTTGACAAAAGATTATTGGGTGATTGGTATAGTGCGAATTACTTAAATCAATTTTTCAGTTGGGCTGAAAAAAAAATGCAATTTGTAGGTAGTGGTCTTAGTGGCGATTACCTTCTTCATTTAGACAATATAAGAAAGGAACCAAGAAAAAGGATTTTTAAAGAGGATGCCAACACCTCATATTTTGACAACGAATCAAAACATTTAACTCTATTGCAGGAAATTGTCACAAAAGAAATCAACGAAAGTGAATATCCTTTAATTTATTCAGAGAAAATTCATCGAATCCGATCAAGGGCCTCAAAACCATTGCCTTGATATTTAACTCCTTAAATTTTTCAAAGGTTTGGCCTACAACAACAGCCCTTGCATTGTTTTCTTTTGCTATCTCATCCAGTTCTTTGATATTTTTTATTATTATTAATTCCGGCTCAAAGCCATAAGCAAATTTCTTAATTAAATCAATATTTATTTTTTTCAGTGAAACAGGAATTACAAAACATCCGCGCTTCATCATTAATAATAAAGCAAGCAAAGAGTTTTCATCTTCTATTAAAGAAACAACTTTTCCTTCAACACCAACAGGAAGGCCATTAAGGCCCTTAACTCTTTCTGTAAAAACATAAGCATAATCCAAAATCTCTATGCCTATCTCCAAATCAAAATCCTTTAAGCTGACTTTTTTATTAAGTTTTTCACATACAAATGAGCCAATTGTTCTTTCTATCTCAGGAGATGTTAAAGAAAAATTCTTGTTAAGCCTTTGCGCAGAAACCCTAAATGTTTTGAATTTTTTGTTTTCTATTATTTTTAAAACTGTTTTTTCTATTTCCTTCATCTCTGGCTCAATAACCAATGCATGGCTGAAAGAAGAAATTCCAAAAACATATTTTAGGCAATTCAATTCCTGTTCTGCAAATATGATAATTCTTCCCCTAAGCCTCTCTATTTTTTCATATTTAACATTATTTTTCTTAAGGCAATCTTTTATGTTGTCAATAAGCCTTTTCTCAAAAACAATCCTGTTATCCCCTTTTAGGCTGATTTCAGAATATCTTACTATAACAACATTTTTCATCCAGACGGAAAAGAATTTTTTGTTTATATTCCTTTGGGTTTTATGCTAAAAGTGATTTATTGCCTTGAGCATAGAAAACTATTTATATTAAAAACCATTTTAATTTAATAGGATGTCAAATAATGGGCTATCTAAACTGAGTATTAGAGTGTTATCTAGACTATTTGCCCATGATAATATGACACCAATTTGTTATAAGAAGACATGGTAAGACCCAAAATTTTCTGGGCTCGTGCAATGTCTTCTTGATTTCTGACAAAATCTTTTCAGATTCTTTGCAAAGCCCAGTTAAACAATCCGAGGTGAATGCAATGGAAAAAAATAACTGGGATGCAACATGCCCCATATGTAAGGATGTAATAGATAACCCAATATGCCCTGAATGTATCCAGGAAGAAATAGAACAATGGCTATCAGGCAAAAATCCAATCTATCTAAATAATCTAAAAAAAAGCATTGCACACTTTGACAACAAGGATATTAATGGCCCAAAATGCATTAAATGCAACAAACAGGTTGAAATATGCCCATACTGCTTCATAAAAGATGTTGATGATATAATAAAAGAAAAACATCCAGAGCTCTTGGATGAATTCCATACTTTCTTTGGGTTCAGGTTATGGAATAATTACCAGGAAAATAAGATAGGGGAGGATAATAATGGATGAAAAGATAGTATTGCCGCAAAAATGTATGGAAAACCTTGATGAAACAAAAGAATCACTCTCTTTTAATAAAACTATAAATAGTGTAATTCACTTTTCAAATAACCTAAAAAAAGGAGAAAGAATTATCATAGAACAAAGAGGCATTGGATATTCAGCAACAGTTATCAAATTAAGGGAAGGATATCAAAATGATTACCCTTATGATGCTTCAGAAGGAGAAATTAAGTCAGAATATCAATTTTAATCTAGTTTTTTATTGCTGGATATTTATTGTTATGGATTTTTCTGCTGTTATATTTTTGTAGATTACATCACAATTCATGCTATAATCACCTACACTTATTCCACCACAAACATTGCATTTAGGCAGGTTATAACTAAATGATATTTCATTTATTCCAGTTTTCAGATTTAAAATTTTCTTTTCATTTAATCTTCCATTTATTCCAGTTGCAATGATTGTAACATTTTCTAAATCTGATTTTGAGTAAATTATTGCAGTAAGGTTTACATTTTCTGAGGAATGGTATAATGCCTTGTCTGTGGAAATGTTTTCTAAAGAAATTGCTATTCCTTCTTCTTGTTTTGTAACACATCCGGAAACAAGAGCTAACCCAATTATTATGAAAATTATTAAGAATAATTTTTTCATTTTTTCACTTTAATGTTTTTATTTAATTCCTTCAACAGCTTGTCAAGGTCAATGCCATACATACTGCAGATATCGCCAAGCTTTAATGTGTCCATTTCCATCTGCGCCATGGCGCAGCCTAAGCAGGGCATCTGAAACTTTGAAAGAATCTTTTCAGCCCCTTTGATTTCCAAGACTTTTGCTAATGTTGTATCTTTTGTTACTTTCATCTTACCATATTCCTTTTTTTCTTGCGATTAAACGCAGTTATATTCTCTATTGTAGTGTCTAATATCCTTATCAATGCCTCCTTGCTGTTAAATGCATTATGCGGTGTAAAAACAACATTATCCATTCTGAATATCTTATGGTCCGTTACAATTGTTTTCCATTTATCAATATTTCCTGTTTCATGCAATAGCTGTTTTTCCTCTTTTATAAGCTCCTCCCCTTCTATTACATCTAAGCCAGCCCCGCCTAATATATTATTTTCCAAAGCAAACAATAATGCATCATTATCAACCACACCGCCTCTTGCTGTATTTATTAGTATAGCTCCTTTTTTTATTAGCTTAATATTTTTCTTATTTATCATATGGTGGGTATATTTATTATATGGAACATGCAATGATACTATATCTGATTTCTTAAGCAATTCATTTAAACCAACATACCCAAAACCAAGTGATTTTGCTAATTTTTTATCCTTATTTACATCATAAACAAGAACATTCATCTCAAAACCTTTTGCCATCCTTATAACATGCATACCAATATGGCCTCCACCAACAACACCTATTGTTTTTCCTTTCAGATCAAACCCAGTTAAGCCCTCAATAGAAAAATCATCCTTTAATGTCCTTACATACGATTTATGAATATTCCTTGATAAAGCAAGTATTAACCCAAAAGTATGCTCTGCAACAGTATTCTCACCATAATATGGAACATTACACACAGTTATATTTTTCTTCTTGCACTCTTCCAAATCAATATGGTCAAAACCAGTTGACCTTGTTACAACCATCTTCAATTTTGGCAAATTTTCTATTATTTTTGAATCAACCTTAGAATAAATAAAAACAGACAAAACATCACAATCCTTTATTTTAGAAATATTATCTTTATTCAAAGCCCCGCTAAAGAATTTCAGAGTATGACTTTTTAACTTTTCCTTTAGATAATCCTCTTCCCAAGGTTTAACTTCAAATACAGCTATTTTCATATCACGTTAATCTATAATTTGAATTATTTAAGTGTTTTGTTTTATCTTTTTGAATTTTTAATATTAACCTTTCTTAGTAGATTAGCATTAGTGACAACAGTTACAGATGAAAAAGCCATCGCAGCTTCTGCAATTGCAGGATGTAATAACCCAGTCATTGCAATTGGAATAGCAATAATATTATAGAAAAAAGCCCAGAATAGATTTTGTTTGATCTTCCTGAATGTTGCCTGTGAAAGTTTTACAGCAGAAACAACAGCTGATAAATCTCCTCTAACCAAAGTTATATCAGAGCTTTCTATAGCTATATCAGTTCCTGTTCCTATTGCAATACCAACATCTGCCTGGGTTAGAGCAGGAGCATCGTTTATGCCATCGCCAACCATAGCAACTATTCCAACTTCTTTCTGTAATCTTTTTATTTCATTAACTTTATCTTCAGGCAGAACCTCAGCTAAAACCCTTGTAATACCAACTTTTTTGGCAATTGCATCTGCTGTCCTCTTATTATCACCAGTTATAATAGCTGTCTTAAAGCCCATTTTCTCTAATTCTTTTATTGCTTTAATGGAATCTTCCTTTAGTGTGTCTGCTACAGCTATAACACCCACTGCTTTTTTATCAATAGCAACTAAAATTGCTGTTTTTGCTTCATCTTCTAATCTTTCTAAATCCTTTTCTAAAGATGAATAATCAATTTTAAACTGCCGCATTAATTTTCTATTGCCAATCAAGATTTCTTTATTGCCAATTTTAGCTTTAACACCTTTTCCAGATATAGATTCAAACTTATTTAATTTTTTTAGCTTTATTTTTTTAGCTTTTGCTTTATCAACAATTGCTTGTGCTAATGGATGCTCAGAAGCATTTTCAACAGAACCAGTTAATTGTAATAATTCATTTTCCTTAATATTATTTGCAGTTATAATATCTGTAACTTCTGGCTTCCCTTTTGTTATTGTTCCTGTTTTATCAAAAACAATTGTGTGTGTATTTCTCATAATCTGTATAGCTGCTCCTTGTCTTATTAATATACCATTTTCAGCTCCCATTCCAGAACCAACCATTAAAGCAGTTGGAGTTGCTAAACCTAAAGCACAAGGACAAGCTATAACTAAGACAGCAACTGTTGCAAAAATTGCCAATGAAAAAATGCCTAAATCTGGGTTAACCCATGGTAAAAATCCTTGAGCCCAAAAACCAATTGTTTTAAAAAATTCTGGAAAAATATACCATGAGATAAAAGTTAAGACAGCTATTATAAGAACAGCAGGAACAAAATAAGAAGTTACTTTATCTGCAAATACTTGTATTGGAACTTTTGTACCTTGAGCTTCCTCTACCATTTTTATAACTTGACTTAGGAAGGTATCTTTACCTATCTTAGTTGCTTTTATTTTTAATAAACCTCTTTGATTAATTGTAGCTCCAATTACCTCATCACCTTTTTTCTTTTTTACTGGCAAGCTTTCTCCAGTTGCCATGCTCTCATCTATTGCACTTTCTCCTTCTACTACAATACCATCTGTTGGAATTTTCTCTCCTGGCCTTACAATCATTATATCATCTATTTCAACTCTATCAACTGGAATTTCAATCTCTTTCTTATTCCTAATAACCCTTGCTGTTTTTGCTCCTAATTGCAATAATTTCTTTATTGCCTGAGAAGCTTTTCCTTTTGCCTTTGTTTCAACATATCTCCCTGTTAGATGAAAAGCCATAATCATTGCTGCTACACCAGCATAATTTGCAATTGGAAGAAAGAATACAGCTATTCCAGTTGAAAAAGCAGCTAAGGTCCCCATAGCAATTAAGACATCCATATTTGCACTTTTATGTAACACAGAATTTAAAGCAGACCTCATAGTATTCAAGCCTACTAAAAATATAACAGGAGCAGCTAAAATTAAAAATGCAATATGAAAACCAATTCCAGGTATAAGCTTGACTCCAAAAAGCATATCAGGAATCATTAATATTGCAATAGGCATTGTGAAAGCCCAAGCAATCCACATCTTTTTTGCTGCTATCTTTAAATTCTTAACATCTTCATCTAATTTATGTTCTTTTTCCTCAACAGTAGATGTTATCTCATTTGCAGAATACCCTGCCACTTCTACAACATCAACTAATTTGCTAACATCAGTCTGTTTTGGATCATAGGAAACAACAGCCCTTTCAGTTGCAAAATTAACATTTGCTTTTGAAACACCATTTGCTTTATTCAAGGCCTTTTCAATATTCTGGGCACAACTCGCACAGGTCATACCTTCTATCTGTAAAGTTATCTTTGTTCCATCTTCTGTTGTCTCTCTCCGAATATCCTTTGGCTTATAACCACTATTTTTAATAACATTTCTTAATTCATCTTCACTTGTTTTTTTAGAATTATAATCAATACTAGCTTTCTCAGTAGCAAAATTGACGCTGGCTTTTGTAACACCTTTGGATTTTTTTAAGGCATTCTCAATTGTCATTGCACAACTAGCACAATGCATTCCTTCTATAGGTATTGTTATTTTTTTCATTTTCATATTTTACAAACTTCTTTATCAGTTGATTTACATCTACCTTCTTCCAAACCCTTGATGCATTGAGGGCATACCTTGTCAAATTTATCTTCTTTCATCATTTCATCACATTCACAAGTTCCATCTTCCCATATCCAATTTCCCAAGTAACACATTGTACAGGGAGGCTCGATACAACATTCATATTTCCCCTCTAATTTAGCTTCTTCAATATTTATATAAAGCTGGTTTAATAATATTTCTCTTTTTTCTTCAAAACTTTTTTGTTTAAAAGAAACTACAATAACAAATGTAACTATCAATATCATAAATACAAATGCTATTCCTATTATTTGTTTTTTTCTCTTTTTTATTTTAATTCACATCTCATTATCATCTACCTCCACAACCGCAGCTGCCCCCTGTTGCTGCTCCGCATGTTGAAGAGCCGCAGCTTCCACCGCAAGAGCCACTTTGAGGCACACTAACCTCTGAGAGTTCTTGTTGAATCTCATCCTGGTTTTCCAGATTAATGTCATTTTTAACAATAAATGTTCCTTGAATCATTCCCATCCAGCAGCTCCATGGGATTGTGTCTTCTTCTTCTGGCGTGAATTCTATAACCTGCTCTCCTTGCTTAATATCAAAATTAAGACCAAGCTTTGGAACCTGGATAGCCTTATTGCAGCCAGTGATTTCCTTTCCATTTATTATCCATCTGACAGGAACTCCTTTTTGAAGGACAAACTTATCAGGCTCCCAGCCATCTCTATTAACCTCCATTCTGATTTCCTGATGATTTCCTTTGAGTGTTGCAATATTTCCATTTATTTCATCACTGTTTGCTGAAACTGATGCAATCAAAGAATTTGTGTCTAATCCAGATCCTGTTAATGCAATCCCTCTATTAACCATTATTAATCCTAAGATTATAACAATTGCTCCTGAAGCTTTTAGGATTTTATGAGTTACCTTATTTGAAATAAAGCTTGTTAAAAAACCAAAACCAAGCATTACTGGCAAAGTTCCTAATGCAAATACAAACAGTATCTTAGCTCCTTCTAACATGCTTCCTGTTCCAGCAGCCATTATATACATTGCTTGTAATGGGCCGCAAGCAATCATTAAACCATTTAATAACCCAATAATTAAAGGGCTGCTGTGTTTTTGTGATCCTTTTCCTATAAGCTTGTTTATGAACAAAGGAGATTTTATTCTAATTTTCCTTAGCCAAGGAAATACATTGAGCATATTAAGGCCAAATATCACTAAGAAAATTCCTGCAACAATTCCTGCAATGCCCCTCATCATTGGAGTAAATGCAATTATTGATCCCAACAATCCAAAAGCAGCCCCAATTACAGTATATGAGATTGTTTTTCCCAGGCCATACATAAAATGGGATTTATGTGCTTTTGTTCCTTCTTGTGCATGTTTTGCAGTATAACTAACAACAAAACCCCCACACATACTAACACAATGGAATCCAGTCAATAAACCTACTGCAAACAATAAACCATAACCCATGTTTTGGCTTATTTCGGGAATTGCGATTTTGCCAGCAAACCTAAATGCAAAATAGGCTATTAATAAAACTCCGATTATA
>Ga0268281_1001221_pt1 | contig 15534 bp, 10 predicted proteins | sample saktaG_10_FD_190134 | JGI IMG/M metagenome (GOLD analysis project Ga0268281, IMG submission 190134) | Saline water microbial communities from Sakinaw Lake, British Columbia, Canada - sak_2011_5_24_50m | ecosystem: Environmental > Aquatic > Non-marine Saline and Alkaline > Saline ... | reverse complement strand
TAATTTTTTCTTTAATCTTTCTGATAAATTATCCATATTAATATTTTTTTCTATCTCGTTTTTTATAAAATCAGATAGGGCATTAGAAGTCGCAATAATAATTGTATTTGTAAAATCAATTACCTGACCAAGATTATCAGTCAATCTTCCTTCGTCAAATACTGGAAGAAAAATATTTAAAACATCCGAATGAGCTTTTTCAAATTCATCTAAAAGAATTAAGGAAAAAGGGTTATTCTTTACTGCTTCTGTCAAAGATCCGCTTATTGTCCCCTCGGGATTACCAATAAAACGATCTATGCTTTTTCTATCCTGATATTCAGCCATATCAAAGCGAATCATATTTTTTTCACTTCCAAAATATATTGTAGCTAATGTTTTTGCTAATTGAGTCTTACCTACTCCAGTAGGTCCAACAAAAAGAAAAACACCAATTGGTTTTTTAGTACTTGTTAATCCAACTCTGTATTGCCTTAAAGCAGCAGAGACTAAGCTCACAGCTGTTTCCTGATTAATTAATTCTTCGTGAATAAGTTTTTCTAAATTCAATAATTTTTCCCTTTCTTTCTCAGAAGAAATTTCTAAAGGCACTTGCGTTTTTAAACTTACCAAATCCACTATATCTTGTTCAAAAACCATCTTTTTTCCTTCTCTCCTAGCACCCTCAATCGCTTCAGTTAGAAGAGATTCTGCTGAAGAAGGTAATGGAACAGTAGTCAAAAAACGCTGAGCTAAAAGTACGGCTCTTTTCATCGCCTTAAAACTAACACTTACTTTAGTCTTTCTTTTTAATTCCAAAGACCTATAAGCTAAAAACTTTACTGATTCTTCAAAAGAGATCTCTTTTATTTTAATAACTTCGAAATTCTCTTTAATAATTGGGTCTAATTCTAAGTTACGACGATAATCACCTGGAGTTGTTGAAGCAATTAATGGAACCCATGAGGAATTTATTAATGACCTAAAAGTATCTAAAGCTGTAAATCCTCCTCTTTGAGTTAATGATTTATAATTATGAAATTGTGGTAAATAAACAATAATATCTCCTCTATTAATTAAAAGTTCTTTTGTGATTTTTGTTAAACGGTCATATACCTGTAAAGGTTCATTAGTATCTTCCAAAAGAGAAGCAAGAGAAATACTAATTAGTCGTCTATCTCTTAATTTTAAGGGCACCTTATCCCTAACTAAATTAAAAGCTAAATAAGAAATCAGAGTATCTTTTCCCACCCCTGCTGGTCCAACTAAAAGAACGTTTCTCTTCCCCTGGCGAGACAAAAGGTCTAAAAGAGTTTGATATTCTTGAGCATGACCAATCATAATACCTATTTTCATCTTTAAAGCTAACTCGGTAAAATTCAAGCCATATAAATCCAAAAATGGTGTAGGTCGTGAAGTAAAAGAACGATTAACTTTTATCTTTTTTGATCGAAAATCAAATTCTTTTTTATCAGCAAGTCCTTTTATTACTTCAATCCCCTTGGTTTTTGAAAGATAATTCAAAACAAATGCCACAGTTAAATCATTCTTTTCTAAACGATAAAAACTAAAAATATCATCAATACCAGAATTATCAACAGAGTAAAGCGCTAGCATTAAAGATTCCTGACTTATATAATTTTTCTTTAATTTTTCAGCCTGAAAAAAAGCCCAATAGGTAATTTTTTCCAAAAATTTTTGATAATCTTCTTTTGTGATAACTTTTTTACTTACTTTTTTATTTTTTACCTTTTCTCTTAATTTTTCTATATCATCAAAAGATAAATCTAATGTACCTAATGCATTAATAATGTCTTTTTGAAAAAGAAGCGCGTAAAGAATCCCTTGAAACAAATCTATTTGATTAGCAGAAGAGATATTTTTTGTCTCTATAAGAATATTTTTAGCTCGTGGAGAAAGAAAACAAGCTAAATTAATTTTCTTTTGTTTTAAATATTTTTCTGATAAAGGCAGATCCGAAAGATTTTGTTTTAAGAAAACATAAATGAAAAATAATAAAACAAAAATACTTAAGTTAAACCATGGTTCTATATGAAAAATCACTAAAGAAAAAGAAAAAATTAATCCTAAAGAAATGAAAACGGTAAGTATTACCTTATAAAAGAATCTTTCCCATGCAGGCCAAAGAAAAAAAGCATCGGAAAAATATAACTTCGTTTTTTCCACTGGTTTTTGCTGAACCTGTTTTTGTTTTTTCTCCTTTTTCATGGTGAGATAGTTTTTAAAATAAGATAAAATGGCAGAAATATCCAACAAAGATAAATCGCAGAAAATAGTAAAGTTAAGATGGCCAAAAACACTATTCCTAAAATAATCCTAATTGCTCTATAAGGAATACTTATTAGATAAGCAGCAAAAGCATATTGCTGCCAAAGTGGAATAGCAAAATAACGAATATTAACTATAAGACCTGTACTACGCTCTAATCTTAAAAAATAATTTTGATAAATCCTAAAAAAGAAACTATAACCACCTTTAAAATAGGCCCTAATAAAATCAGAGAAATAAAAACTAATTCTTTTTAGAAAATATCCTATAAATGTTTTCTCCATATTTTAAAAATTAGAAAAGTTCATCTTTTTTTCTTTTTTTCTCTTGAAAAATTTTAACTTTACCATACTTACCATCATATCCTGGTTCTATTATAAGTTTACCACTTCTTACTCTTTTTATCGCCTCCGCGATCATGGGTAAAGTAAATCCGTTTAATTCTTCAAAGGGAACATCTAATAAAATATTAAACTCATTAGAGAATTTCTGAATTAATATTTGATATTGTTTTTCTACTCCTTTTGTTCGAGACCCTATTCCTATAGATTCAGCAATAATTTCTCTTAATGGGACTAAGCTTTTGTAAGGAATAGCGTCAGGAGCCACAAAACCGTCCTTTCTGTCGGCTAATTCGTCAACTCTAGACAAAACACCCACTGTAAGTTTACGACCGCATTTAGGACAAATTCCTTCTACCTTTTTCCTTTGTTCTGGGGACATACTCACAGTACATAAGCGATGACCATCATAATAATATTTACCTTCTTGTGGAAAAAATTCAATAGTATACAAAAATTTTGATTTATCTTTTTTAATAATAGCATCCCTAATAGCAGAATAGCTTAATTCTGTATCAAAAACATTTACTTCCCTACCTAACTTGCTTGGACTATGAGCGTCTGAATTGCTTATTAAAGTCATCTTACGACCATCTGGTATTCTCCAAATCATTGCAGGATCTGCTGAAAGTCCAGTTTCCATAGCATAAATATATTTAGCATTTTTTCCAAAAGCTTCTTCTAAAGAATTAAAACCAGAAATTGAACCAAAAATACCAAAATATGGCGTTAAAATATGCGCAGGAACAAATAATGCACTTGGTTCTGTGTCAATAATAATTTTTAAAAGTTCTTCAGTATCCATTCCTAGAATAGGACGTCCATCTGATTTTATATTTCCCTGTAAAGATAAAATATTATTTATTTTCTCTGCTGATTCTAAAGAAGGTAAAATAATAAGACTATGAATTCTCCTACCTTTTCCATTTCTAGTATACATATTACTTATCTCTCCTGTAACAACAAATCTTACATCACTATCTTTATCTTTTAATCGATATAGCCCTTCCTCTGCTGGCTCCAATTCTTTTTTAAGTTGATCAAACCATTCTGGATGGGTAAAATCGCCTGTGCCCACAACTGTAATTCCTTTTTCCTGCGCCGACTGAAAAATATGCTCCAAATCCATATCATAAGAAGTAGCACGTGAATACTTAGAATGAATGTGAAAGTCAGTAATAATGCGCATAATAAACTTTTTGCCTAATTAATTTTAGTACACCAAAAATGTCTGGCAAAGAGCTCCAATCACAAGAGCAATTACAAAAACCGCAATTAAAATTTTATTTAAGGGAACTTGATAAGCTGGCTCTATTTCTCCTTGTTGTTTTGCTTTTTTTAAAACCAATACAAGCATTACTCCTTCAAGACCTCCAAGCATTCCCCCCATAAAAGAGATAAGTTTTACTAGATTTTCTAAATGAAGACAATAAAGTAATAATGGACCAATAATTACTAAAAAATAGCTTATAAAACGAGACCACTTAAAATCGTTAATAAAACTACTTTTAATATATGAGGCAAAAATTAAATAAGAGGTTGAAACTGCCAAAAATCCAAGTATTGCCCCTAATAAAACAATGCCATTTCCTAAAATACCTTTTAACCCCTGAATTGCTTCTAAAGAAGTAAGAGATCCGCTAGCTCCTGCTACTGCCAAAATAAAAACCAGATAGCAAAAAGCTGGAATAAACGTCCCAATAATAATAACCTTTTTTAATTTTTCTTTTTTTTCACCCTTTATCTCTAAAACTTTTGCCGCTTCAGGAATTGCAACCATTCCATTAAGAGCAAAGAAGAGAACGCCATAAGGTATTAACCATCCCCAATTATTTGTAAAATTAAAAAGATTAATATTTCCTACTTCAAAACGAGGTAAAGCAAAAATGATAATAATAAAGAATAAAGAAAGAAGAGCAAAAGATAAATAAAAATTAATTCTAGATAATTTCTTATTTTTACTTAAAATCGCTGAACTAAATAAAAGCCAAAGAAAAATAACTAAAAAGCCCTGCGGAAAAGAAAAATTTGTCCAAACAGAATTTAAAATTACCTGTAAAAATTGGGACCCTAAAAGCAAATAAATTAGAAGAGAAAACGAAAAAGTAAAAAACGTAATTAAAAGAATAAATTTTTTCGCTGAAGAATTTAAATAATGCCCAACATATCCGGGCAAACAAAAATCTTGCTTTGTTCTCAAAACTATCTCTCCAAAAGCAAGATGAAGATAAGTAATAATGAAGCTAACAATAATTAACCAGATTAATGTGGTTATTAATCCAGAATGAACAGCTACATAAGGTAAAGTAAAAATACCCGCTCCAATAATTGTTCCAATTAAAACAGCAATAGCTTCAGGCACAACTAATTTTTTCATATCACGCAATCAGATAAACCTCATCGCCTTCTCTCACTTTTTCATCAACTTTTACTCCAATCGCATCTCCTTTTTTTCCTTTTTCCATATCCTCGTGCTCAATCTGAATTGAAGAAATATCTTGTTCAAAATCAGTGCTACTTCCTTTAATATGGACCCTATCTCCTACCTTAAGTGCACCAGAAAGCTCAACAATAGCAACATTGATTTTATCAAAATAATGAGTAATTTTTCCGATAAGTTTTTCTTTCATAATAATTAATTCTTTATTTCCGACCTTTGTTATATTTTACTAAAAAATACGAGATAAAACAATCAATAATTTTAAAAACAGCTAAGATATTATCTTAGCTGCCTACCTGTAATTTATTAAAACAAAAAAAGCTATTTCTTAAATGTTTTCTTTGCTAATCTAGATTTTTCTCTTGCTGCTCTATTTTTTTTAATCAAATTAACTTTTGCAGCTTTATCTAAAAGTTTATATGCTTTTGGGAGCATCTTTTTAGCTTCTTCAATTTTACCACTCTCAATAAGTTTTAAAAAATCTTTCTTTGTTTTTTTTAAAACAATCTTTTTCTGTAAATTGGCTTTTCTTTTTTTAGAGCTTTCTCGAACAGCTCTTTTTGCTGAAATTGTAATAGGCATAATCTAATAAGAAGTATTTAGTTAATGTGTTTTAATTTAACATCTTTGCTTAGAAAAATCAACCAGAAACATTTCTAAAGCAATTTGTCCATCAATGTTCCCATGTTTTATACCTCTGTCATAATAAAGAAGGCGTTGATACGTAAATTTAAGTATTTCCAAAGAAATAACTTTTGTCAAAGGATATAGCTTTTGAAAAACATATGGATGAATTGAAGACGGCCTTTCTTGAGAACTTTTTATCATCAAAAGATTGCGAAATTGAAAAATAATCATTTTAAGGATATATAAAGGATGCACCCCTTGATTTATTAATGTTTCTAAAAACCAAAAAGCTTCTTTTGTTTTTCCTTCAACTAAATTATCTAAAAAAGAAAAAATATTACTATTTAAAGGTAAAAATAAATTCTCTTCAATTAATTCTTTACTAATCAATCCTTTTTTTATTAAAGCTAATTTTTCTAAAGAATAATAAATAGAACCTGTATCAGAAGGAAAACTTATTAATAATAATTGACGAGCTTCAGCGGTTAAGTTTAAGCCCATTTTCTGTTCTTCTTCCATTACCCATTTTCCTAACTCTCCTTTCTTGAATAGTGAATATTCTTTAACTCCTTTAGCTTTTTGCTCCAACCATTTTTGCAAGGAACTACTATGAACTTTATCGTTTTCATAAAATATAACCATTATATCTTTAGCTATATCTATTTTTCTGTTTTTTAAAATATCTAATAATTCTCTCCGAAAATTAATGTCTGTGTTTTTAAACAAATTTTTTATTACCACTAATTTACTACCGGAAAACAGAGTATTACTTTTAAATATATCCTCTAGCGCAGGGATATCAAAAGACGAAGAAAGTTTGTCAGAAAAATCACATGAAAAAAATGGAATCCCTTCTTTTTTATAGAAATCCCTTACTTCAAAAAAATATCTCTGCGAACGAAAATTATCCTGCCCAAAAATAAAATAAAGCATAATTACTGAGACGGTATATAATCAGAGTCTATTGGTAAAGAAAAAGTAAAAATAGATCCTCTTCCTAGGGCAGATTTAGCCCAAATCTTTCCTCCATGTCTATTAATTATATTCTTAGCTAAATACAAACCCAATCCAATTCCGCTTGTTTGTCCTTTTAATGCTGCTTTGGAGCGAAAGAATTTAGTAAACAATCTTGATAAATCTTCTCTGGAAACTCCAAGACCTGTATCCTCAACAGAAATTAATACAAACGGTTTCCCCTCCATAGGATCTATTCTTATCCGCACCTCTCCATTCTTTACATTATACTTTAATCCATTATCAACTAAAATTTCCAAAACTAATTTAATTCTTAATGGATCCATTACAAATGGTTTAAGTTGAAACTCTGGTCGTTGAAAAATTAACTTAACATCATTTATTTTTGTTACTGGTTCAAATTTAATGAAAACATTTTCTATAATCTTTTCTATATCTGCCATAGAAAATTGAAAACCGAATCTTCCTTCTTCTATTTGTGCAGCATTTAAAAGATCTTCTACTGTTTTTAAACTTTCTTCCATGGCTTTTCTCCCATCATTTATAAGTTTTTCCTGCTCTGATGTTAAGGAACCCAATTCCTTATTAGCAAGCATTTCTAATATCCAAGATAAACCAGAAAGCGGAGTACGCAATTGATGAGCCACTATGGTAATAAAATCTGATTGAGTCTTTCTTAATATTTCTTCTTTGGTCAAATCATGAATTATTCTTAAAAAACCATAAGTATTTCCTTTATCATCTATCACCTTAGTTGTTGTTATCTCCACAATAAGCTCTTTTGGCTGATAAAATTTTACTTTTATTTTCTCTGGATAAAGATCTATAGATTTTTCTAAAACAACTGGAGCTAAACTTGGAAAAATTATTTTAGATAAAAGCCCAAACCGAGCATCATTACTTAACTCAGGGGTGATATTTTTTCCTATAAGTTCTTTTTTTGATATGCCAATAAATTTCTCCATGGCTTTATTAACTAAAATAATTTCAAAATTTTCAGTATAAGAAATAGCCGGATCATTAATACTACTTACCATTGCATTTATCTGGTTTCTTTCTAAGTCCAAACGACTGACTTTATCAACCGCGCCTATAAAAATAGCTGCTATCACTAAATAAAAAATTATCAAAGCAATATTAATAAACCAATTTAATGGCCAGATAATCCAAAGTGAATTAAAAATAACCTGCGCTATAACCAAGCCACCAAAAAACCAAAATGGCAATAATTGCGACGAAGAAAAATGTTTATTTAGTTTTTGAAAAAAATCCAACATATATATAAAAAATTATTCCATCTCCCCCCATTTATTTCCTATCCTTACATCTGCCTTTAAAGGCACTTCCAATTTTGTGGCACTTTCCATTATATTTTTAAATGAAGAAACAACTTCCTTTATTATCTCAGATTTTACCTCCAGTATCAATTCATCATGTATTTGAATTAAGGTTATTACATCTTCCTCCATATGTTCTTTTTTAATAAACTCTTGAATTTTCACCATTGCTATCTTAATAATATCTGCGGCTAATCCCTGAATAGGCATATTAAGAGCAATTCTTTCTTGTCCACGAGCTATACGCCCAAGCCCACCTAAAAGGGGAAGAAATCTCTTTCTACCAAAAATCGTTTCTGCATAGCCTAATTTTTTAGCATTTTCTAAAGAAAAATCAAGATAATTCTTTAGTCCTGAAAAATTAGAAAAATATTCTTCTCTAAAACTCTTAGCTTCATCCAAGGAAATGCCTGCTGACTGAGCAAATGCTTTATTACCCATTCCATAAATAATCCCAAAATTCAAAATCTTTGCTCTTTGCCTCATAGAAGCACTAACTTTATCTTCGGAAATATTATGAATATATGCAGCAGTAATTTTATGAATATCTCTATTTTGATTAAACGCTTCGATCATTTTTACATCCCCGGAAAGATGAGCTGCCAATCTTAATTCTATCTGAGAATAATCCAATGAAATTAAAGAAAAAGATTTTTTAGAAACAAAAGCTTTTCTAATTTGTTTTCCCCAATCACCTTTCTGAGGAATATTCTGTAAATTAGGCTTTTCTGACGACAAACGCCCAGTAGTTGTTCCTGTTTGATTCCAAATTGCATGAATTCTATTTGTTTTCAAATTAATAAAATTTGGAAGAGTATCAAGAAAAGAATTCTTTAATTTTGTTATTCCCCGATATTTAATAATCAAAGGAATAATTGGATTACTATCTTCAATCTTTAAAAGCTCATCAGCGTTTGTAGAAATTTTCTTAGTAGTGGTTTTCTTTAAACTTGACGAAGAAATTTCTAATTCTTCAAATAAAATTTCAGATAATTGCTTAGGAGAATTAATATTAAATTTCTTACCAGATAATTTATAAATCTTTTCTTCTAAATCATTTATTTCCTTTTCTGCTTTCTTAGTTAATTTTTCTAACCAATTTTTATCTATTAAAATTCCATTTTTTTCCATTAAGGCAATTACAGGGACAAGAAGTTTCTCTTCATTTTCCCAAACATTATCTATGCCTAATGCTGTTATTCTATTTTTAATAATTTCCCACAAAGGAATTAGTTTAGATAAACACCCGCTAAACGAATCATCAATTTCTTGACCAAGAAAAAACTTACCGATTGAAGAAAATTTATAATTTTTTCTTTCTGTGTCTAGCAACCAAACTAATATTTTTATATCTTCAAATAAACAATTAGAAAACCCTCCAATTTCCTCTAAAATAACCTTGGCGTCAAAACTTATTAAATTCTTTTTAGACCAATCTAATGGTTCCTCAAAAAAATCAACAAATAAATGATTTGGAAGATAAAACAAGGCATTATCCAGAAAACTAAACCCTAAACCTTTTATTTTTCTCTCCCCAAACCTCTCCCCACTAAAATCTAAAAATATTCCAATCGTCTCTTCTTCATCAATCTTTTGTTTTAATTCTTTTACTTTCGAAGAAATACTAATAATATCCAAAGAGACCTCATTTACAGAAGAAACATTTTCTTCAAAATCAAAGATTTTTGGAATTAAACTTCGAAATCCTAATTTATTTAACAAAGAAATTACTTCATCCTTTGGCGGAGGATCAAGTTTGGCCTTTCCTAAATCAAATTCTATATCTACGTCTTTCTGAATTGTCACTAAATGACGGCTAAAATAAGCTTGATCTTCAAAAGCCTTTAATTTCTCTAAAATTCTTGGAGAAGCCTTAATTGTTTCTCCATCTTTTATCTTTTTATAAAGATTATCTAATGTTTTGTATTCTTTAATTAATGTACTCGCTGTTTTCTCACCTATGGAAGGTACTCCCGGAACATTATCTGAAGGATCTCCTCTCAATGCTTTCCAATCTATTAATTGTCCAGGTTTTAATTGAAATCTCTCAAAAACCTTTCCCTTATTATAGGTTATACTGTCCTGAATACCACGACGAAGTGTATAAACGAATACTTTATCAGTAATTAATTGAAGTGTATCTAAATCTCCTGTAACAATAAAAGATTGAATATTTTTATTTTTTAATTTCTCAGTTATAGTCCCAATAATATCATCTGCCTCATAACCTTCTTTTTCCAAAATTGGAACATTGAATGCATGTAAAAGGTTCTTTACCATCTGAACCTGCTCATAAAAATTGTCTGGCATTTTAACTCTCTTAGCTTTATATTCTTTATATTCTTCGTGACGAAAAGTAGGAGCTGCCATATCAAAAGTAGCTACAATATAATCTGGCTTTAAAACATTAATCATTTTTAAAAAGAACAACATAAACCCATAAACCCCATTAACTAAAACACCCTCTGGGGAAACTAATGGAGGAAGAGCATGATAAGAACGATGCACTAAAGCATAAGAATCAATAATAACTAATTTTTTCATAAATAAAATTCTAATATCCTTGTATTTTTTCCTGTTATTTTAAGTTTTATTTTCCAGTGATCTTTTGGAAGAATCTTTTTAATCTTATTCCCCCACTCAATAAAGATTAAATTCTCCGGATTTTTAATAATTTCTAAAAAATCCAACTCTTTAATTTCTTTAGACTTTTCAATCCGATAACAATCTAAGTGCCATAATGTTTTAAAAAAAGACGTTTTACAAGGAAAACTCTTCATAATCAAAAAAGTAGGACTAAAAACTTTTTCTTTAAGTTTTAAAAACCTTGCTACACCTTTAAGAAATTCTGTCTTACCACCTCCTAAAGGACCTTCTAGAGAAACAACTAAACTTCTTTGCTTTAAATCATATTTTTTTAAAATAGCCTGCATAAAAAAAGAGGCGATTTTTTGTGTTTCCTTTGGACTTTCACTAATAATCTTGATCTTCATCTTTGTCATACTTAATTTTATCACGAATTTTTACTTTTCTAAAGAAAATTTTGATGGTATAATTAAATTATTAATAATAGAATTTTTATGAATGATTTCGCTAAAAAAAGAGAGGAAAAAATTAAAGCACTCTGGCAAGAATCAAAAGAAAGAGAAGCACAAAAATTAGCTGAAGAACATAATCTTCTTTATATTAATTTAAAAAAAACGCCAATTGAAACAAGCGCTCTATCTATAATCCCAGAAGAAAAAGCAAGAAGAACTAACGTTATTACCTTTCAAAAAATAGGTAATCAAATTAAATTAGCTGTTTTAGATCCTTTTAACTATGAAACAATAAAAATAGTTGAGGAAATTAAGATACAAAAATACAAAGTCGCTATCTTTGTTGTTACTGAAGAAAGTCTTAATTGGGCATGGAAAAATTACGCTTTTGTCCATGAACGACAAAAACAATTATCAAATTTTATAGATATAACTGATGCTAAATCTATAGAATTTTCCGATCTTCATCAAGAACTTTTGTCTACACCTTCAGAAGAAGTAAGTTTATTAGTTTCACTTCTTTTAAAATCAGCTGTTGAAATAGACGCCTCAGATATTCATATTGAACCACAGGAAGATTCTACTCTTATTCGTTTTCGTATTGACGGAGTCTTATATGACATTGCACAAATAGAAACAAAAAAACATCGTAGTATCAATCAAAGATTAAAACTTTTATCTGGTTTAAAATTAAATATAGAAAACATTCCTCAGAGTGGCCGCTTTTCTATTCAAAATAATCAAATTTTTACTGATGTACGCGCTTCGAGCTTACCAGGTTCTAAAGGAGAATTTTTAGTATTTAGGCTTTTAAATCCTTTGCGAGCCGCTTTTGGATTAAAAGATTTGGGACTTAATCAAAGAAGTATAGACACTTTTAATCATTCTTTGTCAGCACCAAATGGAATGATTTTAGTTACTGGACCTACAGGTTCAGGAAAAACAACTACTTTATACGCTTTTTTAAAAAAGAAAATCTCCCCGGGAATAAAAATTATTACAATTGAAGATCCTATTGAATATAAGCTTGTTGGCGTAAATCAAACTCAGGTATCAAAAAAATATGATTTTGCAAACGGATTAAAATCTATACTCCGTCAAGATCCTGATATTATTATGATTGGAGAAATGAGAGATAAAGATACTGTAAAAACCGCTATTCAAGCCTCATTAACTGGTCATCTGGTTTTCTCTACCCTTCATACTAACGAAGCTAGCGGCACTATTGCGAGACTGACTGAATTAGAAGCTGAAAATCAAATTCTCCCTGATGCCCTTAAGTTAATTATCGCTCAAAGATTAATAAGACGTCTCTGCCCTGATTGTAAAGAAAAATATAAGCCAAATCCTGAGATGAAAGAAAAATTAATTGAAGCTTTTAGTATTCTTTCCCCAAAAAGCAAGGTAAGCATACCAGAGGACATTCGATATCTTTATAAAGCAAAAGGATGCGCAAAATGCCATTGGTTAGGATATAAAAGCCAAATTGGAATTTTTGAATATTTTAATATGAGCGCAAAAATTATTAAAGCGATGGAATCTAAGGCAGATCAAAATAAAATAAGAGCTGTAGCTATTGACGAAGGTATGGTTCCTCTTTTTCATGATGGTTTACTCAGAGTCATTGAAGGTGTTACTTCTTTAGAAGAAGTTATAAGAGTAGCAGGTGATATTTCTTATATTCAAGAACTATATAAAGACTTATTCTCTCAGGCCTTAACTAGAGGAGTAAAAGTGAGTAATAAAGAAGAACAAGATATAGAAAAACTACTTAAGAAGAATGAATCAATTTTTCCATTACTAAAAGATAAATCTTCTGAAAAACAGATAGGTCTAATTTTAGCGGCTGCTTTAAAATCACGAGCTACTGATGTCCATTTTGAACCAGAAGGAAAAGTTTCTCAAGTACGAGAAAGAATTGATGGTGTTCTCCATGAATTAGTATCTTTTGATATTAAAGAACATCCTAAATTAATTAATGAAATAAAAATTCTTAGTGGTTTAAAAACAGAGGAAACACAAACAGTTCAAGAAGGAAGGTTCCGACTTATTCTTCCTGATAAATCATTTGACCTTAGACTTTCAATAATCCCAGGTGGATACGGAGAAAGTGCTGCTTTAAGAATCTTGGGTGGAGAAGTTTCTTTATTAAATTTAGAAAATTTAGGATTCTTAAAAGAACAAGAAAAAGAAATAGAAAAAGTATTAGAAAAGAAAGTTGGATTAATTTTAGCTGCTGGTCCTACTTCTTCAGGGAAAACTACTACTTTGTTTACAATGCTTCAAAAACTTGCCAAACCTGATGTCAAAATTATCACTGTCGAAGACCCTATTGAATATCGTTTGCCTGGAATTATGCAAACCCAAGTTAATGAAGAAAAAGGATATACTTTCCCTAAAGCACTTCGTAGTTTACTTCGTCAAAATCCTAATATCTTTTTAATTGGCGAAATTAGAGATAAAGAAACAGCTCAATTAGTTTGGCAAGCATCTATGACCGGACATTTAGTCTTTTCCACTATTCATACAAATAACGCTTTAGCAGTATTATCTCGTTTGCAAAGCTTAGAAATACCATCACAAGAGTTAGTGCCTGCTATCAACGCTATTATTGCACAAAGATTAGTCCGTTGCCTTTGTCCTGTTTGTAAAAAGGAGATAACAATTCCGGCAGAAATGAATTCTCCTATTAAACAAGCTTTAAAATATTTTCCAGAATACAAAAAACCTTCAAAAATTTACCAGTCTCAAGGTTGTGCTCAATGCAATTTTACCGGATATAAAGGTCAATCAGGAATATTTGAAATACTTATACCATCTTCAGATGCAAAAGATCTTACAAAAATAAAATTCCCTAAATTGATTGATAGTGCTGTTATCAATGTTTTACAGGGAATTACATCATGGGAGGAAATAAAAAGGTCCATTAATCTGTAGGCAAATATCCTTCGAAACGAAGACTAAAGATTAACCCGAGGTATATCCCAGGCATATAAATATGTCCAAGATACCCATCTGCAGAGAACCCCTGACAAGCGTTGGCTTGCTTGCCCACAGATTAATAGACCCTTTATTTTCAAATTTATACTACTATCATACTATAATCTTCTGGCTTTGTCAAGAACCAAATAACGCCGTCTTTTTATGATAATTTACAACAGCGTTATGCATTATACTAATATTTTTATCAATGTCAACCCCTTACCTGCTTATCTACTTCTAAACTAATTTTAGTAGCATTAATAATTTCCTCCAATGGCATTGAAGATCTTCGTTGATGCAAAGATGAGGCTAATTCTTTTAATTCTTCAAAATGTCCTTTATTCTGCTGGCGCATTTTCATATTAGCTTTTACCCCATAAGTTTTTAATTTCTTAAAATCATCCAGAATGAATACTCTTCCTTCAGAGTATAGTTCCATATATTCTTTGCCCATTTTTCCATCTCCTTGTGTTGTGTAAATCAAATTAGCCAAAGAACCATCTTTAAATTTAATAGTACAAACAAAATTATCACTAGGAAGATAGAAGGTATCTTTTGAAGTTATCGAACAAGCATCAATTTTTTCAATTCCAGATTCAGTAAGATAACAAAAGAGATCAAACATATGACAGGCATTGCCTAAAATCCTTCCCCCGCCTTCACTAGTATTTACCCAATGACTTGGCGCAAGATAAAAATCATTAACCCTGTAATTAATTATTAATGGACTGCGACGATCACTAATTGTTTCTTTTATCTTCTGAATAAACGGAGAGAAACGTCTATTAAATCCAACTGCAATTATTGGAGAATAATCAAAATTTTGTGTTTTTAATATATCTAAAATCTCATTTAATTCTTCTTCTGTAAGACACAATGGTTTTTCTACAAAAACATTCTTTCTTGCTTTTAAAGCATCAATAACCATTTGGGCATGAAGATTATGCCTTGTACTAATAATAACAAGATTTATCTTAGGATCATTAAGTAATACTTTGTAATCAGTTGTGGCAATACCTGCACCATAACGACTGGCAAAATACTTAGCTTTTACCTGATTATATGTACAAATCCCACGAATGTTATAAAACTCTCTTAATTTCATTAAATTAGGTAAATGAATCGTCTGAGTAAAACTTCCTATTCCTATAATCCCTATCTCAATTTTTCCTTCAATTTTTTCTGGAATAGGTAATTCAATAAATTGTTCTGAATCTTTTTCTTTTAAAATGGAACTAGGATAAGAAAGCAGAACTGCCAATGGCTTCTTGTTGGAATTTAATAATTTATATGCTAAATCTGCCTGTTCTAAAGAATATTTTCCTCCAATTAAAGAGTTAAAATTAACTTTTTCGTTTTTTAATAATTGCAGATAAGCCTGCATATTACGATTTTCTGTCCATCTTACATAAGCATAAGGATAATCAACTCCTTTGTTTTCATATTCAGCATCACCTCTTCCAGGGCCATAAGAAGTGGATATAAGTAATTCAATTTCTTTTTGATACCATGGTGACCTATTAATT